>Ga0268356_11291_pt1 | contig 52588 bp, 54 predicted proteins | sample BioMet10_FD_194415 | JGI IMG/M metagenome (GOLD analysis project Ga0268356, IMG submission 194415) | Sewage microbial communities from Oakland, California, United States - Biofuel 10 (PacBio Assembly) | ecosystem: Engineered > Wastewater > Sewage > Unclassified | place: USA: California | collected...
TGGTGAAAAAGGCAGCCCTGGCTTCAGGCGCTGAAGGTGTTGCTGCTTATCAGGCAAAATTGGAAGCTGAGAATATTTCCTGCAGCTAATCCAGAAAACAGCACAATAAACATCACCGCCTAACACAAACGAATCATAAAAGTTTGCAAATAAGCAGTTTCTCAGGTTTAGATCGTTGATCTTAAGCTTAGTTTAGTGTTTGTATTTTCTGGATGTGTACCATTTCTTTTCAGCACGAATGGAGGGACCAATGCCCGAACAAAGTATTTTTGATGAAATGAAAGACAAGGGAGTCTCCCGTCGCGATTTCATGAAACTTTGCAGCGCAGTCGCGGGAGCAATCGGTTTAAACCTATCTACCTCCAGTGAAACTGACCGGAGCTTCTTCCAAACTTGGAAGAAGCTACCGGCCGGCTGATTTGGTGGCGAAGGCCCTTTCTACAAAGTCTCGCTTACCTGTCATCTGGTTGGAGTTTCAGGATTGCGCTGGCTGCAGCGAAGCACTTACCCGCAGCCAGGCACCAACCCTCGTTGATCTGGTGCTGAATCAGATCACGGTGGAATATCACGAAACGTTGTCGGCAGCCGCAGGATTCCAGGCAGAAGAAGCCAAACAATCTGCCATGCAGAAATACGCCGGTCAATACATTCTGGTGGTCGAAGGCTCTATTTCGCCCAAAGATGACGGCGTTTACTGCACGATCGGCGGCAAGAGTTCTCTGGATCTCCTGAAAGATGCAGCCGCCAACGCGGCCGCGATCATTGCCACCGGTAACTGCGCCGCTTTCGGCGGATTGCCCAAAGCTAACCCGAACCCAACCGGCGCTGTCAGCGTGTCAGAAATTATCAAAGACAAACCAGTGGTCAACATTCCGGGCTGCCCCGCCATTCCGGAAGTGTTCACCGGCGTGCTGGCTCACTTCCTGGTCTTTGGATCACTGCCAGAGCTGGACCATCTCAATCGCCCCATGACCTTCTACGGAAAGACCGTCCATGACCGCTGCTTGCGCCGTCCCTTCTACGAAGCCGGCAAATTTGCCAATTCGTTCGATGACGAAGGTGCCAAAGAAGGCTGGTGTCTCTACAAACTCGGCTGCAAGGGTCCCACTACCTACAATGCCTGCGCTTCCATCAAATGGGCTGGCGGGCTTTCCTTCCCAATTCAATCTGGTCACCCCTGCCTGGGCTGTTCTGAACCCAACTTCTGGGATGGCGGCGGATTCTATCAAGGTCAGTCTGCCCCCCTTGATCGGCCCACTGCCGTCGCGGCTGGCGCTGCTCTGGCAGCCGGCGCTGTCGTTGGAGCAGGTGTCGCCGCCGTTAATCATGGTCAGAAGAATAAAGCTGAACATGAATCAACCGAAGAAACCAAATAGAGGAGAAGAAGATGAACTGGACTGACGTTCTTACCTTCGCCCGTGGGCCTTTATTCAAGGTCGCTTTGCTATTTTTCATCGCCGGGATGGCCTATCGACTGGTGCGTGTGCTTTTTCTGGGGTATTCTCCTGATAAAGTTCCTGCCCGCGGCAGCAAACTGGGCGGCGCACTCAAATCTTACTTGAAGGGGATCATCGCCTGGCCATTTATTCCCTGGGTCAAAAACACATTCAAGAAAAACCCGCTGATTTATATTGCCGGCGGTCTCTTCCATCTGGGTCTCTTCGTCATTTTGGTTCTGGGAACTGCCCATATGCTGGTCTGGAAGAGCCTGCTGGGAATTTCCTGGCCCACCCTGCCCCTGCCCATTGTCGACTGGATGGCAGCAGTGACAATCATCGCCATGGTCATCTTATTCATCAATCGTCTCATCAACCCCGTCTTGAAACTGATCTCTGGGCCGGCTGAATACTTAAACATGCTGATCGTGTTCCTACCTATGGTGACCGGTTATATCATGACCCATCACCTGTGGTTCCCGTACGAAGTGCTGTATAGCCTGCACATGTTATCCGTTGATTTGCTGCTGATCTGGATCCCTTTGAGCCGAATCTCTCACTTCATGTTCTATTTCTTCTCGAAAGCCATCCACGGGGCAGATTTCGGCAAACGAGCAGTGGAGCCCTAGAGGAGGAGTGACATGGAAACGAATGTTGTGATCAATACTTTTGTAAAAGAAACGGGTGGATCCGTCGCTTCTCAACTGGAGGCCTGTACCCGCTGTGGCATGTGCGCTGAAGCCTGCCACTTCTATCAGGCAACGGGCAATCCCGAATACGCCCCCGTCTGGAAAATTGAGCTGCTGAAACGCGCCTATGAGCAGCGGTTCACCCTCATCGGCAAGATGAAATTAGCCCTGGGAATCGATAAACGCATTACTGATGAAGAAATCTCTCATTTCAGCCAGATCGTTTACGAAGCCTGCACCATGTGTAACAAATGTTCCATGGTTTGCCCGATGGGAATTCAGATCGGACCCCTGATTCACGAAGTCCGTGCAGGCTTTTCAGATGCGGGCATCGTTCCGGCAGATCTTATGGCAGCCGTCAACAAACAAGTTGAAGAAGGCAGCCCGCTGGGCGTTACCGATGACGTTTATGAAAGCCGTATGGAATGGGTCGCGGATGAATGGGAAGTAGACCTGCCCATGGATGTTAAAGGCGCCGATACTCTGGTGGTCTTCAGCTCCATCGAGGTGATGAAATTCCCTGAAAATATCGCTGCCATCGCCAAAATTTTGAATACGGCTGGCGAAAAATGGACACTCAGCACGCATGCCCGCGAAGTGGTCAACTTTGGCTTCTACGAAGGCAATGCTGAGCGCACCAAAATGTTCCTCAAGCGTGTCTTTGACGGCGCAGTTGAACTGGGTGTGAAAAAGATCGTGGTTACCGAATGCGGGTCACGCCTACGATGCCTTGCGTTGGACTTCCTACAATCTGATGGACGTCCCCGCAGGGATCGAGATCACTCACATCGTTGGGCTGATCGGCGAATATCTCAAAGCCGGCCGCATCAAGTTAAAAGAAGGTGCGCTGGATGGGAATGGAACCATTACCTTCCACGATGCCTGCAAGATTCAGCGCAAAGGCGGTCACATCAAGGAACCCAGAACCGTACTGAACCTTCTGGCCCCACACGACTTCAAAGAAATGTCACCCAATCGAGAAGAAGCAATTTGCTGCGGCGGTGGCGGCGGCGTCATTGCCATCAAAGAAGCTGACCCCATTCGTTACGCAGCCTTCGGCTTAAAGATCGATCAGATGAAAAAAGTGGGTGCCAAAACCGTGGTGATGAGCTGCTCAAATTGCCGCTTACAGTTCGTGGATTGTGTCCAGCACTTCAATCTGGATGTGAAAGTTGCTGGCCTGAGCCAACTGGTCGCGGATTCACTGGTAGAAGAATAAGGAGTGATCCATGGAGCAAAGAATTGTAATTGATCCTATTACCCGTATCGAAGGCCATTTGCGCATCGAGGTCACAGTAGACGGCAACAACAAGATCACCGATGCGTACTCCTCGGGCACAATGGTCCGTGGAATCGAAAAAATCCTGCGCGGCCGCGACCCGCGTGAAGCCTGGGCCTTTGCCCAACGCGCCTGCGGCGTCTGCACCACCGTCCACTCCTTCGCTTCAATTCGTTCAGTGGAAGATGCTCTGGGCATCAAGATCCCTAAAGCAGCCAACCTCATCCGCAATTTGATGATTGCCCAGCAATACGTGCATGACCATGTGATGCACTTCTATCACCTGCATGCTCTCGACTGGGTGGATGTCGTGTCTGCGCTTAAAGCGGATCCCACCGAGACCTCGGCCATTCAGCAAAAGATCTCCAGCTGGTCGAAATCTTCTCCGGCCTACTTCGCCAGTGTGCAGCAGAAAGTGCAGGCCATCGTCGACAGCGGTCAGCTCTCGATCTTCGCCAACGCTTACTGGGGGCACCCGGCATATAAGCTGCCGCCCGAGATCAACTTGCTGGCCGTTGCTCACTATCTCGAAGCCCTCGATTGGCAAAAAGACGCCGTCAAAATTCACACCATTTTCGGCGGCAAAAACCCGCACCCCAATTTTGTGGTGGGGGGCGTGCCCATGCCAATCGACCTGAACAGTGACACCGCTTTGAATGCTGAACGCCTCTCCATCATCAGTGATTCAATCGATAAAATGATCGAATTCGTCGATCAGGTATATCTGCCCGATCTGCTGGCCATCGCTCCTTACTACCTGGAATACGGCGGCATTGGTGAAGGTCTGGGCAACTTCCTGACCTGGGGTGAATTCCCCGGTGAAGACAACAGCGACGTCTCGAAATTCCTGGTGCCGCGTGCGGTCATTCTCAACCGCGACCTGAATAACATCCAGATGCCCGATCCGCGCGACTTCGCTCGCATGCAGGAATACGTGGCCCACTCCTGGTACGATTATTCAGGTGGGGAAAAGTCTGGCCTGCATCCGTGGAAGGGTGAAACCAACTTCGATTACACCGGGCCGAAGCCTCCCTATGACTACCTCGAAGTCGACAAAAAATACTCCTGGTTGAAAGCCCCACGTTGGGCTGAAACCCCCATGGAAGTAGGTCCTCTGGCTCGCGTGCTGGTGATGTACGCCGGTGGTCACGAACAAACCAAAGAGCTGGTCAACCTGGTGTTGTCCTCTTTGAACGTTGGCACCTCTGCCCTCTTCTCTACTCTGGGACGCACCGCCGCCCGCGCTGTCGAGACCAAGGTCTATGCCGATGCCATGCGCACTTACTATAATGATCTGATCGCAGAGATCAAGGCCGGCAATACCCAAACCTACAACGGCGAAAAATGGGATCCCATCACCTGGCCTTCTCACGCACAGGGTTTTGGATACATGGAAGCCCCACGCGGCGCTCTCGGCCACTGGATCGTGATCAACGATGGCAAGATCGAGAACTACCAGATGGTCGTCCCGACTACCTGGAACGGTTCACCAAGAGATCACAAGGGTCAGCCGGGAGCTTACGAGGCCTCTCTGGTGGGCACCCCATTGGCCAAACCGGACTGGCCGCTTGAAGTCCTGCGCACCATTCACTCCTTTGATCCCTGCATGGCCTGCGCCATTCACATGGTTGATGCCGAAGGGAAAGAAGTTGGAGAGACAGCGACCGGATTGAGCATTTGCTACCGATAAAATCATGACCGATTCACTGCGCAAAGTGGTAATGGGGTTGGGCAATCTGCTCAACCGAGATGAAGGATTAGGCGTCCAGGCAGTCAAACTCCTGGACGCCAGGATTGGCAAGCAGACCGATTTTGAGCTGCTTGACGGGGGTGTACTGGGGCTGAACTTGCTCATGATCGTCGAAGAATGCAGCCACCTGCTGATTCTCGACGCTGTAAACGTGGGCAAACCCGCCGGTACCGTCGTGGAACTAACCAAAGAGCAGATTCCGCTCTATGCCGGGGTGAAGCTCTCGCAGCACCAGATCACTTTTCAGGAAGTGCTGGGGCTGGCCAACATCCGCGGGAAACTACCTGAACATCTTCACCTGATCGGCATTCAGCCAGAAGACATCTCTGTTGGTCTGGATTTGAGCCAGTCAATCGCAGAAAAGATGCCCGAGGTTATTTCCCGTGCTGAGAGAATGATCGAACAATGGCAGAATGAAATTGCGAAGGAGAACTCAAGCCTATGAAATATTATTTTTTGGACGCAGTCAAATGGGAATACAGCCAGGCGCTTTATCATGCTGCGGCTCACCTTGGCCGTGAAGCATTGTTCGTTCTGCGCCCGGCCACTCCCTATGTGTGCATCGGATTTCACCAAGATGCACAGCAAGAGATCGACCTTGCCTACACGAAAGAGCACAACATTCCCGTTTTCCGCCGCGAAGTCGGCGGCGGCGCAGTTTACCTCGATGGAATGCAGCTCTTTTTCCAGTTGATCATCAATGAAAAACACCCGGGCGTCCCCGCCAATATCGCTCAATTCTACAAGGTCTTCCTGCAGCCCGTGATCGATACCTTCCGCCAGTTTGGCGTGCCGGCTGAATACAAACCCGTCAACGACATCATCACCTCCGGGCGCAAGATCTCTGGAACCGGAGCTGCCCAGATTGACGACATGCGCATCCTGGTCGGCAATTTCATTCAAGATTTCGACTACGATACCATGTCAAAATGCCTGCGCGTGCCGGATGAGAAATTCCGCGACAAAGTCCACAAGACCATGTACGAAAATCTCACCACTTTCCTGCGCGAATCAGGGCAAATCCCGGCTAATAAAGATCTGGGGGACGCTCTGAGTGCCCGCTATCGAGAATTGTTAGGGGATGTAGTCCCGGCTGATCTGGACAGCGAATTGACCGACAAAGCCGATGAACTGTTGGCAGAAATGAACACCCCTGAATGGCTGTTGTCGAATGATCGCCGCCGTCCAGATTCAAAACAGGTCAAAATTGCCGAAGGCGTTTATGTCATCCAAAAGATGCTCAAGACCCCGGGTGGATTGATCCGCGTTACCGCCGTCAATCAGGAAGGCATCTTAAAAGATGTGCACATTTCCGGTGACTTTTTCTTCTTCCCGGCTGATCGCCTGATCGACCTCGAGAAGTCACTGGAAGATTGCCCCTTCGAAATGGCTGCCATCAATCAGGTCGTCGAAAAATTCTATCAGCAGAATGAAGTGGAATCCCCTGGTGTGGTGCCAGCCGATTTCGCCAAAGTTTTGGCAGAGTAAGGCCTTCTCGAACCCCGAACAGGTTGGACCCAATAACGGCCCAACCTGTTTTATTTCCGACCGAATCTGCACAATGCCTGACAGCATGGTAAACTAGTGTCGAAAGGGATTGAAATGACCACTTCCACTGCTACTGCTGTTGCCCATCCCAATATCGCTTTCATCAAATACTGGGGAAACCGCGATACCGCTCTCAGAATTCCTGAGAATGGATCGATCTCGATGAACCTGGCGGAGCTTGAAACACGTACCCGCGTCACCTTCGATACCAGTTTCCCCATGGATATCTTCGATCTCAATGGAACACGGCAGAAAGGTTCCTCTTACGAACGGGTCCTCAAGCATCTCAATTTACTTAGAGGCATCCGTGGCATTTCGACCCACGCGCACATTTTCAGCGAGAATAACTTCCCGACGGGAGCCGGAATCGCTTCTTCGGCATCAGGCTTCGCTGCTCTAACGCTGGCCACCGTTGCCGCCATGGGATTGGAACTCACCGAAATCGATCTTTCTCGTCTGGCACGTCGCGGCTCCGGTTCTGCATGCCGCTCCATCCCTGCCGGTTTCGTTGAATGGCAAAAAGGGATCAACGACCGCGATTCTTTCGCCTTTTCCATCGCCGCACCAGAACACTGGAACCTGATCGATTGCATTACCGTCATTGAAGAGGGCCCAAAAACCACCGGTTCGTCAGAAGGGCACCAAAACGCCGCGACCAGCCCCTATCAGGCAACCCGGGTGGCTGATTCCCTGCGCCGCCTGGATATTTGCCGGCAAGCGATCAAAGCCAGAGATTTTGAAGCCCTGGCTGAGGTGGTAGAACTGGATAGCAGCATGATGCACGCGGTAATGATGACCTCCAAACCGCCCCTCTTTTACTGGGAACCGGACTCGATTCGAGTCATCAAGGCAGTCCAATCCTGGCGCAAACTGGGTCTTCCCGTCGCAGCCACCCTGGATGCTGGCCCCAACGTGCACATCCTCTGTGAAGCCGGCAGCGAAAAGCAGGTAGAACACAAATTACTGAATATAGAAGGCATCCATCAGGTCATCCTCTGCCACCCCGGTGACAAGGCGGCCCTGGACTAGCGTATTAATCTTTTTCTTGTATTCACTGGTTATAATGGACTTACGAAACATTGGATGCACAGGAATAATTAAGGAAAACGATCTGCAATGTTAAACACTTTGGTTACCATACTGGAGTTCATTCTGGCCTTTGGCGTGCTGGTCTTTATCCACGAATTTGGCCATTTTATTGTTGCCCGATTAAGCGGTATCGAAGTCGAAGAATTTGGGTTTGGCTATCCTCCCCGCATTGGCAAAATCTTCCGATTTGCGGGCACCGATTTCACCCTCAACTGGATCCCCTTTGGCGGTTTTTGCCGCATGAAGGGAGAAACCGGCGAAGATACCGAGCCCGGCAGTTTTCAGGCTGCTTCACCGTGGAAACGTCTTCTTACCCTGCTCGGCGGGCCATTCATGAATCTGCTGCTCGGGATGATCTTGATCGTAATTATTTACATGCGGGTCGGCTCCTCTGACCCAACGCGAGTCATGATCACCGGGGTAAGTGACAATTCTCCTGCCCAAACGGCGCAGCTTCAATCTGGAGATATCATCACCACCATCGATGGGGCCAAAGTGGATAGCCTGGATACGCTGTTCTCTCTGGTTCAGGATCATCAGGGCAAAGAAACAGTCTTAACAATCGAACGGGGCACAGAAACATTGAATGTCACCCTGGTACCCCGCACCAATCCTCCCGAAGGACAGGGTTCGATTGGCATCAGCGTGAGTAACCCTTCTATCCCGGTGACTTTCACCCAGGCCGTGCCAGCGGCTGCGCTTTCTACCCTGGATCAGGGGGCACAGCTCATCATGCTCCCGGTAAAATTGATCCGCGGTGAAATTGCTCCCAGCAGTGCCCGTATGGTCAGCGTCGTGGGGCTTTACTCCATGTTCGATCAGGTAAAAGCGGAAGACACCACCCAGTCTCAGGCAGTTCCCTCAGATGCCGGGATGGTAACGCTTTCTTTTATTGCGATCTTATCCATCGCCCTTGGTTATACTAATCTTCTCCCCATCCCAGCTCTGGATGGCGGGCACATTCTCTTCTTGATCCCGGAACTTTTCTTCCACAAGAAGGTTCCCCCAGAGCTGGAAAATCGAGTACACTTGATCGGCTATTCCCTGCTGATGATCTTGATGGTAGTACTGATCATCAATGATATCTTCAACCCGGTCGTTCTAAAATAACTTTTATCGAGAAAAAACTATGAGTGAAAAACTTTCTAAATTTGCACCCGTGCTGGATGCTTTGCAAGACTACGACCATCCCTTTCCTCCCCGCTTGCTGCGGGATTTCTCTGATCTGACTCCCAACAATCTGCACGATCTGAAAGCTGTCTGGCCAGAGATCAAAACAGAGCGCAAAGTCGCTCTCTTGGAAGACCTGGAGAATGTGGCCGAATCAGATACCCTGGTCAGCTTCGATGAACTGGCCAAAATGGCAGTAAAGGATACAGACCCGGCCGTGCGCGTGCTTTCCATCCGGCTTTTGTGGGAATGCGAAGAAGCGCGCCTGATCCCGATCTTCACCGAACTGATGCTTGCCGATGACTCTCAAGATGTGCGTGCCGCTGCTGCTTCAGCGTTGGGAAAATTCGTCCTGCTCGGCGAGCTGGAAGCCATTTCTGACACCCTGCGCATTGCCAACGTTCAAAATTTGATCGATGTAGTCAAAGGGGAAGATCTGCCGCAGGTGCGCCGCCGCGCACTCGAATCTCTGGGCTATTCCAGCCATCCCAAGGTGCCGGAATTGATCGAATATGCCCTTTCTCAGCCAGACATCCAATGGCTGACTTCTGCCCTGTACGCCATGGGCCGCTCTGCCGATGATCGCTGGGCAGAACGCGTCATCAGTCATCTGGATTCTTCAGACGGTGAAATCCTCTTCGAAGCCGTCCGCGCTGCCGGTGAACTGGAATTAGAAGACGCCCGCGACATTCTGATCGAAAAACTGGATGAAACTCTGGATGACCAGGAATTACGCTTTGCCATCATCTGGTCACTCTCGCAAATCGGCGGTGAAAGCGTCAAGAAGAAGCTCGAAGAACTGCTGGAAAAGACGAGTGAAGATGATGAAGCCGAGTGGATCGAGAAGGCTCTGGATAACCTTGAACTCGGCGGCCAGATGGATGGCATGGAAATGATGGAATTCGACTCACCGGATCATTCCGCTGGGGAAGACGATAATGATGACGATGACGAGGAGGAAGAAGAGGACGACGCTGATTTTCTCGGCATCGATGAAGACGAGGAATACGAAAACTAGGCAAAAAGTTGATGGCTCGCTGGCTGGCGCTACTCCCTCTGTTCCTTCACCTGGCCTTTCCTTCCGCTGTTCCCAGTGTGAGCTTTTCCACCGAACTGGCAAATGTTCAATTTACCTACCAGTTCGGTGGTGATTTTTCAGTCCAGGCAGAAATCAGCCCAGACACGCAGCTCTCCCAGGCCAACCTCTTGATACAATCTGGGGATAATGCAGTTCAGTCCTTTCCGCTCTCTCTTTCACAGCAAACCCTTCTGAGCGGCAGTTTTTCCACAAGCCAGCTCAAGGCGCAGCCCTTTTCACGGCTTTACTACTGGTTTGAACTGACTTCTGTGGATGGAACCAGCATCACTACCCCCGCCTACTGGGTCGATTACAGCGACAATCGCTATTCTTGGCAAGACAGCGAATCCAAATGGTTCGTTATCCACTGGGTCGACGGCAAAGCGCCCTCCGGGGATGAATTGCAGCAACTGGCCCTGAACGGATTGAAACAGGCCACTCAATGGGTACCAGTTTCTCCAAATCTACCTGTCAACATTTACGTCTACCCCAACCAAGCTGCGCTGCAGGCTGTTCTGGATGCTGCTGACCCCGCCGGAATTGCCGGAGAAGCCTTCCCACTGAATAATCTCATTTTGGTGTCTGCCTCAGCAGACCTCAATTCCACTCAAGATCTGGAACGGCAGATCCCGCATGAATTGACTCATCTCCTCGAGTATCAGGTCACCCAGCAAAACTACTCCGCGGCCCCCGCCTGGTTGATGGAGGGACTGGCCGTCAACGCGGAAACTTACCCCAACGCAGATTATGCCCGTGTCCTTGAAAAAGCCGCCAGCGCGAGCGACTGGATTCCCCTTGAAAAATTATGTTCGCCTTTTGCAGCGGATAGTGCCACCTCCACGCAATCGTATGCAGAATCGGGCGCATTTGTGAAATATCTTGCCACCGCCTACGGCACCGAAAGGATCTTGAGCCTGTTACAGGCTTCTGCTTCCGGGTTGGACTGCTCTCATCAGGTTGAGAACACCTATGGGCAATCTTTGGATGCATTGGAACAATCCTGGCACGATACTCTGCAAAGTCAGAGCCACTCAGGCACGAATTACTGGCGCTATTGGCCCATCTATGTGGCTATTCTCGTGTTACTGGGCATTCTTTTTGTGGCACGCAGAATCTTCGAAAAGAAAAGAGAAGAAAATGGTCGACGCGGAGAGTGACAATAAATCCCTGCACATCCTGGTAGAAGGGCATGTACAGGGAGTCGGGTTTCGCTATTTTGTGCAAGACAAAGCGGAAAGTCTGGGATTAAACGGCTGGGTACGGAATCGCTACGATGGTTCAGTCGAAATTCAGGCTGAAGGAGAGCAGATCGATCTGCAGAAACTTCTAGACGCTGTGCATGTGGGTCCCAGCCGCTCGATGGTTTTCAGCGTCAAAAATGAATGGGGAGAGAGTTCATCTCTCTATTCGCAGTTCAGTATCTTGCCTACCGAATAAAACTTACCTCAAACAAGCCAGCGAAGTATATTGCTCGAGAATTTCATCCACAGCCCCGTTCTTGGGCAGGATCAATTCTTCCGTTCGCTCATGCTCTTTTTGCTGTAACTGGATGCGGTAGACAAAACCATTCTGGTCCCAGGAAGGGATCATTTCAGTGTGCAGGATAAACCACCCATTTTCAAGGGCGGCCAATAAGCGTAAATAAGCACTCGGATACCGAGAGGTGCATACCGGTTCCTGCAAACTGCTCCACGAAGTGCGGTAATTTTCTTGATAAGCTAACATTTTCGCTCCTTTACCTGTATCCTTTTGTCTATTAATTTACCGCGCTACTGTTTTTAACCATTTAACAGAAGGTTAATGATTGTTAAACCTTCCGTTTTTTCTTTTTCGACCACTATGAGAGAGAATTATTCGATTTCGCCAGCCATCAGACGAGCTTTTTCCCAGGGCGGCAAATTGGATTCCTCGGCCAGCAAATTGCGCAGGTCAATGATCTGATCGCGAAATACCGCTGCCTGCTCGAATTCCAGATTTTTGGCTGCCTCGTGCATCTGCTGTTCCATCTCGGTGATCAGTTTCTTGATCTCGGCTTCAGGCAACCCCGGAGCCTTCTTCTTGCCGGCCCGATACTCGCCCCGCGATTCCGCCACAGAAGAAGAAACACTCAGTTGCTCGGTAATATCGTGCACTTCCTTGATAATGGTGTAAGGCTCGATGCCATGGGCTTTATTGAAATCATCCTGCTTCTTACGGCGCCGGTTGGTCTCGTCGATCGCCACTTTCATGGCATCGGTGATCTTATCTGCATACATGATAACTTTGCCGTTCACGTTACGCGCAGCACGCCCCACGGTCTGAATCAAGGCCGTAGCTGAGCGCAGAAAACCCTCTTTATCTGCATCCAGAATCGCCACCATCGAAACTTCAGGCAGGTCCAGACCCTCACGCAGCAGATTGATGCCCACGATCACGTCGAAAACGCCTAAACGCAGATCGCGCAAAATACTGACCCGTTCCAGAGTTTCCACCTCTGAATGCAGGTAATGCACCTTGACCCCTAATTCGAGCAGATAATCAGAGAGGTCTTCTGCCATCCGTTTGGTCAGGGTCGTCACCAGTACGCGTTCGCCGCGCTCCGTACGTACCTTGATCTCTTTATACAGATCATCCACCTGCCCCTTGGTGGGGCGGACCTCGATTTCGGGGTCGAGCAGACCCGTGGGACGAATGATCTGCTCGACCACCTGATTGGCCTTCTTCATTTCGTATTCTGCGGGGGTGGCAGAGGTATAGATGGTATAACCCATCTTCTTCTCGAATTCATCGAAGGTGAGCGGACGATTATCCAGCGCTGAAGGCAGGCGGAAGCCGTATTCCACCAGAGTCCCTTTGCGGCTCTGGTCGCCGTGATACATGCCCCGAATCTGGGGAACCGTCATATGGGACTCATCCAAAAAGAGCAGATAATCGCTGGGCAAAAAGTCCATCAGTGTCCACGGCGGGGAGCCCGCCGGGCGCTGGTCAAGGTGGCGCGAATAATTTTCGATGCCCGAGCAATAGCCTACCTCTTTCAGCATTTCAAGATCATAACGGCTGCGCTGCTCCAAACGTTGCGCCTCGAGCAGCTTGCCATTATTCTTGAAATAAGTCAGTTGATCATCAAGTTCCTTCTCTATATCGGTAATAGCCTGCTTCAGCCGTTCTTCGTTGGCGATGTAATGCTTAGCCGGAAAAACTTCGAAATGAGCTGGTTCATCAAAAACCTCGCCGGTCAGCGGGTTGTATTCCGTGATCTTTTCGACCTCATCGCCAAAGAAATTCACCCGCACCGCTTTATGTTCTTCGTATGCCGGAAAAATCTCGATGGTCTCTCCGCGAACGCGAAAGACGCCAGGACGCAGTTCCAGATCATTGCGCTGATACTGGCTTTCGACCAGACGGCGCAGCAAGGCATTGCGGCGGTAGATTTCGCCCACATCAAAGCGAATCACCATTCCCCCGTATTCCTCCGGGCTGCCCAAACCATAAATACACGAAACGGAGGCCACAATGATGACATCCTTGCGCGACATCAGTGCCGTAGTGGCAGCCAGCCGCAAACGTTCGATCTCTTCATTGATATCCGTTTCTTTCTCAATGTACAAATCCTGCCGGGGAACATACGCCTCCGGCTGGTAATAATCGTAATAAGAGACAAAGTATTCCACGGCATTTTCAGGGAAAAATTCTTTGAACTCACTGTAAAGCTGGGCAGCCAGGGTCTTGTTGTGCGCCATGATCAGTGCCGGCATCTGCATTTCCTGGATGATGTTAGCCATGGTAAAAGTCTTGCCCGTGCCGGTAGCCCCCAAAATAACCTGATCGTGGTACCCCTTATGCAGTCCCTTTACCACTTTGGCAATCGCGTCAGGCTGATCTCCGGTTGGCTTGAAAGGAGCTTTTAATTTAAAATCCATGTGAATCCTCTTCTGACTCCATTTAAAATGGAGCTTTCACACAACTTGGTGGAAAGAAAAACCGACCGTTCCTTAAAGTTTCGCAAAAAATCACGGATTGAGTCAAACGGTCAAAATATCATCGATACATCACCACCCCCCAGCAGGAGCGGCTGGACGTTCCCATTATAGCACGTTTGTTCAACTTTCCAAGAGAGAGAAGTACTCAGGCAGAAAAAGTGCGCCGGGCAGCAATGATCTCGTCGATCACCGCCAGTAATTCGTCTTTCCAGTGCTCATCGGAATCATCGAAGGGCATCCAGTACGCGTTCTTCCCCGCCCGGGCCGAGGGATGCACAAATTTCAGTTCACGGGTTTGCACCCCATTAGGCAATGGCGGGTAACGCAGCACGATCTGTTCCCCTTCAACGGCCACCGAATTCAAGCCTGCCTGCTCAGCCCGCAGTTTTACCCGAATCTGATAGATCAGATTCTCGACCTGTTCGACAAAGGGGCCAAAACGGTCACTGAATTCTTCTGCCAATGCGTCCAGCTCCGACTCATCGCGCAAGGTCGCCATCCGTCGATATAGCTGCAAACGCAGGGTCATATCCGATACATAACTGGCCGGCAAACCCACGGAAAGGGGCAGGTCGACAGAGACCGGCACGTAAGCCGCGGATAGTCCAAAAGCCTTCTCGACGTTCTGATTGATCAATGTGGTGGACTTCTTCAGCTCCTGCACTGCCTGAGAAAGCATACGCGCATAGAGATGAAAGCCCACCGAAGCAATGTATCCCGACTGCCGCATGCCCAGCATCTCGCCGGCACCGCGCATTTCCAGGTCGCGCATGGCAATGGAATAACCCGCCCCCAACTGGGTATTTTCGGCAATCGTCTCCAGACGCTCCTGACCCTCAGGGGTTGGGGCCTTTTTGCGATGCTTGAAGAAGTAAGCATAAGCCCGCTGCGCCCCGCGCCCAACGCGGCCGCGCAATTGATAAAGTTGGGCCAGCCCAAAAGTGTCGCCGCGGTCGACGATCAAGGTATTGGCATTGGGAATATCCAACCCCGATTCGATGATCGAGGTACACAGCAAAACGTCGATCTCTCCCCGCGAAAACTGCGACATGACCTTCGATAGTTCAATCTCGTTCATTTGTCCATGGGCAATGCCAATGCGGGCTTCAGGGGCAATGTCCTGCAAGTGCGCCTTCATGGCATAAATGGTTGTCACCCGATTATGCACAAAGAAAATCTGACCGCCGCGTTCCAGTTCGCGGTAAATCGCCTGCTTCACCAGCTTCGGAGAATAGGGGCCAATGTGGGTAATGATTGGCAAACGCTCAGCCGGAGGTGTGTTAATGATTGAAATGTCACGAACACCGGTCAAAGCCATGTACAGCGTCCTGGGGATCGGGGTAGCAGTCAAGGTCAGCACATCCACTTCGGTGCGCAGCTTCTTGAAGTGTTCCTTGTGGGTGACGCCAAAACGCTGCTCCTCGTCGATAATAACCAGCCCCAGATCCTTGAAAAGCACATCTGAGGTGAGCAAGCGATGGGTACCGATAATGATATCCACCTCTCCTTTTGCCAGCCGGGCGACAATCGTATCCTGCTCCTTCGGAGAGCGGAAACGCGACAGCATTTCAACGCTGACCGGGTAAGCGGAAAGACGCTGTTTGAACGTCTCATAATGCTGCTGGGCCAGCACGGTGGTGGGGACCAAAACCGCCACCTGTTTGTCATCCATCACCGCCTTGAAGGCAGCCCGCAGCGCTACCTCGGTCTTGCCGTAGCCTACGTCACCGCATAGCAGCCGATCCATGGGGCGCTCCCGCTCCATATCCTGCTTAACCTCATTGATGGCACGCATCTGATCTTCGGTCTCGATGTAAGGGAAGCTGGCTTCCAGTTCTTGCTGCCAGACGGTATCGTGCCTGAAAGCGTGTCCTTTGGCGGATTCGCGCCGGGCATATAGCTCCAACAAATCCTGAGCCACCTGAATGACCGCTTCGCGCACACTCTGCTTGGTCTGCGCCCATTCCGGGCTGCCCAGACGGGAAGGCGTTGGGGTGGTTCCTTCCGGGCCAATGTATCGGCTTAACCGATCAGCCTGATGGATAGGAACAAAGAGTTGATCCCCATTATCATATTCGACACACAGAAACTCACGGTCGGTGCCATCCAGAGTACGGCGCACCAAGCCCGAAAAGCGCCCCACGCCATAATCAACGTGCACCACCCAGTCACCTGGGTTAAGGTCAGTGAAAGTGGCTTCGGGGGGTTGATGGGTCGTTTTCAGGCGGGGCCGTGGCTGAGGACGCTCCCAGCCGAAGATCTCGCTGTCAGTGATCAGCTTCATCTGCGACCGGCCATTTTCGCTGAGTACCCAGCCCTCAGTCAATGTACCCTCGCGAAAATCGGGCTTCTCTGGCATATCCAGTTCAGAGGTCTGCTCGTCCCACAGTTCTTTCAGGCGTGAAAGCTGACGCGAAACTACCACCATGGGGAGCTGATTCAGGCAATCGTCCTCAAGAGCCTCCATAAAAGGTTTCAACTGCCCCCCATATCGATCACCGGGAGCAAAAGACTCTCCTAATGGACTGGCCTCTTCTGAAGTCGAGCGGCCCAGTTCACACCAGCGCAGGGAATCAATCGTATCAATCAATTCTGACCAGGTCAGATAGGGAATGGGAAAATCTTCCGGGAGGATCCCTTCATTGATGCTTTCTTCCCTCAGTTTCACCGCCTGCTCTTCGATCTCTTCTGCAAACGACTGGTTGTTCCCCACGTCATCCACCAAAATCAATGCATTTTTCGGAAGATAATCCAGCAACGAAGAAGCCATCCGATGGATCAATGGTAAATAGAATTCATCGAGAGTAACGCCATCCGGCACGATGCCGGCGGCCTTTGCCGGCAGAAATTCGCGGGCCGGAGTGATCAGCAAACTTTCGAGATTACGGATCGTGCGCTGGCTGGCCGGGTCGAACTGGCGCAAAGTATCCACCTCGTCGCCGAAGAATTCCAGTCGGGCCGGGAAAGGTTCAGCCGGCGTCCAGACATCCAGAATACCGCCGCGGCGCGAAAACTGTCCGAAATCGACTACCGTATCCACAGCCTCATAGCCAATGCCCACCCACTGACGCTGCAATTCTTCAGGGTTAACCGTCTGATTCAAATGGATCGTCTTGCTGTTGACCAGAAAATCACGGCGCGGCAAAGTGCGCGTCATCAAGGCACGCAGAGAAGTAATCACCACCGGGGGAATTTCCGGCTTTCTGGCCCCAGGTAAGTGGTACATGGCCATTGCCGTCATGGCTTGCAAACGGTCCCGGCGAGTGACAGCCCCCCAGGCAGCCGGTTCATAAAACAACGGCGTTGGTTCAGAAAAATGAAATCGCGGTGTGTTCGGCAGCCAGAAGCTCAACTCGTCCATTAACATCAAGGCACGATCATTACGATCAGTGACCAGCAAAATGGGAACGTTGAGATCCAAAGAGAGCGCCGCCAATACCGGCAAGCGCGCAGAACGAGGTAGAGCCAGCCCCGATATTTCGTTGCCGACCTTGATTCGATCCAAAACGTCAATATAGGCAGAATGTTTGCGGAGGATATCCAGCACCGAAATCTCGTTTCCTTCTAAACTACACCATTAAACCGATTCATGGCAGTATTCAATCCCTCGGTAATGAAGGTCTCCACCGCCTCGTCTGATTTCGCGAATACCGATTGCAGAAACTCTTCATCCTCTTTGGAGAAAGACTGCAAAACGTAATTCGCCGTATCCATCTGGCCAGGCGGACGCCCGACTCCAAGACGCATGCGGGCGAATTCCTGGGTGCCCAGCTTTTCGATGATCGAGCCCACCCCTTTTTGCCCGCCAAAACCCGCCGCCAGGGCGAATACGGATCGTGCCAAAAGGAATATCCACATCGTCGTGGATCACCAGCAAATGTTCCAACGGAACTTTGTAAAAAATTCATTAAAGCCGATACCGCCTGCCCGGAGAGATTCATGTAGGTCTGCGGCTTGGCAAGGATCACTTTATTCCCGGCATATTGCCCCGTGGAAATGATCGCCTTGCCCTGTACTTTAAGGGTGGTAATGGACCAGTGAGCAGCCAGGTGATCCAGCGCCAGAAACCCCATATTATGCCGGGTATTGCGATACTCCCGACCTGGATTTCCCAACCCCACGACCAGATAAATCCCGCCACTGGTCTGAAGTTCATTATTCAACTTCTGATGCAGTTTTTCAAAGAGAGCATCCACGTTTCACCTTACCTGTGATTTTTCGATCGACGAATCAACCGATAAATTTCAAAAAAGAGCACCAGGATGATTCCCGCTATTCCGCCCGCCAGAATTCTCGCCGCGATTTGCGCTGTAGAGAGCGCGGCCGGGTTCTCGGCTATGGTTTGCGGCGGCGCAGGGGCTGGCGTCAGCGTAGGCGTTGCTTCTGCCACTGCCGACAATGCCAGGGTGGGCGTTTGGCTGGGTACCACGGCGGTGTAATTCCGGACATGCAAGGGAGTAATGATCTGCTCCACCTGACTGCCATCGGGCTTAAGCCAAACTACCTGCAATTGATAATCACCATCGACAATCGTGCTGGTATCCCAGGTGAACCAGGCATTCTCCTGCACTGGCAAATCCACACTTCCCAACAAAAACCAGTTGGGCTGGGATGCCTCTGCGTAAGCATACGAAAACTCAAGTTTCCCCGCCACAGCAGGGGTATTGAAGCTTCCCGATATTGTCGTCTTTCCCTGAATCACCTGATCCGCGGCAGGCGTAATAACCACCAATTCACTGGAATCGTGAACTGGAGAAAGAAAAACGAGGGCGAGCAGGAAGCCGAGAAATGTTTTCGACATGGCAACCCATAAGTTTAACATGAAGAGAGATAAACTGCAAATTTTTTCCTCTGGTCCATTTTCTTTTGCACCTGAAAATCCAAAATCCGAAAATCAGGGAGCATTTTGTAGTATGTTATAATTAAAAAATGACAGAGACAAAGCAAAGCATTGTTCCCGTTGAATCCGTTTCCACAACACCGCCCCAAGAAGAACAATCCAAGGGGATTCAAATCTGGCTCATTGTGGTCATTGCCGTGGCGCTGTTAGCGCTGCTGGCGACGGCCATTTTCTTTTTAGCCAAAGCCCCTGCCACAGTCACCACCCAGATTCGGGATATTTTCATCATTTTGATGGCTTTCGAATTTCTGGTGCTGGGAGCGGCGCTGGTAATTCTCATTGTTCAGCTTGCCAAACTGGTAAACTTGCTGCAAAACGAAGTTAAACCCATTCTGGAAGCTACTTCTGAAACAGTGAAAACTCTAAAGGGAACAACCGCCTTTCTCAGTGACAATCTTGTTGAACCGGTGATCAAGCTCAATGGCTATCTAGCCGGGATCAAAAAAGCTTTGGATCTACTCAGAATTTTTCGCAAATAGTCTTGGTATTCACGATTCGAAAGGAGAACAACAATGGCAGAACGTGATAATGGATTCGGAACATTCGTACTGGGTTTTCTCATCGGTGGCATTACCGGTGCTGTAGTCTCCTTGCTCTACGCTCCGCAAACCGGGGAGCAAACTCGAGCAGTCATCAAAGAGAAAGCCATTGAACTGCGCGATAAAACCAGTGATTCTCTGGAAGATACCTATCGCAAAGCGGAAGATGCCGCTACCGATGCCGTCGAAAAAGCTCAGGATTTGATTCGTCTGGCAGAAAAGAAAGCCAATGAAGTTGCCAGCCAGGGTCAGACGGTTCTCGAAGAGACCGTCAGCAAGGTAAAACCCAAGAAGGCCACCCCACCGGCCGCTGAAGAGTAATCAAGTACAACGCCACCATCATCAGATGGTGGCGTTTTCTTTACTGGATCATTTGCAGCACTTCGGGAATACAATCGATCAAATCCGAGGCCAGTACAGAAGCCGCCGCACCTGTCCATTCTTCAGCCAGCTCACCGCAGCGGGCGTGAATCCAGGCACCGCACACCGCGGCTTCAAAGCATTCCATACCTTGTGCCAGCAAGCCAGCGATCATACCGCTCAATACATCCCCGCTGCCCGCTTTTGCCAGAGCAGAAGTAGCCACCGGGATCACTCCCGCGCGGCCATCTGGAGCGGCTACCACCGTAAATGCACCCTTGAGCACCACCACCTGCCCCCATTTCTGCGCAAATTCACTGGCAATCGTCAAGCGTCTGGATTGAATTTCAGCTATGGAAAGCCCGGTTAAAGCCGCCATTTCGCCCGGGTGTGGAGTAAGCACCAGACTGGCATTGACACGCCCGGCCCAGTTTCCCTGTTCCGCCAGCCAGCGCAACCCATCGGCATCCAAAACAATTCCTGGCCAGGTAACCTCCGGCGCATTTCTTGTTGCCGCTGATTTTACGAAGCCAGTTTGGGCACGTTTTTTAGCCTGATCAGGCAGCAAAATGTCCGTCAGAAAAGCGGCGGTGGTTTCCTCACGCCCGATCCCCGGACCAATCGCCAGACAGGAATAATCCGTGGCGCGTTCCCGAATCAATGCGGCAGCATTTTCAGCGATCACGCCATCCATTTCATCCAAAATCAGCCAGGTGATCTCCGGGTTGGAAGAAGCCATCCAGCCAGCCACTGTCTGCGGAACCGCCAGGGTCACCAACCCGGTGCCCACCCGATAAGCCGCATTGCCGGCCATTACTGGAGCCCCACAATAATTGACAGAACCGCCAATTACCATCACCTTGCCAAATGTACCCTTATGACTGAAAGCGGAACGGTGGGGTAATCTTGCCTGCACCCATTCCGCTGAAACAATGAACTTTTTCGGTTCATCCTCCTGCTTTTCAGCAGGGAGATCCAAAGGAATTACGGCCAGTTCCCCCACGTAGCGGGCAGCCGGTTCCTGAACCAACCCTTGTTTCACCGCTTCAATGCACAGGGTCGCTGTCGCCGGCAGAATCTCTTCGGCAGCAGCACCACTGTCACAATCTACTCCAGAAGGGCAATCCAGAGCAATCACCTCATGCCCGTCAAAAACCGCTGCAGCACTATGCAAAAGCTGACTCACCTCTTCCCGCAGAGGCAATTTGATTCCCGTTCCCAGAACAGCGTCGAGCAAAATCGCCTGTACGAATTCAGGCTGTTGAAAACACGCAAGAGCCGCCGGCGCCGGCGCGGGAACGATCTCACCACCAGCAGTTTGGAATTCACGTACCAGCGAATCGCTTTCAGACCGGCCCATCAGCACAGCCACCGCCCGCCAGCCCTTTCCGAGTAAAAAACGGAGTGCCAGCAGGCCATCCCCGCCATTGTTTCCTTTACCAATCAGTCCAATCACAGTCTGCGGGTCTTCCTCCAGATACATCTCACTGATCCATTGGCCTACCCCAGCTCCAGCCCGCCGCATCATTTGCTCATTGCTGACCCCAGCGGCAACGGCTTGCTGTTCAATTTGCTTCATTTCGGCAACACTCACCAGTTTCATCGCGTATGTCCTTTAAGTTGATTATAAAACCAGGGCAATCGCATCTTATTGAGAAAAGACCTTTAGTAGATAATCAGTATCCCAACCGCATCTCAAACGCTTAGCTTTGATACCAACTTTTAGAGATTGTTCCAATTTTAGTAAATTAAGCGCCATGTGTCTGATAATGGCGAAATTCTGGGGTGAATTATCTTTACGTACCCTGCTATGATCTTCATTGAATGCAATATCTAAGACCCAATGAAGGCTGTTTTCAACTCCCCAATGACTACGTTTAGCATGCAGAATCTTCTTCGCATCATTTTCAAGGCTAGTGATAAAGTAACTCACTTGAGATTCGGTGGTCTCACCAATCTTGCGCTCCGATTCAATTCTGATTAGGCTTTTCAGCCCAGGCCAGCGATCCTTCTCGCGGATTGAGGATAAATATTCTGGATCAGAGATTGCCCAACATTGACGGATTTCAATTCGTCCGTGGTTCTTGTTTACTGTCTTTGCGTATTGATATGGTGCGTCATTGAAATTATATTGTTTGTCTACTTCAAATATGTATTGCATATCCTCGAACAATCGCCCTTGGTTTTCTTTTACAGCTAGAAGATAATCACCGCCTCGTTCTAGTATCATTTCGGCTATTTTGGTCTGAGTTCCAATAGCGTCTATGGTTATGATGCATCCTTCTATTTCCAATATCTTCAGTAATTGAGGAATTGCTGTGATTTCATTAGATTTCTCTTCTACTTTTTGTTGTCCCAGTACCAATTGATTTTCACTAGCCCATGCGCTCACCATATAGATGGCATTTCTTCCAGTTTCGCTTTCCTGTGAACCACGAAGCTGTTTGCCATCTAAGGCTATCACTTGCCCCCGGGTTAATTCATGAATGGTTTGAACCCATTCTCTGAAACTCTTTTCAAACTCATCTGGATCAATTGCCGCAAAGACTCTTCCAAAGGTATCGTGTGAAGGTATCCCATTGGGTAGTTCTAAAAATGTTTTCAACCATTCTTTTTTGGCTTTTCCATACATCTCTATATCTACCCAGCTATCAGCTCCACATATTACTCCGCAAATTGCCAACAGTATGATATCGATCAATTTGTGTCGTTTGCTTCGCTCTATTCTTGGATCTGTTACTTGTGTAAAACATTTTGTTATGTTTCCGGTTCTTGGTTCGTTGGACACTTCATTCTTCCTTGTTTTTTTCCCTCCTTCTTTGCAATTCTCTTGCCATTTTCATTTTGATGCGATTGCCCTGATTATAAAACAGAGAAAGATGATTTTTTAAGGAGAATATGTTACAATTCGAGCCTATTTCACGCAAGAAAGAGAGCTTAACTTGAGCGCACAATCCGAACTGAATAAAGTCGCTAAAGATGTTGTGGTGAGTCTGGAATATACTCTCACCGTCGACGGCGAGGTCGTTGATTCTTCCGAAGAAAATGGCGTTCTGGATTATCTCCAGGGGCATCAAAACATCATTCCAGGCCTTGAATCAGCTCTGGAAGGGATGGCCGCCGGCGAAACCAAAAAGGTTGTCGTCGCTGCCAAAGATGCCTATGGCGAATACAACCCAGATGCCGTCGAAGAGATCGCCCTCTCCGATTTTCCGGAGGACATTCCTCTAGAAGAAGGAATTGAGTTGGCCGTGGATGACGGCGAAAGCGGTCCTGTTTCAGCAGTGATCGAAAAAGTCGGCGAAGAAACGGTAACCCTCAATTACAATCACCCCTTAGCCGGCAAAGATCTGACCTTCGATGTCAAGGTCGTTTCTCTGCGCGCTGCTACTGCTGAAGAGCTGGAACACGGTCACGTTCACAGCGAAGAAGAAGAGGATGATTGCGGCTGTGGTTGCGGCTGCGGCGATTCCTGCTCCTGCAACTGAACCTTCCCTTTATCTGTAGGCAACACCCCGGCTTTTACCGGGGTGTTTTGTTTTTATTTTTGAAAGAAAAACTTTTCGCCTGGCTGCAGCCAGTGCACTTTTTGCCGCGGAGCACGGCGATCGAGCAGATCAGCCAGCACCGCCGGGTTGACATGATTCACCTGAAAGAGGTCGTTGTGGATCGGGATCAGCACCTCACAATGGATTTGCTGTGCCAGACCCAAGGCCTCGGCAGCATCCAGATTGCCGATCATTCCCAGACGTTCGCGCCAGCCATCCCGTCCATTCACCGGCAAGAAAGCCAGGTCGATGGATTTTGTCTGCGCCAAAATTTTCTCTGCCATGTCATCATAGAGAATCGTATCGCCGGCGTGATACAGCCAGGTTTCACCGGCATGGATCACGTAGCCGAGATAGGAATAATTCCCGTCTGAATCCACTTCAAATTCATAATGAGCGGCCGGCACAGCATAGAATTGCAAGCCCGCCAGTTCAGTCAGCTTTCCCATCTGCGGCACCAGCAAATTTTCTTCCGCCACCCCAAGGCTGCGCAGGTGATCAGCCGCGGGCCGTGGACAAACGATGTGCAACGCCGGGTTGGACGTCAATAAGGGCAAAATCGTATCAGGATCGCAGTGGTCAGCGTGGTCATGAGTGATGAAAAGAACTGCCACCTGGGTGATCTCTTCTGGAGCCAGCGGGACCGGGAAAGCCCGTGAAAACAGTTCAGCCGAGCCAATACCGCCCGCAACAACGTAATTCGAAAGGTAAGGATCGATCAGAAAGCGTCCTCCGCTCCAGTCGATCAGCGCGCCAGCCTGCCCCAGATAAGTGATCTTCAGCAATCCATTGAATTCCATCTTACTTCTCGTCTTTTCTGACCTTCTTGCTCTTTTCTTCAATGCGTTTGAGAAAACGATTGCCGTTCTCTAAAGCAGGAGCCAGGGCAATGTCAATGACCTCATCCATGTGGCGCACGAAGATGATCTTCAAGTCTTCACGAACCTTCTTGGGAACCTCGACCAGGTCTTTGGCGTTCTTCTCTGGCAAGATAACCGTCTTCAAACCAGCACGGTGGGCCGCCAAAATCTTTTCACGCACCCCGCCGATGGGCAATACATTGCCGCGCAGGGTGATTTCACCCGTCATGCTGACTTCTTTGCGCACGGGCCGTTCGGTAAAAGCTGAGATCAAAGCTGTGGCAATCGTGATCCCGGCACTGGGGCCATCCTTCGGAATGGCACCTTCGGGAACGTGAATGTGAATATCAATATCCTCGAAAATCTCTGGATCAATTCCCAGCGGATCGACGCGCGATTTCATGTAAGAAAGGGCAGCCTGAGCTGACTCCTGCATGACCTCGCCTACCTGGCCGGTGATCTGCAAACTGCCTTTGCCTTCCATGACCAGTACTTCGATTGGCATGATATCGCCGCCGTTTTCCGTCCAGGCAATGGCAGTAGCCACCCCTACCTCGTCCTCGCGTTCCGCTTCGGCGAAGAAGAACTGCGGCGGGCCCAGGAACTTCTCAATTGCCGCCGCGCTGAGGGTCTTTGCAAAACGCTTCTTCTCGGCCTTCAAGCGAGCCGTCTTGCGGCAAAGCTGACCGATTTCACGTTCAAGGTTACGTACCCCCGGCTTCATAGGTATATTCGCGGATCACCTTGCGCAAGGCTGCTTCATCAAACTGCAGCTCGCCCGGTTCCAGGCCACTTTCTTCCTGCTGTCTCGGGATGAGAAAACGCCGGCTGATCTCAAGCTTTTCTTCTTCAATATAGCCTGGGAACTCGATCACTTCCATGCGATCAAGCAGCGCCGGGGGAATGTTGCCCAGATTGTTGGCTGTGGTGACAAACATGACCTTGGAAAGGTCATAAGGTAATTCAAGATAATGATCCGAGAACGAGAAGTTCTGCTCCGGGTCGAGTACTTCCAGCAGCGCGGAGGAGGGATCCCCGCGAAAATCACTGCCCAGTTTATCGATCTCATCCAGCATGAACAACGGATTGATCGAACCCGCCCGCTTCATGGTTTGGATAATGCGGCCGGGCAAAGCGCCGATGTAAGTGCGCCGATGCCCACGGATCTCCGCTTCGTCACGCACTCCGCCCAGCGAAAGACGCACAAAATTGCGTCCCAGAGCCGCGGCAATGGACTTCCCCAATGAGGTCTTGCCCGTCCCCGGAGGGCCGGCAAAGCACAGGATCGGCTGACGATCCGTTTTGGGTTTGAGACTCTTGACCGCAATGTACTCCAGAATACGATCTTTGGCCTTGCCCAGTCCAAAGTGATTCTCGTCCAGCACTTTGGAAGCATGCAATACATCCAGATTATCTTCAGTGGCATCTTCCCAGGGCAAATCCAGCAGCCAATCGATATAAGTACGCAAAATCGCCACTTCGGGGGCCATGGCCGGCATCTGGTTTAAGCGCTCGATCTCTTTATTAGCCTGGGTCTTGGCCTCTTCCGGCATCTTCTTGGCATCGACCTTAGCCTTCAGTTCCACAAGTTCGCGCGACCAGACATCCCCTTCGCCCAATTCATTTTGAATGGCTTTCAATTGCTCGCGCAGGTAAAATTCACGCTGAGAACGATCCACTTCGCTTTGCACGCGGGTCTGAATCTCGTCCTCAAGCTGCAAGACGTCCAGCTCTTGAGCCAGCAGCCAGTTAACTTTTTTCAAACGCTCTTTGGGGTCCAGAATGGTAAGCAGCTCCAGCCGTTCGTCGTAAGGCAACGAAACAGCCGTGGCGATCATATCCGCCAGCCAGCCCGGTTCTGTAATGTTGATGGAAAACAAATGAGCTTCATCCGGGAGGGTGCGGTCCAACTGCACACAGCGCTCAAACAGGTCGCGCGAAGTGCGCATCAAGGCCTCAGTCTGGCGATTACTGGTTTCATCCTCTTCGATGACCTGGCCTTTCACCCACCAGAAATCATCCTTCTCGATGATCTCGATGATCTTGACCCGACTGCGTCCCTGCACCAGGGCAGAGCCATTGCCATCCTGCAAAGACAGCAAGCGGCCCACCGCAATCTCGACCCCTACTTGCAGAAAGTCGTCGTGGGTGGGATTCTCGATATCGCTGTCTTTGAGCATCAAGGCGATCATCGTTTGATTTTCTTTTTGTACGTAGTTGATAGCATCCAGGTTCGGCCCGGGTACAACGAAAATGGGCGAAACCATGCGTGGGAAGACAACAATGTCCCGCATAATCATCGCCGGGCAGGTAATCATGCCATTTTCATCTGGAACGGAATCAGGCACTTGATAAAGTTCGTCCGTTCGCTGGTAAAGGGCTGTGGTGTATTCTTCTGGATTATCGATCCGTTTTTTCCATTCCTCGGTTTTCATCTCATCCTCAAGTACTCTGGTAATTCAATAATTTTTTTTGAACTTCTGGCCATTCTTCACGCACAGCCGCAGCCACAAAAATACTCCCCGCAACAACGACCGCTGTTTCATGATCCGCTTCGTTCATTGCCTCCTCAAGCGCAGCAGCAATATCGGGTATTGCCACCGCTGAGCGGCCAAATTGATGCGCTAATTCTACCAGTTTCTCTGCCGAATAGGCGCGCGGATGGGTACTTTGCGTCGCAATCAGCCGTTTCACCCGCGGCATCAACTGGGTGAACATGCCGGCAATATCTTTATCTTCAGAAACGCCAAACAAGAGGATCACCGATTGACACCCCAGATAATCATCGATGGTCAGGCGCAATTTCAGGGCTGAATCCAGATTATGGGCAGAATCCACGACCAGAATAGGATCTTTGTTCAGTAGTTCGAATCTGCCCGGCCACTTCACCGCAGCGAAACCTGTCTGAATCGCTTCCTCTGGGATAGATATTCCCTCGGCGCGCACCTGCTGGATGATAGTGTAAACGGTCGCCGCGTTCTGGATCTGATGGTACCCCAACAGCGGAATGGTGATCTTTTCTGGCTGCCAGGAAGAATCTGCCCCTTCCAGAAAACGATTCATTTTCTCCTGCTCCGCTCCGGTCCAGATCAGCAAGGATTGCTGATCCAGCGAACGCTCTGCAGAGGCAAAAAGCACGTCGCGCCCAACCTGGGTCAGCGGAGCGTAACGCTCCGCGGCGATGCGCTCGATCACCTGACGCGCACTGTCTTCCTGCGGAGAAACGATCACCGGCCGTCCCTTTTTGATAATGCCTCCCTTTTCGCCAGCGATCTGGCTGAGGGTGTTCCCCAGCACGTTCATATGGTCGTAAGACAGTGAGGTGATCACCGATACCAGTGGATTCACGATATTGGTGGCATCCAGACGCCCACCCAGACCGACCTCGACCACGGCGATATCCACCTGATTTTCTGCAAAGGCAGTGAACCCCAATGCCGTGGTGATCTCAAATGTCGTCAGACCCGGAACTTTCTCGATAGCGGGCTTGATTTTCTCTACCAGTTCCACCATGTACTCATGAGTAATATTGTGGCGGTTAATTTGAATGCGCTCGCAATAATCCTGTAAATGCGGGGAGGTATACAGCCCCACTTTATACCCGGCTTGCTGCAGAATGGCAGCGGTCATGGCGGCTGTAGAGCCTTTCCCCTTGGTGCCAGCGATATGGATCACAGGATAAGTTTGCTGAGGATCACCCAGCAATTTCATTAAGTCGACCATCCGCTGCAGGTCAAAATTTGCTGCAGCCAGACGGTCCTGGCGGGTTAAACTGAAATCAACAAAGCCGTACAGGTAATCGAGGGTTTGCTGATATTTTTCTTCAAGATTGTCCATATATTTTTTTGCCATTCTAGATTATATTAATAAAGGCATTGTAATCTTGCGCGAACCATAAAGCAAGGCAAGAAGAAACGGGGATGATATGTTAACATTAATGACCATCAAACTCTATCTGCCAGGCTGCTCTTCCTTAAAAGAGAAGAGAAGCCGCCTGCAACCCATCCTGACACACCTTCGCAAGGAATTCAACGTGTCTATCTCTGAAATTGGCCTGCAAGACGTCTGGCAATCTGCCTGGATCGGTATTGCAGCACTCTCGACTGATTCTGTTCACAACGAACAAATGCTGGACCAAATTGTCAAAAAGATCGAATCTACCTGGCCAGATGAACAGATTCTGGAAACTCACCTGGAAAGCCGCTAAATATGGATCTGCAGTTGAAGAACAAAGTGGCCCTGGTTACCGGGGCCTCACGCGGGCTGGGAGCCGCCACCGCTGAAATGTTGGCAGCCGAGGGATGCAAAGTCATTGTCAACAGTCGCAATGAGGATAAACTTGCCGAGACAGCGGCCAATATTCATCATTCCACCGGAGCCGAAGTCACGGCGTTGGCTGGGGATGTGGCAGAACCCGGCTTCCCTGAAAAGCTGATTGCGGAGGCCGTTCACCAGTACGGCGGGCTGGACATTTTGATCACCAACGCAGGCGGTCCGCCGGCTGGACGTTTCGATTCCTTCAGCGACGCCGATTGGCAGAAAGCCTTCGAAGTCAATTTAATGAGCCACGTGCGCCTGATCCGGGCAGCTCTGCCATTTCTCGAAAAGAGCACGGCTGCGGCTGTATTGACCATTACGTCGTCTTCTGTAAAACAACCAATCCCCAACCTGATCCTCTCGAACAGCATTCGGGCAGCAACTGTCGGGTTGACCAAATCACTGGCTCTGGAACTGGGAGAAAAGGGCATCCGCTTCAATTCCATCTTGCCGGGCTGGACGAAGACAGAGCGAGTTACTTCGCTGCTCGAAAATCGGGCAGCTGCCAACCATACTTCAGTAGATGAAGAACTGCAGAAACAGGCATCAGAAAGCGCTCTGAAACGTCTGGCAGAACCCCGCGAGTTTGCAGCAGCAGCCGTCTTTCTCGTTTCGCCTGTGGCATCTTACCTCACCGGCGTGATGCTCAGTGTGGATGGCGGCTCAGTAAAAAGTCTGTTGTAAGAGAAATTTACTTTCTCGGGTAAAATAGCAACACACTTTCATTCAGGAGTTTATTGGTGCCTACCCCTCTCGAAATTCGCAGGAAACTGCGCCGTATTTTACCGAAAGTTCAAAAACCCGGTCGTTACGTCGGCGGTGAGCTGAACCAGATCGTCAAAGAATGGGATTCTGTTTCCACCCATTTTGGCTTTATCTTCCCGGATATCTACGACATCGGCGTTCCCAATTTGGGCGTGATGCTGCTTTACGAAATCCTGAATAAGCGCCCAGACGTACTCTGCGAACGGGCCTATTTACCCTGGCTGGATATGGAACAGGAACTGCGCGACGCGGGCATTCCCTTATACTCGCTGGAATCCTTCCATCCGCTGCGCGAATTCGATATTCTGGGCATTACCATTCCCTACGAAACCCTGTACACCAACGTTCTTAACGTGCTTGATCTGGCCGGGATCCCGGTCAAAAGTGCGGAACGCGGGGCAGAGTATCCGCTGGTCATCGCCGGCGGGCATTCCACCTTCAACCCCGAGCCGATGGCCAGCTTCATCGACGCATTCCTCATTGGGGAAGGAGAAGAGGTCCTCAACGAAGTAGTGAATGCCTACCAGCTCTGGAAAACAGAGACAACTGCAGATAAAGCGGCTTTGCTCACCCGTTTGAGCCAAATCGCCGGGGTTTACGTTCCTTCGCTGTACACTCCCCAATATCATGCTGACGGTACGGTAGCTTCAGTCACCCCGGTGCAAGAAAATGTACCCGTCCAGATCATGAAACGCATTGTACCAATCTTGCCTCCGCCGCCAACCCACTTTATCGTTCCTTCGATTGACGTGGTGCACAACCGCATTGCGGTAGAGATCATGCGCGGCTGTACCCGCGGCTGCCGTTTCTGCCATGCCGGCATGATCAACCGCCCGGTACGGGAACGGCCGGTGGAACAGATCGTCAACGGCATCGAAGAAGCCCTTACCAACACCGGTTACGAAGAAATTGCTTTGCTTTCTTTGTCTTCCAGCGACTACACGAAGATCAACGAACTGGTGCAAACCATCAGTGATCGTTTCGCTGGGAAAACATCTGACCATCTCATTGCCTTCTCTGCGCATCGAATCCTTTTCGGTCGAGTTAATGGAAAAACTTCGCGGTGCCCGTCAGGGCGGTTTTACCCTGGCCCCCGAAGCTGCTACCGACCGCATGCGCAATCGCATCAACAAGCCCATCTCGGTCGAGAATCTGATCACAACCACCCAAGAAATCTACCGGCGCGGCTGGACTACCATCAAACTGTATTTCATGATCGGCCATCCCGATGAAACCATCGAGGATGTCGAAGCCATCGTCAACGTTTGCAAAAGGGTCATCGGCGAAGGGCACAAGATCATCGGCAAGAAAGCCAACCTGCATGTGGGTGTCAGCACGTTCGTCCCCAAACCGCACACTCCCTTCCAATGGACCACCACCGATCAGATGGAATCCATCTACGCCAAGCAGAAGATCCTGCGCGACAACCTGCGCGGTCCTGGATTGAAATTCACCTGGACCAACCCCAAAGAGACCCTGCTTGAGGCAGCCCTCTCCCGCGGAGATCGTCGTTTAGGAGAGGTCATTTATTCCGCCTGGCAAAAAGGCGCCAAGTTCGATGCCTGGCAGGATCAATACAAATACGACGTCTGGATGTCCGCGTTTGAAGACTGCCAGATCGACCCCAACTTCTACGTCACCCGCAAACGTGATCTCAACGAGGTTTTCCCCTGGGATCACATTTCAGCCGGGGTAAGTCGTGCTTACCTCGAAAAAGAGTACCAGAAATCTCTGGAAGGCGAGTTGACCGATGACTGCCGGCAGGATTGTCATGCCTGCGGCATTCTGCCTGTCTTCAATAATTTACGCCGCGAAAACCCCGGCGAGCTGTGGCTGTGCCCGGAGGTGAAATAATGCAGCGCGTACGCATCGAATACAGCAAAGGTCGTGAATTGCAATACACTGGCAATCTGGATATGCACAAAGTCTGGGAACGCACCTTCCGCCGGGCCCGCCTGCCGCTGGCCTATTCGCAGGGCTTCCACCCCCAGCCAAAACTGCAGCAAGCCGCGCCGCTGCCCCTTGGGTTCACCAGCAGTGCCGAAATCGTCGACGTATGGTTCGATACCGATGAACCCCTTGAGGTACTCACCCAGCGCATCACCGAAACCGCTCAGCCGGGTATTCAGGTACGCCGTATCTCGCTCATCCCCCCTGCCAGCCCGGCTCTGCCCAACCTGGTCAACGCAGCCGCATACCGCATCATCTGTGATGATCCCCTGCCCGAAACTGAGATCCAGGCACGCATGGAACATGTACTCGCGGCTACCACCTTACCGCGCGAACGCCGCGGCAAAGGCTATGATTTGCGCCCTCTGGTTCAATCCCTGACCCTCGAGGCTTTGAATCCGCTCACCCTCGCCATGATCCTGACCTCTCTGCCCAGTGCTACCGGCCGCCCGGAAGAAGTACTGGAAGAATTGCACATCGATCCTTTTACCGTAGATATCGAGAGAACCCAACTTCTCTTCGCACAGTCTTAGGAGGATACAATGAAATCCATCGTCTACTTGATTACCAGTGAAGGCATGGGCAACACCTCAGGTACCGAACTGAAGAAAAAACTGATCGGCAAATTCCTCACCCTGCTTCAGGATTCCCGTCCTTTACCCAGTGCCATTTGCCTGTATACAGATGGGGTGAAACTGGCCTGCCAGGGTTCACCAGTCATCGAGCCTCTCAAAAAGCTGGAAAGCCTCGGCGTGCGCATCATTCTTTGCCAGACCTGCCTGGAATTCTTTGGCCTGGAATCACAGGTGGCCGTCGGTATCGTCGGCGGGATGGGCGATATCATTACCTGCATGACCGAAGCGGATTCTGTCGTTACCGTGTAAAAATGCGTGAGCCGGAATTTCAGATCTTTCAGTGCGAAAACCCGGCTTGCCGGTTCCGCTGCCCTAATAATCTGTCTGAGCGCAGTTTGACGCGCTGCCCGCTCTGCGGAGCCCCCATGACGGCGCAGGGAGCGCCATTCACCAACCTCAAGCGTGCCCACACGCCAGCCGAAACCTCGCTGCCGAGGGTGGAGGTATTGCTGGATAATCTCCGCTCGACGCTCAACGTGGGCTCGATCTTCCGCAGCGCGGATGGGGCCGGGGTACGCAAGATCTACTGCGCCGGCACTACACCCACCCCTGAGCATCCCAAGATCGCCAAAACGGGGTTGGGCGCAGAAGACTTCACTCCATGGGAATACGTACGCAACGGGTTGGATTGGGCGCGCCAGAAAAAAACAGAAGGCTTTCTCCTCCTGGCCCTGGAAGCCTCTCCCCAGGCCCAGTCTCTCTTTTCTTTTCCTCCACTTTCAGGGCAAGGCCTTTATCTCTTCGTCGTCGGCAATGAGGTTTCCGGCATCGACCCGGAGATCATTGCCCTTGCCGACGCTACGCTTTTCATCCCCATGCGCGGAGAAAAATCCTCGCTGAACGTCGCTGTTGCTTTTGGCATTGCCGCCTACACCCTGCTCGATACCAGCGATAAATCGTGATAGGATAAAGATCATTTTTATTCGAGGTCATTTATGCCAACCTATGTTTATCGATGTGAAAAATGCGGGGAAAGTTTCGAATCCCTGCGCAGCATGAAAGACGCAGATGCCCCAATCGAGTGCAGCCGCTGCCATTCCATGCAGACCAAACGCTGCCTGACCACCTGCGGCGTACAGATGAGCGGCGGCTCTTCCAGCCACTCTTCTTCCGGCAGCAGCTGCGGCAGTTGCTCCGGTGGTTCCTGTTCCTGCTGCGGGCACTGATCCAAGGAGATACGTGATGAATCACTACTATGAAAATAAACTGACCCTGATCACCGGCGGTTCCAGCGGCATTGGACTGGCATTGGCAAAAGAAATTACCGCTCGCGGCGGGAACATTGCGATTCTGGCGCGGCATGCTGATGCTCTGGAACAGGCTGCTGCTGAGATTGCTGCCTGCAAAGTCAATGCTGACCAGAAAGTCTACACCCTCCCTGCAGATATCGTCGATTATGAAGCGCTGTCGGCCGTATTGACCAAATTCAAGGCTGAAGTAGGGGTTCCCGACATCGTCATCAACTCCGCCGGCGTCGCCCACCCCGGGCGCTTCACGGCACTGCCGCTTGAGATCTTCCACTGGATGATGGATGTCAACTATTTTGGCACCGTCAACGTGCTTAAATTACTGCTGCCTGAGATTCAAGAGCGCCACTCCGGAACAGTGGTCAACATCTCTTCCATGGCCGGGTTCATTGGGGTGTATGGTTACTCCGCTTACGGCGCTTCGAAATTTGCCATCACCGGGTTTTCTGACGTGTTGCGGTCCGAGCTCAAGCCGTATGGAGTGCAGGTGTCGGTGGTTTTTTCCCCCAGACACAGATACCCCTCAATTAAAATACGAAAGCCAGTTCAAACCCTTTATTACCAAAGAAGTTGCCGGCTCCGCCAGTCTCATGCCAGCAGACACTGTCGCCAAGGAAACCCTGGATGCGGTTGCAAAAGGAAAATACATCATCTTGCCGGGTTCGGAAGGCAAACTGATGTTTGTAGCGCAAAACCTGCTGGGACGCGGCCTGTATCCCGTCATGGATATGATGGTCAACTCGGCCATCAAAAAATTGCGCTTCGGGAAATAGTGCCCTTCTGCTGCACAATTGAGACATCTCTCCCATACCAGCCCCTCAGGGGGCTGTGATATACTCATTTAAGCATCTTATTCACATTCGAAGAGGTTTTCATGAAAAAAGATTTTCTGGCGATTTCTGATTATTCACCTGCCGAACTGCAAGATATGCTTGATCTGGCGGTGAGACTCAAAAAGGAACATTTCAATGGCGGAAATCCCCCACTTTTCAAGGGTAAAGTCCTTGCCATGATCTTTCAAAAGCCCAGCCTGCGCACCCGTATCAGCTTCGATATGGCGATGCGCCACATGGGCGGCGACGCACTGTACATCTCTCCGGATGAAATTGGCCTTGGCAAACGCGAATCCATTGCGGACGTGGCCCGTGTTCTTTCGGGTTACGTCAATGTCATCATGGCCCGTGTTTTTTCTCACGAGCACGTGCTGGAACTGGCCAAATGGGCCTCGATCCCGGTGATCAACGGCTTGAGCGATTACAACCATCCCTGCCAGGGCATGGCCGATGCACTGACCATCTACGAAAAATTCGGCAATCTCAAGGGACTGAACGTCACTTTTGTCGGGGACGGCAATAACGTAGCTGTTTCATTGATGCACATTTGCAGTAAACTCGGCGCCAATTTCACCATTGCCAGCCCAGAAGGCTACGATATGCCCGAGAAAGCCATCACGGATGCCAAAACCTTCGCCAGTGCGTCCGGCAGCCAGCTCCACTTCCTGCGCGATCCCCACGAAGCTGTCAAACATTCCCATGTCATCTATACCGATACCTGGACCAGCATGGGCCAGGAAGCTGAGACGGAGAAGCGCAAAGTTGTCTTCCCGCCCTATCAGGTCAATGCTCAACTTGTCAGTGAAGCCGATAAAGACGTGATTGTGATGCACTGCCTGCCCGCTCATCGCGGCCAGGAATTAACCGATGAAGTCGCAGACGGCCCGCATTCTGTGATCTTCCCCGAAGCGCACAACCGTTTGCATGCACAAAAAGCTGTACTATACAAACTTCTTGAGGCCTAAAGGATATGAATAGTCAGGAATACATCGAAATTGAAGATCGATACGGAGCACATAATTACCACCCTCTGGATGTCGTCATCAACAAAGGCAAAGGAGTGTGGGTTTATGACGTCGAGGGCAATAAATACCTCGACTGCTTGAGCGCCTATTCAGCGTTGAATCAGGGACACGTTCATCCAGCGATCTTGAAAGCGATGATTGCTCAATCCAAGAAGGTCACCCTTACCTCGCGTGCCTTCCGGAACGATCAGCTTCCCCTGTTCTACAAAGAACTCGCCGACATGACCGGGTATGAAATGTCGATCCCGATGAACAGCGGCGCAGAAGCAGTCGAAACTGCCTTGAAAATCGCCCGCAAATGGGCTTATGCAGTTAAAGGCGTCGAACGCTACAAAGCTGAGATCATCGTCGCTAACGGCAACTTCCATGGCCGCACGATTTCGATCATTTCCTTCTCGAGCGAACCTTTCTACAAAGGTGACTTTGGCCCCTTCACTCCGGGATTCATCAACGTGAATTATGGGGACGTGGAGGCTATCGAAAAGGCCATTACCCCGCACACAGCGGCCGTCATGCTCGAACCTATCCAGGGAGAAGGCGGGGTTCTGATCCCACCGACTGGTTACCTGAAACAGGTCGCCGAAATCTGCAAGAAAAACAACGTGCTTTTCATTGCCGATGAAATCCAGACTGGCTTGGGCCGTACCGGCAAGCTGTTTGCCTGCGATCACGAAGGGGTTCGCCCGGATATGGTTATCATTGGCAAAGCTCTTTCCGGCGGATTCATGCCCATTTCTGCCGTGTTGGCCGATCGTCCCATCATGGGTCTGCTGCAGCCTGGGGAACATGGTTCCACCTTTGGCGGAAGCGCACTGGCTGCAGCCGTGGGCCGTGCTGCACTCAAAGTCATCCGTGACGAACACCTGGTGGAAAACGCCGCCAATATGGGCGAATATTTCATGGCCGGTCTGCGCGCCATTCCCAGCCCGCACGTCAAGGAAATCCGCGGCAAGGGATTGCTCATTGGCGTCGAGCTGAAACCCGAAGCCGGAGGCGCACGCCGCTTCTGTGAGGCTCTGATGAAGAAGCAGATTCTGGCAAAAGAGACCCACGAAAACGTGATCCGATTTGCCCCGCCCTGTATCATCGATCGAAAGACCATCGATTGGGCGCTGACCAGGATCAGCGAAGTATTACAGATGGAATAACCTCTACACCTCGGTGAAATGCCGGGGTGTTTTTTTACTCATTGCCGATTCTGGACCATTCGGGTATGATAGACTTGTGAATTATTTCGTTAAAAGGACTGATCTATTATGACGCGTTACGCAAAAATTGTCTGTACGCTGGGGCCGAGTTCCTCTGATGAACAGACAATCCGAAAATTAGTAGAAGCGGGCATGAACGTGGCCCGGTTGAATTTTTCACATGGCACCCATGAATCTCATCTGCAGCTGATCCAGACCATTCGCCGCCTGTCCAAAGAAATGAAACGTCCCATCGCCATCCTGCAGGATCTGCAGGGACCCAAACTGCGGGTGGGGGTTCTGCCGGATGCCGGCGTTGAGTTGAAACCCGGCATGGTGGTCAATCTGTACGCCATCGAAGGAGGAGAACCTCAAAAGATTCAGGGTGAAATCTACCTTCCTCTGGACGTACCCAATCTGGCCCGCGCAGTCAAGACCGGCAATCGCATTTTGCTGGATGATGGTCACCTGGAGCTGCAAGTCACTGCCGTTCAAGGCGATAACGTGGTCACCAAAGTGGTGCTGGGCGGATTGCTCACTTCGCATAAAGGCGTCAACCTGCCGGGGGCAGATCTCAAGATTCCCATCCCAACCGAGAAAGACATCGTCGACCTGCAGTTCGGTTTGCAGCAAGGCGTCGACTTTGTGGCAATTTCGTTCGTACACACCGCGGCTGAAATTCGCACGGTGCGCGAACTGATCCACAAATTTCTGCCCGACCAGAAAGGCCCTGGCATCATTGCCAAGCTGGAACGCCCGGAAGCCATCCATAATCTGCATGAGATCATGCACGAAACCGATGGTGTGATGGTTGCCCGCGGCGATCTGGGCATCGAAACCTCGCCCTCGCTGGTACCGATTATTCAAAAAGAGATCATTCACATGGCCAATCGCCATGCCAAGGTGGTCATCACGGCTACCCAGATGCTCGACTCAATGATCCACAATCCTCGACCGACCCGTGCGGAAGCTTCGGACGTCGCCAACGCTATCTTCGATGGCACCGATGCCGTCATGCTGTCTGGCGAAACCGCTTCTGGCAGCTACCCGGTGGAAAGCGTGAAGATGATGGATTCCATCGTCCGCGAAGCCGAAGCCCACATCGAAGAATGGGGCCACGCGGTGGACTTCCCGAAAGATTCTCTGCAGGATGATGCCATTGCCATGACCCGCGCTGCCCGCGAACTGGCGCACGACCGCAAAGTAGCTGCCTGTGCCGTTCTCACCCAGTCCGGGCGCACCGCGCTGCTGATGTCGAAAGCCCGTCCGCGAGTAACCATCATGGCCTTTACCCCGAACGAAAACGTCTACAATCTGGTCAATATGTACTGGGGCGTCACCCCGGTGCTGATCCCCTTCGTGGATTCGCTGGAAGAGGTCATCCAAAGCGTGGATACAGTGCTGCAGAAAGAGCACAAATTCAAAATTGGCGATCAGGTAATTTTGATCACCGGCTTCCCGCTGCCCGCCCTGCACCTGCCCAATCTGGCCATGCTGCACAACATTGGCGAAGAAGCCAAATAATCAATGAACCAAGTGTCGGTGCCTCTGCTGGTCTCGTGCGAGCAATTGCAGTCTCTTCTCCCCATCAAAAGCGTGAGGATCGTAGATTGCAGCTTCGAATTGCTCCACCCAGAACGAGGCGCCGATCTTTACAGACAGCAGCACATCCCAGGAGCGGTCTATGCGCATATGGATCGTGATCTTTCCGGCCCGGTCACCGCTTCCTCGGGCAGACATCCTTTGCCTGCCACGCAAGCTTTTCAACAATCCATGTCCCGGCTGGGAATCGACTCAGATACCTGGGTAATCGCGTACGATCGTGCTTCTGGCAGCTTTGCAGCCCGATTGTGGTATCTGCTTAATTATTACGGACATACGAAAGTCTCTCTTCTCGATGGCGGCTTCACGGAGTGGCTGAAACTGGGGTTCCCCACCGAGGCCGGACAGCAGCCTCACCCCGCGAAAGTTTTCACCGGAACCCCGGCTCAGGACTGGATCGTAAGCACTGCTGAAGTAGAAAAAAAATCTGCACCACCCGATATGGCAATTGATCGATGCCCGTGCCCCAGAGCGCTATGCCGGTCAGCAAGAAACCATCGATCCCGTGGCGGGTCACATCCCAGGCGCGCTCAATTCTTTCTATGGAGCCAATTTACAAACTGACGGACGTTTCAAGCCGGACGCTGAAATCCGGGCGCACCTGCAGCCCCTGCTCGCCAGCGGCAAGCAAGCCGTCATTTACTGCGGTTCCGGAGTCACTTCTGCCCATTTGATCTTCGCTTTTGCCCTGGCTGGTCTGCCGCAGCCCAAACTCTATGCTGGTTCGTGGAGTGAATGGATCCGTGACCCACACCGGCCCATCGTGCAGAGCGAAAACGTCGGGTAATCCCATTTTTCACAAAATAATTTTTCTCCTCTTTCCGCTCGATGTATACTGAAAGCGGATGATTTTTTTGCCGGTTCAGGGAAAGGATACCGCATGGAAAGACACGATCTTCTCAAAGCCAATTCCTTTGATTGGGTGCTTGAACCCGATGACCCCGCGGCTCGGTATCAGGCACTGAAATACCTGGTCCGACTTGCACCTGACGACGCTGAACTGGCCGCTGCCCGCCAGGCAGCGCTGCAGTCTAAACCGGTGCGTGCCATTCTTGAAAACATGGCTCCAGAAGGCTACTGGGAGAAACCCGGCGGCGGCTATGGTCCCAAATACTTTTCAGGGGTCTGGTCTCTGCTCACTCTGGCTCAAATGGGACTTGCGGCGGCTGACGATCCGCGGATTGCGACTGCCTGCGCTTATTACCTCGATCATGCCTTCACCCCTTTTGGCAGCATCTCCTACAACGGGGCACCCGGGGGAACCATTGATTGTCTGCAGGGCAACATGTGCTGGGCGCTGACCGAACTGGGCTATGCGGATGACCGTCTTGAAATGGCTTATGACTGGATGGCACGCAGCAATACCGGTGAAGGAGTGGCTCCGCTCACGGAAAAGAAACAAGCCGTACGTTACTACGCTTACAAATGCGCCCCTCATTTTGCCTGTGGAGCTAATCAGGGGCAGCCCTGTGCCTGGGGAGCCGTCAAGATCATGCGTGCCTTTGCCAACTGGCCGGCCGAAAAACGGACTCCGCTGATACAGCGCGCTATTCAAGCCGGAGTAGATTTTCTGCTGAGCATCGACCCCTTGACAGCCGCATATCCCACCCCGGATGGACAGAAAACCCAACCGCGATTGGTGGCTGCCGGGATTCCCGATCTTCTACATTACCGATCTTTTGCAACTGCTGGAAGCGTTGGCCGGCTTAGGCTATGGCCGCGATCCGCGGCTGCAGAATACACTCACCTGGATTCTCAATAAACAAGACGAACAGGGGCGCTGGCCACTGGAATACACCTATCACCGCAAAACCTGGGCCGACTTTGGCACCCGCAACCGGCCCAATAAATGGGTCACCCTGCGGGTACTTCGGCTGCTGAAAACCATCGATGAAAAAGTGCGTGATCGATCTTCTTTTCAAAACATCTCTTAAACCATCAAAAATCCCCTCTCGCGAGGGGATTTACGTATTCAGGTTAGAACATCAATTCATTGATCCGTTCCAGAGATTCTGCTGACGGCCTGAGCTGGGTTTCCGTCATGCGATTCAGAGGAGTCGCAGGCATATTGTACAGATCATACATAGAGGGTGCATTCGGGTCGACGTAGATTAACCCCGTGACCAGCCAGTTGTTTTGCTGGGCCTCTTCAAGCATGTGCAGCGCCTGCCAGCGGCTGGTCGGGTCATAATCCTGCTCCAGTTTCTTCAAGATCACCTGGCTGCCGTCGTGCAGGGTCACCCTCGCGAATTGTGCCTTCTTCGAAGTCTTCAACGGTAATCTCGTCGCGGGCAGGGACAAAAGAAATCGCATGCAGGGGTTCCTCGTGCTCTTTGCCATAGGAGTAGGAATGCACCGACTCTTCGTGATTGCCAAAGGTTACGCAGGGACTGATAATGTCAAGCACCGCGATGCCGCTATGAGCAATGGCGGCCTTAATCAATTCCTTGACCTGACGCGGATCCCCGGCAAAGGAACGTGCCACAAATGTTGCATTCGAGACCAGCGCTTCCATGGCAATGTCGATGGGGGTATAAGGGTTCGTTCCCTGTTTTTTCAGCGACAAACCGCGATCCGCCGTCGCGGAAAACTGACCTTTAGTCAGTCCATAGACACCATTATTCTCGACGATATATACCATCGGCAAATTACGGCGCACCAGATGTTTGAATTGTCCCATACCAATCGAAGCCGAGTCGCCATCCCCACTCAGGCCAATGCCCTTCAGAGTGTGGTCGGCAAATAATGCGCCCAGCGCCAGAGAAGGCATGCGTCCGTGGAGGCCATTGAACGAGAAGGAACGACCGAGAAAATAAGTGGGACTCTTGCTGGAGCAGCCAATGCCGCTGAATTTCACCACTTTTTCTGGAACCAGATTCATTTCATAGCAGGCAGCCACAATCTGGGCAGCAATGCCATTGTGCCCGCAGCCCTGGCACAACGTCGAGGGAGCGCCGCGGTAATCATTACGAGTTAATCCCACCTGATTGACACTGGTTGCGGATTGTTCCATGATTATTTCTCCTTCTCCCAAGTCATGATCTGGTCAAAGATCCATTTTGCCGTCAGCGGCAGCCCGTCCATGTGAGCTTCTTTGACCATACGCTCCGCGAATTGCGGATATTTCATGGTCAACAGTTGCAGCAACTGCCCGTCTCGATTCGCTTCCACGACAAAGATATTCGTGTGTGCTGCCAGAAAGTCTGCGACTTCTTCGGCAAAGGGGGATACTGCGCAGGCGCAGGTAATCACACTTTAGCCCGGCAGCCTCGAGCATATCCAGGGCCTCGATCACCGCGGGATGAGCCGAACCCGAAGAAAGAATTGCCAGCGGGGCACCGGAATTGCGTACTGCTTCTGGCTTGGGCAAATATTGCAGCGCCGTTTCGAATTTTCGGGCAATGCGATTGAAGACCCGCTCCCAGGCCTCAGGAGCTTCGGTGTAATGAGCATATTCATCGTGACTGGTACCGCGGGCAAATAACCGCTTTTCGGGTTGAGATTGCCCGGCAAAGTGCGGTACGGAATACCGTCGCCGTCCACATCCAGATATCGGCCCCAGTTCCCGCCCCACTCTTTGATCTTGGCCTCGAGATCATCTTCCCAGAGCACCTTCCCGCGATCCATGGGAACGTCAGGGTAGACAAATTTGGGGCTCAGCCACTGGTTCATGCCAAAATCAAGGTCCGAGAGCACGATGACCGGGGTCTGCAAGCGTTCAGCAATGTCGAAAGCCCGCCAGCCAAACTCGAAGCACTCCGCTACCGACCCGGGGATCAGAATGATCATTTGAGTATCGCCATGACTGATGAAATTAACCATCGTCAGATCACCCTGAGCAGTACGGGTAGGCATCCCCGTGCTGGGACCCACACGCTGCACATCCCAGATGACCACCGGCACCTCAGCATAATATGCCAGGCCGATGTATTCACTCATCAGAGAAAGCCCAGGCCCCGAAGTAGAGGTCATCGAACGCAACCCGCCCCAACCCGCGCCAATAGCCATGCCGATCGCCGCCAGCTCATCTTCCGCCTGCACTACTACACAGGTATCCTTACCCGTCTGCGGATCCTTGCGCAATTCCGGCAGGTATTCGTTCAGTGTTTCCGCCAGACTGGTTGCCGGGGTGATCGGATACCAGGCCGCCAATTGCACGCCGCCGTAGATGGAACCCAGCGCGGCCGCGGTATTGCCATCCGACATGATCATGCCTTCAACACCATTCATTTGCTCGACGCGGAAATGGTCCTGTTTGGTCAAATTGGCAGTTGCCCAATCAAAAGCTGCCTGAATGACATTAAAATTGGCATCGACTGCTTTTTTCTTGCTCTTGAAATGAAAATCCAGCGCAGAACGAACCAGTTCCAGATCGATGCCCAGCATCCAGCTGAGTACGCCCACATAAACCATATTGGCAATGTAGTCGCGCAAAGCCGGGGTAACATCCGCCTCACGGATCAACTTCTTTACCGGCATCGGGTAAACCACAATGTCCTGGCGAATGTCGCTGACCTTGAAATCGTCGGGCAGCAATAAGACACCGCCCTCGTTCAGATAACTGATCTCGCGCGCGAGGGTGGAAGGATTCATGGCCACAATAATGTCATCTTTCTCGACGCGGCTCAGGTAGCCTTTTTTGCTCAAACGCAGGGTATACCAGGTAGGCTGCCCCTGAATGTTCGAGGGAAAGATATTTTTCCCGGATACCGGGATGCCCATGCGGAATAAGGCCCGCATGATCGTTGTATTGGCGGTAGCACTCCCCGACCCGTTCACCGTACTGAAAGTGATGCAAAAATCGTTTATCACTTCATTTTGATTCACCATCTTTTAGGTCTCCAAGTTTGGGATAAATTATTCGAAAGACTGGCGAAGAACTTTCTTTTCTCTCTGGGCGATCAATTCCATGTGCTCCATCAGAGCCTGATACGCCAGCTCGTATTGCCTCGCGTTGATCAGATCCACCGTCTTGCGATGGTATTGCCAGATACGGTTAACGTATTCCATATCCGGATAGATCTCGAAACCGGCAGCTTTATAGAGCTCCCAGTAAGATTCGAGCAGCCCGAAAACGTAAGGGTTATTCAGTTTGCGATAAATGGAAAGATGAAAATCGCGATGCTCTGTCGTTGGGATCACTACCGGGCTGCGGCGCAGCTTCTCTTCCGCCCGTTCGACGATAGTTTCAAGGTCATGTTTCTCTTCATAGGTCAGCTTCTGAACTGCCTCGAGAAAATAAGCTGCTTCGAGATGCTTGCGCAGATTGGCATATTGTTCGAAAGGAGTAGATTCCGAAGCCAGCGCATAGGTCAGACTGGTCATCACGGCGGGTTTGAAAGAATAAGATAGTTTGTGGATGCCAGCCTTGGGCTTTACTTCGACCACTCCCATCATCCGTGCCACCTCAAGCTGTTCACGCAGCGTGGCTACGCTGATGCCCAAAATTTGACTCAATTCGCTCAAAGGCGGTACCCGGCCATCCCCATCATCGGGCAAAGCAGCAATGTACTGCATAAACTCTGAAAGGGTAGAAAATACAGGCTGACTGAACTCCATACGCGCTCCCTATATCATCTGATTATTCAGATCATATAGAGTATATCACTGCCAATAAAAAGAATCAACCACTCATTTTCAGGGTTGATTCTTTTTATTAATCTGATGATTTAGGATTTATCGCAAAATGATGCGCCGAAAAGTCTCGTAATAGCGCTCTTCCCCCGTGGCAGGGTCTTTAGACCAGCGTGAACGCATGTGTTCGTCGAAAGCTGCTGCTTCCCCAATCTGGGAACGATGACAGTGCAAGGCGCGCAGCTTATCGGCAAAATTATCGGTAACGTCCAGCTTGAAATTGGGGTTGGAAGTCGCCGAAAGCCAGAGCTCTTCCACGTTGTGCGCTGGCAGATTCTCCTCGAGGATCAACTCGGGGAAGAACATGGGGCTGCCCGCCGCCGGGAAGGCAGCATCCACAACCGCCTGCCCCGCGGCGCGGTGATCGGGATGATTGATGCGGTTGTCGCCCGGGAAGAGATTCTGCGGGTCACAGCCCACCAGAATATCCGGCTGCCATTTGCGGATGACACGCACGATCTGGCGGCGCATCTCGAGATCAGGAAATACTTCCCCATCCATGTACTCCAGGAACTCAACGCTCTTCACACCAATGGCCGCAGCAGCCGCCGTCTGCTCCTGGACGCGCAGTTCGCCCAGCTTCTCAGGGGAAGCATGCACGTTCTGCGACCCTTTCTGACCCTTGGTCAGCAAACAATAACGCACCTCATGCCCCTGCTGAACCCAGCGGGCCAGAGTCGCCCCGCAAAAAAAATCCGGGTCATCCGGGTGAGCCAGGATGACCAGAATTTTCTTAGTAGAATTCCAAATCGCCGAAGAATCGTCCATATTATTTTGCCCTTTGGCAGCGGTTACAACCTCCGCCAGATCCCGAAGAACCTCCGCAGCTGGGGTTTTCTGCCTTGTGCACGAATGCTTCATACTCCTCAGCCGGCTTCAACTGGGAATTGGGATATTCGCGCCGGCCCAGTTCGCCCAAATCCACGATGACCCCCTCACGCAGCGGAGCCACGTCCACGACTTTGCCTTCGCCATCAGGAGTGATGACGCGCTTGTTCTTCTTGGGCAGCGACTTGCGGGCCTCCACATAGGTCTCGTATTCATAGATCAAGCAGCAGCGCAGTCGGCCGCACATGCCCGTGATCTCCGTGGGGGTCAGCGAAATACCCTGCTCTTTGGCCATACGGATGGAAATGGAGCTGAACTCGGTAATGAACATCGAGCAGCAGCGCGTCTCGAGGCCGCAGGCACCCATACCGCCAAAATACTTGGCCACGTCGCGCGGGCCAATCTGGCGAATATCCACCTGAGTCGGGGAAAACATGCGCTGCATATCCGGGCGCAGAGATTTCAACTCGACCTTTTCCTCAGAATCCGTGCTGAAGAAAATCGAAAGACGGGTACCGTCGTAACTGTACTCGGCATTGATGATCTTGAGGTTCAAACGCAGTTCAGCGGCACGGGCCTTGGCCGCGGTAACGACCTCAGGCTCTTTTTCCTGCCAGGATTGACGCTGCAGCAAATCGCGCGGGGTCGCCAGACGCTCAATGGGCTTCCAGGTCCCCTCCGGGGGCGGTTCAGGGTTCTGCACGTTGGTCACAATCTCGCCCAACTGCCAGCCACGGCTGGTCTCCACGATGACCACGTCGCCCAGACGATAATTCTCGAGTTTCGTCGCATCGAAATGATAGATCTTGCCCACCCGTGAAAAACGCACACCAACAATCTTGGGAGTGGTTGTCGTTTGTTCCATGATTCTCACTTTCTGATCAGGCCGCCGCTTCAGCGCCGGTTAAAGCCGCCACGCTGATCTGGGCCGCCAGTTTTTCAGTAATCTCGTTCAATACCTGTGCCGCTTTCGTCTCGGGGTGAGCGTACACAATGGGTTTGCCAAAATCGCCTCCTGTACGTACCGCCGGGTCAATGGGCACCGAGCCCAGGAAGGGCAGCCCGGCACTCTTGGCCATAGCCTCGCCACCGCCCTGTCCAAAGATATCCATGCGGGTACCATCGGGCATCTCCAGGTAGCTCATGTTTTCGATCACTCCCAGCACCGGCACGTTCAACTGTTTGAACATGGCCAGCCCGCGGGTGGCATCATCCAGCGAAACCTGCTGCGGCATGGTCACGATCACCCCGCCGCTCAATGTCACCGACTGGATCAAGCTGAGCTGAGCATCGCCTGTACCGGGGGGCAGGTCGATGATCAAATAGTCCAGTTCGCCCCACTCGACATCAGAAAGAAACTGGCGGATGGCCGTGTGCAGCATGGGGCCGCGCCAGATCAAAGGCTGACCGGGACGCACCATAAAGCCAATGGACATCATCTTGACGCCATAGGCTTCTGCCGGGATCAAGCGGTCATCTTTCGGGGCAGGCAAATGATCCACCCCCATCATGGTAGGGATGTTCGGGCCATAGATATCTGCATCCAGCAGACCCACCCGCGCACCCTTCATGGATAAAGAAACGGCCAGATTGACCGCAATCGTCGATTTCCCGACCCCACCCTTACCGGAAGCCACCGCCACCACGTTGCGGATGGGCAAACGCAGCAATTCGCGGCTTTTGCCATCGCCCGGCACGGAAGCATCCATGACGATCTCAACTTCCTTCACGCCAGGTAAAGACAGTACGGCTTTCTTCGCGTCGTTCTCGATCTTGCCCTTAAGAGGGCAAGCCGGTGTGGTCAAAGTCAATTTGAATTTGACCTGTTCCCCTTGAATCTCGATCTGATCGATCATTTTCAAAGACACCAGGTCACGGTGTAACTCGGGCTCCTGAACAGTACTCAATACCTTTAATACATCATCGGACGTAATCATGGGTTGTCTTTTCCTTTAATCTTTACGTTTGGAGAGGAACTCGGCAACGTCTTTGCGGCACTGCTCGTACATTTCGAGCAGTTCAGTATCACTGCCCTTATAGCGTTTGAGTACGGTGTGCGCACATTGGGTGCATCCACGCATGGCGCGAAAAGAATCCGCGTCGCAGCCCGAGCAGCCCGCCAACTTGATCACCAGTTCTGAAAAAGCAATCTTATCGACCTCGGTCGCCGTTGGAGCAGTGACCTCATCGATCAACCGGTCCCAGGCTGGCCCGCGCAGGTGCTTCAGTGTGGGTGTGACCCGCATCGGGAAGAAAAGTTCCGTATCCGCATTAAACATTCTTTCACCTCAGCCGACTCTATCATCCGGCTGTTTCCTCATTAATAAAACCCCTTGCATTTTAACATAGTATTTCGGATATGCCGATCCGATTCACAGTGCGTATTGCCTCAAAATAAAAGTAACTTTAGGAAAAACGTTGCCTCATAATAGATGTTACCCTAGGCAGAGTAAGCAGAACTGCCGAGGGAGCTATGATGAGCCAAAGAAGTAAACGAGAATTATTAGCCATAGTTCAACCACGCTACCTAAAAGCTGGGAGAAAAGACAAGCAGAAGATACTGGATGAATTTGTGGCAGTCACCGGGTATCACCGTAAGTATGCCATTCGGGTATTGAACTCATTGAGGCATAAAGCGTATTCAAAAAGCCGGGGCCGCGAAGGATTTATCAAGGCGAAGTAGTTACAGCACTGGAGTACATCTGGGAGATTTGTGGTCAGATTTGTTCGAGACGTTTGCAGCCCTTCCTGCCGGAGATCGTAAAAGTTCTGGAACGCAATCAGGAAATCCACCTCGCCCCAGAGACAAAGAAACGATTACTCCAGATGAGCCGTTCAAGCATCGACCGCTGTTTGAGTTCAACTTATCGGGACCATCCCCACGGGTTGAGTACCACCAAACCAGGTACCTTGCTCAAAAAGTCAATTCCCATACGAACTTATACTCCCTGGGATGAAGAAAAGCCTGGATTCATGGAAATCGATCTTGTCGCCCACTGTGGGGACACTACTGAAGGCCAATTTGTGAATACATTGACCAGTGTGGATATTTCTACCGGCTGGACAGAATGTCAGGCTGTTTTTTCCCCGTAATCGGCATACTGTCCTCGAAGCCATTAAAGCCATGCGATCTCATCTCCCCTTTGCTCTCCTTGGTCTTGATTCCGATAACGGCAGTGAGTTCATCAACGAGACTCTGCTCGAATATTGCCAGTACCAAAAGATCACTTTTACCCGTTCAAGACCCTATCACAAGAACGATCAGGCTCATGTCGAACAGAAAAACTGGTCTGTGGTACGTCATCTGGTTGGTTATGACCGCTTCGAGACTACCGCCGAGTATAATCTTCTGCAAGATATTTATACTGACCTCAGTCTTTACTTCAATTTCTTTCAACCTGTGCTTAAACTGATTTCCAAGGAGGTCACTGAAGAACGTACGATCAAACACTACGACACAGCAGCTACCCCTTACCAACGTGTTTTGGCAGCAAAGAAAATTCCTCTTGAAATCAAGGCCAGGCTAATGAATATCTATGTCCAGCTCAATCCAGTTACTCTACGTAATTCTATCGATCAGAAAGTCCACCAACTATGCACTTTTTCTCGGTAACATCTTCCCGTGAGGCAACGTTCCCCTTCGGTTACTTTTTCCCGTGAGGCATTACGCAGTGACCTCCGCACCGTCAATTTGGATTCATTTTATCGTGATTGAGAAGAAAGTCAAGTTGAGGCATGCCCCTACCCACTAATGAACGCCAAGCCAAGTTAAAAATATCTTGTCCGCAAATGACATTGATTCACCCGAAAAGAATTCAAAAAAAAGATCACTCTAAATTACGTTTCGTCGGACCGGATGGTCCCGACCTGCTTGTTTACAGGCATTGTAAGGAGATAACAGCGGCAGCGTTTTCCCCCTTTTCAATTTTTAAAACGATACGGCTGAGCAAAGTGCGCTCAGCCGATCTTTCTTCTCCTCGGAAGGATATCAGCAATTTATTCGACAGTAACAGACTTGGCCAGGTTGCGCGGTTGATCGACGTCGAGCCCGCGCAGGCAGGCAATGTGATACGCCAGCAACTGCAGCGGAATGACGTTGATGATCGGGCTAAGCATCCAGGGGGGTCTCGGGCACCCAGAGCACCTTATCCACCAGGCTGGCAACCCGCTCGTCGCCTTCAGTCGCCACGGCCACCACGATACCGCCGCGCGCCTTGGCCTGTTCGATCTGCGAGATCATCTTCTCGTACCACTGATCCCGCGTAGCCAGGGCCAGCACCGGCATGTTCTTATCCACCAGCGCAATGGGGCCATGCTTCATTTCACCAGCGGGATAGGCTTCAGCGTGGATATACGAAATTTCTTTCAGTTTTAATGCGCCTTCATAAGCAATGGGCATGTTGATGCCGCGGCCCAGATAGAGCATGTCGTGGGTGTCCTTCAATTCATGGGCCACCGCTTCGACTTCTTTTTCGCGATCAAGGCACTTGCCCACCAGCTCAGGTACGAGGCGCAGATCATGCACCAGCGCTTTGCGCTGAGCGGCGTCGATGGTGCCGCGTTTGTCGGCCAGCAAGATCGCCAGCATGTAGAGATCGACCAGCGGTGCGGTGAAAGCTTTGGTTGAAGCCACGCCAATTTCAGGGCCGGTTTGCATGGAAATGTAACCATCAGCCACGCGCATGGCCTGCGAGCCAATGGCGTTGACAATCGACCACAGGTGGGCACCGCGTTTGCGGGCCTCTTCCATGGCCGCCAGGGTATCAGCGGTCTCACCGGATTGGCTGATGGCCATGGCCACAGTATGAGTATCCACAATAGGATCAGCGTAGCGGAACTCAGAGGCAATCTCGTTACTGGTGGGGATGCGGGCAATGCGTTCGAGCAGGATCTTGCCCACCATGCCCGCATGCCAGGCAGTGCCGCAAGCCAGCATGACGATCTTGTTGATGCTGCGCGCAGTTTCATCGGTCAGATTCAACTGGGGCAAACGGATCGTGCCCTCTTCGAAATCGACGCGCCCGGCCAGAGTGTCATTCAATGAGCGGACTTGCTCATGGATCTCTTTCTGCATGAAGTGGCGGTACTCGCCCTTCTCAGCGGCTACGGGATCCCAGGCAATGGACGAAATCTGCGGGGTCACCGGTTTGCCCTCGATGGTAGAAATGGTCACGCCATCGCGTTTGACGATCGCCATCTGGCGCGATTCCAGAAAAACCAGGCGGCGGGTATGTTCCATAATGGCCGGGATGTCAGAGGCGATATAGTTCTCGCCTTCGCCCAGGCCCAGCACTACCCCACCGGCATTGCCGATGCGAGCAGCGATGATCTTATCGGGTTCATTGGAAGAAAAAATAACCACCCCATGTGCGCCCTTCAAGCGCAACAGGGTTTTGCGAGCAGCGGTCTCGAGATCATCGCCGGCAATCATGTATTTTTCGACCAGCAGTACGATGGTCTCGGTATCGGTATCCGATTGAAATTTTGCCCCACCCTTGAGTAATTCTTCTTTCAGTTCGATGAAATTTTCGACAATGCCGTTGTGCACGACCACCACCTTGCCGGTGGCACCCATGTGGGGATGGGCATTGCGCGCCGAGGGCTCCCCGTGAGTTGCCCAACGGGTATGGCCGATGCCCAGACGCCCGTGGATGGGGGTCTCATCGACCAGATGCTCCAAATTGGCCAGTTTGCCGGCATCGCGGCGGACTTCGATATGTCCATTCGTCAGCACGGCCAGGCCGGCGGAGTCGTAACCCCGATATTCCAGCTTCTTCAGGCCTTTCAAAATGATCGGTGTGGCATCCTGCTCACCGATGTAACCGACAATACCACACATACTTCCTCCGTATTCAAACAGACGCACTTCACCCTGAGATGAAGAGCAAGAATTCGAGCAAAGCATAACGCTGCTCAAAAAGTTGAGTTATTTGAAAAGGATGGAAAGTGCAGGGGCTGTGTGCCACCCGGAGGGCTTCCGCTGATCTTTCGATTTTCCCGGGGTATCCCGGTTAGCTTTATCTCGCGATAAAGAACCCTCATCCTCGTCACCCGAAATGACTCGGGCCATGCGCTTGGCTTTCCATAAACTGAACAGAATTTCCGCAGCACCTCCACAGCTTGAACTTCTGACTTTCGCCTATTATACTCGATAATATCTGCTGTCAAGAGTCAAGGAAAGCCGCCGATGAGCGAACCCGAAGAAACCTACGAAGCACGCAGCCATTCCCTCGCCCTGATCTGGGTACCCATCCTGAGCCTGATCGCCGTCATCGTGATCGCGCTAACGTTGTTCTACTCGCTCGGCCAGGGAAACTCCGCCCCGCTGCAGGATTTCGACAGCATGGTCGTCACGGACGGCTTTCACAAGATCAGTCTGGAAAGCGGCCAGCACTTCGATCTGTCTTACGAGCAAAATCACGACCGTACCTTTGCCGGCACAGTCCGACACATTTCGATGGATCACGAAAAAACTCTTCCCGATCATATCGTATGACATTCTGGTCACCAGCGGTGATTACGCCGACCCCGAGAAAGTATTCACCACGGTCGAGAATCACCACTTCACCTGGGTAGCCCGCACGGACGCCCCCTTGCAGGGAGAGATCCATCTGCTGCACACCGTTCCGATGAATCAGCAGATGGAAGACGCCCTGGGGCAAATCCACAACGGCGATACCATCCTCGTCGAAGGCTGGGACATCCTGCGCATCGAAGGTTACAACCCAAATGGGGAATACATCGGGTACTGGCAGGATTCGGGCTGCAACACCACTCTGGTTACCGACGTGACCATCGCAGCCAGCAGCTCTCAGCGATAATCTGCGATCAGATACTCGTAACGGGCCAGATTCATCTGCACAATCTCATGCCAGCGCTGGCGGCTCCACAGCGGGCCGCGAATAATGGGCAGCAAGTGATCATAGTACGCGTGCAGACGTGGATCTGCAATATGATTGGTGCCGGTCTGCAAAGTCTCGACGTAGCCCGGCGGAATGCGGCGGGTGAAATGGCCGATACGGATACTGCCGCCGTCAGGGTGCAGTCGAGCCAGAAGAGCATTGGAAAGAGCCAGCCCATCGACGATATACACCTGTGGCCCTGCATAATATCCCAGCATACCAATCATGTTGGTCTCGATGACTGCCGGCCCACGGCGGCGCAGTTCCTCACCCCCATAACGCTGATAGTAAGCCGGCAGATCTTTCCAGGCATAACCCGAAAAGAGGCCATTGCCCGAAAAATAATAGGAACGCTCATCCGCGATGCCCGACATGGCAATAAAAGAACCTGCTTCTTTCGTCGGCGTATTGCGCCACGGCCAGATAAATGAAAACAGAGAAAAACCTACAGCAATCAATCCAAACAGCACCCACAACATTCGCTTCTTTTTTGTAAAAGAGAGCTGGACGATCAGGATCATCGCCATCAAGAAAGGCGCCGTCAGAAAGCGCCCACCCATGAAATCCCCGCCGATGAATACCACGTAGGTCAGATAAAGCAGCATCCCCGCGGCAAAAGCCAACCGCCGCCGGCTCGGCCGCGCCAGCAGAAGGCTGAGCAGCCCCAGCACCATCGCCAGCAGCGTCCAGGGGTCGATGACCGCGGTGTATTTCAGATAATCAAGGCCGCGCGCCAGCAAATACATCCGCGGCAGCCCGGTATATAGTTTGGCCACTGCCGTATTGGGAATCAGAAAGCCATAATAGACCAGAGAGAACCCCTCCCAGAGCAGCAAGGGGAACTGCCCCAGCAGCATCACGCCCAGGCTGCGCAGAGAACGTTGCCGTCCCCAGGCATAGATCAGCGCCGGCAGCACCAGCAGGAAGGCATCCAGCCGGTTGACGGCCAGCAGAGATCCCAGCAGCGAAAGCACGAAAAGCCGGCGAGGAGTTTCCGTGCCGCGAAAATAGGCCCAGGCAAAGAGAACGAGCAGTAAATGGGTGAGCGGATTTTCGAGGCCGCTGGTGGAATAATCGAGAAAAGCCGTGGAAAGGGCCAGACACAGAACACCGATCAACCCAGATTCCCAGGTGCGGGCCACCCTGAAACACAGAAAATAGGCAGTCAGAAAAGACAGGAAAAGCCCCAGGGTGATGGTAGTGAAATAGGGTTCACGGGTGATCGCGTAAACCGCGCTGAGCAGGAACAGCCACAGCGGATGGTGTAAGCCTGCACCCGCTCGCCGACGTTCCAGACCGGACCGTAGCCGTGAACAAAATTATCCACGACGCGCAGGGTGATAAAGCCGTCATCACCGATCCAGGCCCGATAGAGAACGAACCCCAGAAAAACAGCGAAAACAACAAGGGTAAGAAAAGTAAGGGCAAAAATGGGCTTTTTCTGTAATTTACTCGGCG
>Ga0268356_10475_pt1 | contig 51534 bp, 57 predicted proteins | sample BioMet10_FD_194415 | JGI IMG/M metagenome (GOLD analysis project Ga0268356, IMG submission 194415) | Sewage microbial communities from Oakland, California, United States - Biofuel 10 (PacBio Assembly) | ecosystem: Engineered > Wastewater > Sewage > Unclassified | place: USA: California | collected...
AGATCATTAATATCCTGCTGTGCTTTATCTAAGGAAGATTTTGCGTCTTCCAGTTTCTGCTTACCGTCCGCAACAGCATTGTCCAGTTCCTGCTGAGCGGTCACTAATTCTGCTTTGCCATCTGCTAATTCATATGTTTTCTGCTGGAGCTCTGCATTGCCCTTAGTAATTTGATCCTGTGCTTCTTTTGTCTGCTTTTCTAAGGCAGCTGTGCCCTCATCCAGGTCTGCATATCCTTGTGTGATCTTAGCCTGTGCATCAGCAATCTGCTGATCACCAGATGCGATGCCGTCAACGATTGACTGTCTTACAGTTGTACTTAAAATTGCTGTATATGCATCAATATCATCTGTTGTCTTCAGTTCTTTATCTGTACCAGTCAATGACATTCCATCATTCAGCTGCTTGTATGCGGCTGTAATTTTTGCGTCGATACCGCTCTGCAGTGAACTCTGCTTGGCCTTTGACAGATCAAGATATGTTTTGAACTGTCTGACTGTTTCAATTTTTACTGGATTCTCAGTTGTACTGAACACTGATTCCAAAGCACTTTTTGAAGAAGACAGCAGTTCCTTGGCTTGACCTGCAGGCATGTTATCAAGAATAGTCTGTACTTTCGTATCATCTGGATATGCACTGATGATATTTTTAACTGTATCATACTGTGCCAGCACCTGCTTAAGTCCCTGCAGCTGCTGGATTCCTGCTTTTGCCTGCTGCAGAGATTGTGCAGTTGTACCATTATCAATATTCTGCAGCGCCTGATTCAGTTCTTTTTTCTTTGTTTCAAAATCTGTTTTCTTCTGAGTCAGTTCGGCAGCTGCCTGATCAAGCTGGGCCTTTGATGTCTTCAGCTTTTCTGAACCATCTTTATATGCCTGATCAAGCAGGGCCTGCGAATCTTTCAGTTTTTGTGACGCTGCTTCTATTTCTTTTTCACCGTCAGCTATTTTCTGCACATTCTCAGCAATCTGCTGTTTTGCGTCTGCTATCTTTGTATCGTATTCATTCTGTGCAGTTTCATAATCCTTCAGTCCGTCATCATACTTCTTCTGGGCATCCGCAACGACGACATCATGACGATGATCCTGCTGACTTTCTGCAACTTCTTCAATCTTTTCTTTTGCGTTCTTTGCGAATGTCTCATAGTCATCAGAAAAGCTGTTGTATGCCTTCGCATCCGTCAGAAGAATATTCATTTCTGTATAGTAGTCAGTAGAAAATGCGGAAGAAGGAATGTACAGATATGTATTGATATAACGATTTGCCAAAGTACTGTTCTCTTTGACCTCATCCAGATATAGAGGTGTATCAATCGTTCCTACGACTTTACATGAATTTGTACTGATGTAATCAGACAGATCATCGTCTGGTCTTGTGAATGTAACATTGCTGTCCAAAGCAAATCCTTGCTCAAGATCACTGCCGTTCTCAGATAGACATTCATGATTGTTCTCCGGCAGTCTCCCTTGTTTTAATACAAATTGATTGATTGCAGAAGACGCATTATAGGAATGAATCCTGGTGATCATACTGTTGGCATCTGCAGTTGCTGTCACATCGACAAAATATGAAAGCTCAGCATCTGATACCTCTGACAGTTTCTTTACAGCAGTCAGATCTTCCTGATCAAAGCCGTAGTTTGAATAGATTGTTATATCTTTTAAGTTCAGTTCATCATCGTATTTATCTACACTTGCGGACATGACAGAGGATGATGAAGAAACACCGACGAAGAAGGCAACACCAATTGTCACAATGGCAGTCAAGGAGAAAAAGCGCCCTTTCGTGGCGCCAATCATTCTTCGGATGTCTTTCATCATGATCTTATTCATAGATTACCATTCAATATTTGAAATATCTTCCGGACATTCATTTGTTTCTATCGATGATACAAGTCCGCTCTTAATATGAAAGACTTTATCTCCCATCGGGCATAAAGCTAAGTTATGTGTAATGATAATGACTGTCATTCCCTGTTTGCGGCAGGTATCCTGCAAGCAGTTTGAGAATCTGCTTGCCAGTTACATAGTCCAATGCACCGGTAGGTTCGTCACACAGCAGGAGCTTTGGATTCTTTGCAAGAGCCCTGGCAATTGCAACTCTCTGCTGTTCTCCTCCTGATAATTGACTGGGGAAGTTATTCATTCTCTCACTTAGTCCAACCTCTTTGAGGACGGTCGCTGGATCGAGAGGATTCTTACAGATCTCAGTTGCCAGTTCTACGTTTTCTAAAGCGGTCAAATTTTGTACTAAGTTATAGAATTGGAAAACAAAACCGATATCATAGCGCCGATAATCGGTCAGCTGCCGTTCTGTCATAGAGTCAATTCTTGTCTGATCAACTGTAATTCTGCCTGATGTACAGGTGTCCATTCCTCCTAAAATATTTAGAATTGTGGATTTTCCAGCACCGGAAGCACCTGCAACAACGACAAATTCACCTTTTTCAATTGAAAAATTGATGCCTGATAAGGCATGAATATCTACTTCTCCGACATGATATATTTTCTTTACATCTTCCAGTTCGATGTAGCTCATATCATAATTTCCTCCGCACCAAGAATCACAGAAATGCTCTGCTGCACTACATCGCTCTCTTTGATATGAAGCTGGCTGCATTCTTTTTCAAATTTAAGGCTTTCAGTAACAGCATCAATCAAAGTAACTGCAGCAATTGAAGACATGACAACGGTAAATTCCGCCGGAACTTTTTTTCTTCTAGAGCTGTAATAAACGCCCAGTGTCTTGATCAGCCAGTTCTTGATCTGTTCCCTATAAACCTGATTTTTAGCAATAAATGACATTCCTGCTCTGTTTTTATTATTGATTTCGACAAACAGCTCAGAAAATCTCTTCAAATCGATATTTACGGTCTCTTTTTCTTTTAATAATTCATCAATGTCTGCAGTCCAGCTTATTTTTCCATCGGTGCATTCCAGAAGAGCTTGATTGATATCATTCATAATTGGCTGAACAACTGCATCTAAAAGCCCTTCTTTGTTTTTGAAGTAGCGGTATACATTTCCAGGGGTGATTCCAGCCTTGGCAGCAATTTTTCTCATTGAGGCATTTTCAAATCCCTTGTCATTGAACTCTGTGGATGCGGCTGTCAGAATTTTATTTCTGATATTGTCTTTCAGTATCTGCATATAATCTTCCTTACGATTAATATACATATGTTCATTTTTAATAGCAATGGTATTATTCAAGTTATTCACCAATCATTTTCAACAAAAATACTAATTTGAAAGTTTTCCACATTTTCAAATACTTTTCAAATCAAAACTTATAAAAATAATATGAATAATATGTAAAATGCTGGCTGAGTTAACCGCTCATTTTAATTTATCCACTTTAATTTACTAAAACTTTGTTATTATGACTTTTTTTAGTTAATTAGAACTTGTTAAAAACACTTTTTCCACACGTTATTCACAGACAAAAGTTATTAGTTTTCCACAATTGTGGAAAATGTTGAAAATGCTAAATTATCTTTTAATAAAGCCATATTTTAATGTTAATAATTTGTTGATTGTTATTATTAATCATTAAATATCCACAATTTTTCTGCTTATCCACACTGTTTATAAATTATCCACTTATTTTCCACTATTGAAAGTTGTTGATAACGGTGGAAAACTGATAAATATGGCTAAATAATCACAGTTTTTAATTATCTATTATTGTGGATTATTTTTTTCTCCACAAATTCCATATAGATTTTACCTATTTAAGTGTTTAAAATATGGTTACTGGAAAAAGTTTTCCACAATTTAGGGATAGAATTATGACTACGAACAGACAACAATATCTTATTACAGTTTGGAACCAGCTTCTTGAATATCTTCAGAGCAACCGCAACATCGCAACAACGGTCATTGATAATTTTTATGTGCCATGTTCCTTGTACGAACTGACTGAAGAGAAGGCAATTATTGAAGCTCCTAATATTATTTCAAAGGAAGTTGTCCAGGCTGACATTGATATGCTATCTGCTTCTTTTACTGATATTCTTCAGCTAAACCATCCAATCATTGTAGAAATTTATCAAAAATCAGAACTTCCTTCTCAATTTTCTTCAAATACAGTTCTGAATGATCTGAATACGCAGGATTTTGAATCCATGCCAATTCAAAAAGACCGTACTTTTGATAACTTTGTCGTTGGTGACTGCAACCGTGAATCAAGAGCTGCTGCACTGGCCTGTGCTTTATATCCAGGTAAATTCAATCCATTATTTATTTATGGCAACTCAGGACTTGGCAAAACACATTTATTGATGGCAATCGCCAACTATGTGCAGCAAAATGATCCTACAAAGAAGGTCTATTATACTGAATCTATTAAATTTGTAGAAAATGTTGTCAATTCAATCCGTGATAATAAGATTGATGCTTTTAAACAGTATATGTATTCTCTTGACCTTTTATTAGTGGATGATATCCAGTTCTTAGCTGGAAAAGAGAAAAGCCATGAAGTTTTCTTCACTATATATAATGAATTAATTAATAACAGAAAACAGATCTGTATTGCCTCTGACCGGCAGCCAAAAGAAATCAAAGGATTGGAAGACCGTCTGATTTCCCGCTTCTCAAGCGGACTTTCAGTAGGTATTGATTCTCCTGAATTTGAAACTTCTTTAGCTATTCTTCAAATGAAGATCAAGCAGAATGGCTATGGCATCGAAGATGTAGATAAAGAAGGACTGGATTATATTGCCTCAAACTTCTCTGGAAATGTCAGAGATCTGGAAGGTGCCTGGAACAGAGTTCTTTTCTATTCAATTGAATTTCAGAAGGGAGGAGAGCAGATCAAATTTGAAACAGTCATGAATGCTTTAAAGAATCAGGCTGTTGTATCAGATAAGACCGGACTTTCTCCTAAGAAGATCATTAAAACAGTCGCTGATTATTATGGTCTGACCCATCAGCAGATCACCTCTAAGACCAGAACAAAGAATATTGCCAATGCACGTCATATTTCCATCTATTTATGCAGGAAACTGCTTGATATTCCATATATAAAAATAGGTGATGAATTCGGCGGCAGAGATCACAGTACAATCATCAGTGCCTGTGCAAAAGTAGAAAAACAGATCAAGAAAGATTCTGCTTATGCCAATGCAGTTAAAGAAATTGAAAAGCAGCTCTCTGCATAATTTCCAACATTTTATTCCACTATGAATTCACATAAATAAATGATAAAATAATCTAGTATTTAAGCCATTTTAGAAAGTTTTCCACATTATCAACAGTCCTAATAACAATAAGCTTATAAAAAGAATATATATACAGGAGGCAATCTCACATGAACTTTTCAATCGATAAAAATTCTTTCTTCAATGCACTGCAGACCGTTGGACATGCAATCTCTCCAAACTCACCGCAGCCGTCATTAAGAGGAATTTTAATTAATGCAAAAGAAGGACAGCTGGTATTAACTGGATCTGATGCAGATATTTCAATTCAGAAAGTACTGAAGTCAGATGATGACAATAAATTGAATATTGTCGAAGAAGGTTCAATTTTAATTGATTCTGTATATTTAATGCAGATTGTTAAAAAACTGGATTCAGACATTATCAATATTGAAATTATTGATGGATCATTAACAAAGTTCTCAGGTTCTTCAGTTGTATTTAAAATCAACGGAATGAATGTAAATGATTATCCTACAATTGATTTCTCAAAACCGATGAATTCAGTCAAGATGGATGCCACTGTTTTATCAGATATCATTGATCAGACTACATTTGCTACATCTCCGAAAGAAACTCGCCCTGTATTGACAGGTGTAAATTTCAAGCTTTCTGAAAATCATCTGAACTGCACAGCTACCGATTCCTACAGACTTGCAAAGAAGACGATTGATTTCACTTCTGAAGCTAATTTCAATATTACAATTCCTTCAAAGTCACTGAATGAAGTCAGAGGAACAATCTTATTAGCTGCAAAAGAAATTGAATTAGCTCAGAATGATAAGAAAGCTCAGTTCTGGAGTGAAGATATGGTACTTCAGACAAGACTTCTTGATGGAGGATATCCAGAAACAGATCGTTTGATTCCAACTGAATTTAATTATACTTTGAAAATTGGAAGAGAAGACCTGATCCATGCAATTGACAGAACAACATTCATTAAGAATGACAATATGACAATCAACAGACTGCAGTGTTCTAATGAAGAAGTCATCTTAACGAATAAATCTCAGGAAATTGGTGAATCCCATGAAAATCTGAGTGCTGTATTTACAGGTGAACCGTTAGATATCAGTTTCTCAGGTACATATGTCATGGATGCTGCCAAGGCATTAAGAGGCAGTGAAATCAAGATCCAGTTCACTGGTGAAATGAAGCCTTTCATCCTCAGCTGTGAGGAAGATCATACGATCTTACAGCTGGTCCTTCCAGTCAGAACTTATAACTGATTTTAAGAAAAAACAGAAATTTTCTGTTTTTTTTTACAAATATGAAAAGTTTCAAAAATCATTAAAAAAGTACCTGTTAAAAAGCCTTATTTAAAGGGGTTTAAAATGGGTTCTTTTTTTAGTCAGAAAACGAAGAGAAAATGGGCTTAAATAAAGGGAAAATTGTTATTTTTATGGTATAATTTAATAGGCAATTTTTTACTAAGAAAAGAGGTACGTTTTCCATGGAAAAAATCACGACCGAATACATCACATTACAACAATTTTTAAAATTTGCCGGCATTGCTCAAACAGGCGGTGAAGCAAAGATCATGGTCAAGGAAATAGAAATTTTTGTAAATGGTGAAAAGGAAAATAGAAGAGGAAGAAAACTATATCCTGGTGATACCGTCAAGGTCGATGGAAAAACGTTTGTTGTATCCTGATGATTGTAAAAAATTTAAAGTTAAGAAATTTTCGAAATTATGAAAAGGCAGAAATTCAATTCAATCCTAAGATGAATTTAATTACTGGAAAAAATGCCCAGGGGAAAACTAATTTATTAGAGAGCCTTGTCTATCTTTCTTTAACAAGAAGCCACCGCATCTCTGATGATCGAAAATTAATAAAAGAAAGAGCACCGTTCGCAGATATTCAATGTCTGTATGAAGATGATATTGATAGAGAATTGGAAGCTGTTATTCATCCGAAAGGAAAAACGCTTTTAGTTAGAAAGCAGCCAATGAAAAGAAGCTCTGAATTTATTGGACTTCTGAATGTTGTATTATTTGCGCCGGATGATCTAAGTCTGTTTAATGATGCGCCAAGAGAAAGAAGAAGAATCATGAATCAGGAGATTACAAAAATCTCTACAAAATATCTTCTTTCTTTGAATCAATATCAAAATTATTTAAAAGACAGAAATATACTTTTAAAAAGTATGAAGATTGATCAGACACTGCTGGACACATTAGATGAACAGATGGCACAGGCTCAAGTAAATGTGATTCGCATGAGAAAAGATTTTGAGGAAAAAATAAGAGAAGTTCTTCCACAGAAATATATCGATCTTGCAGAGGATGACCCTAAGGTAAATGTGAGCTATCACTGCTGCTTAGAGAGCATTCCTGATCAGGATGAAGAATTATTCCAGGCACTTCTTAAGATGCATCACAGTGCAAGAGAAAAGGACCTTGAATATCATGTGACAACAGCAGGCTGTCATCATGATGACTTAGTCTTTGAAATGAATGGTGCAAACTTGATCAATACAGCCAGTCAGGGACAGAAGAGAATGGTAATGCTGGCATTTAAATTAAGTTTGCTGAGTTATATCGAAGAAGAAACAGAAAAGAGACCAGTTCTTCTTCTTGATGATGTCTTAAGTGAATTGGATTATCAAAGACAGAAGAAGTTATTGGAAATGGTTAAATCACCATATCAGTGTGTTATTACAGCAACAGAAGTACCAGAGTTTTTAAAGCATCAGGATATGAGTGAATTCCATATAGAAAATGGAACAATCACACAGATTACAGGAGGCAGCAAATGAGTGAAGAAAAAGATGAAACAAAAGTCATCACGACGGAAGATGGAACAGAAGCCGTTATCGGCGGTGTTTTAGATGCCAAGGTAACAAAAGAATATGATGACTCTGAAATCCAGGTATTGGATGGACTGGAAGCAGTTCGTAAGAGACCTGGCATGTATATCGCATCTACATCCTCAAAGGGACTTCACCATCTGGTATGGGAAATTGTAGATAACGGAATTGATGAAGCAATGGCAGGATATGCAACAACTGTTACTGTTACCATCGATAAAGATAATATCGTACAGGTCGAAGATGATGGGCGTGGTATGCCTGTAGGCATCAACACTAAGACTGGTAAGTCTACCATTGAGACAATCTTTACTGTGCTTCATGCCGGCGGCAAATTCGGCGGCGGTGCGTATAAGATTTCCGGCGGTCTGCATGGAGTCGGTGCATCTGTTGTTAATGCATTGTCCAGCTGGATGGAAGTCAGAGTATTCCATGAAGGAAAAATCTATTTCATTCGTTTTGAAAACGGCGGACATGCAGCAGAACCATTAAAAGTCATTGGAGACTGTGATCCTAATAGACATGGATCGATTGTTACATTCAAGGCAGATCCAACCATCTTCCAGGAAACAACTGTTTATGATCACGATACAATCCGTGACCGATTAAGACAGCTGGCTTTCCTGAATAAGGGAATTCGTCTTGTCTTCCATGATGAGCGTATGGAAGAAGGACACCAGGATCATAACTTCTTATTTGAAGGCGGCTTAAAAGAATATGTTGCCTATCTGAATAAGAGCAGAACAGTAGTACATCAGGATATCATTTATGCGGAAGGATATGAGAGTGATATTCAGGTAGAAGTGGCTATGCAGTACAATGATGGATACAATCCTGCTGTTTATACTTTCTGCAACAATATCAATACCGTTGAAGGCGGAACACATGAAGAAGGCTTCCGTTCTGCTTTGGGACGTATTATTAACAAATATGCAAGAGACAATGGATTCCTGAAAGAAAGGATGAGAACTTAACAGCAGATGACTGCCGTGAAGGCATTACTGCTGTCATTTCCGTCAAGCATCCAGATCCACAGTACGAAGGACAGACAAAGACAAAGCTCGGAAACTCTGAAGTACGTAAGATTGTTTCTGATATTTTCGGCTCGCAGCTGGAAAGATTTCTGCTTGAAAATCCAGATCAGGCAAAAGCTATCATGGAAAAGGCAACCGTAGCTTCTCAGGCACGTATGGCTGCTAAAAAAGCAAGGGAACTGACTAGAAGAAAAAGTGCTCTTGAAGTATCTTCTTTACCAGGAAAACTGGCAGACTGCTCCTCCAAGGATGCAAGCATCTGTGAAATCTATATCGTCGAGGGAGATTCTGCCGGCGGCTCCGCAAAGCAGGGCAGAGATTCTCACTTTCAGGCTATTCTTCCATTAAGAGGAAAGATTCTGAACGTCGAGAAGGCAAGACAGGCCAGAGCGTTTGAAAACAACGAGATCAGATCCATGATTACAGCTTTTGGCTGCGGCATTCTGGATGAAATTGATACATCGAAGCTCCGTTACAACAAGATCGTCATCATGACCGATGCCGATGTTGATGGTGCTCATATCAGAATTCTGCTCCTTACATTCTTCTACCGTTACATGAGAGAGATCATCGAAGATGGTCATGTCTACATTGCACAGCCTCCTCTGTATAAAGTCCAGAAGGGCAATGCAGTGAAATATGCATATACCGAAGAAATGATGACAAAAGTCAGAGCAGAAATGGGAGACAGACTTGCCATCCAGAGATATAAAGGATTAGGTGAAATGAATCCGGAACAGCTTTGGGAGACAACAATGGATCCAGCCAACAGAACACTGATCAGAGTCAGTCTGGATGATGCAGAAAAAGCAGATGAATACTTCTCCATCTTTATGGGTGATGAAGTAGAACCTAGAAAAGACTATATTATTGAAAATGCGAAATTCGCAGAACTGGATATCTAAGGAAGGAGGAACTAAATGGCAAACGACGATTTTATGGAATTTGATGAGTCAAAATTCGACCCAGGTCATATTACAGAACAAAATCTGACCGAAGAAATGAAGCGTGACTTCATTGACTATTCGATGTCAGTCATAGCAGCCAGAGCTCTTCCTGATGTACGTGATGGCTTAAAGCCGGTACAGAGAAGAATCCTTTATGCAATGAATGAAATGAACAATACGCCTGATAAGCCATACCGTAAGTGTGCACGTATTGTTGGTGATACCATGGGTAAATATCATCCTCATGGTGACTCTTCCATCTATGGTGCATTGGTCTACATGGCGCAGGGATGGAATATGCGTGAGATATTGATCGATGGCCATGGAAACTTTGGTTCTATGGATGGTGACGGTGCCGCTGCCATGCGTTATACCGAAGCGAGAATGTCCAAGCTCGCAATGGAAATGCTGCGCGATCTGGATAAAGAAACTGTCGATATGACACCGAACTATGACGGTGAAGAAGAGGAACCAAATGTTCTTCCTTCCCGTTTTCCAAACCTGATTGTCAATGGTGCAATGGGAATTGCCGTCGGTATGGCAACAAATACGGCACCGCACAACTTATCTGAAACAATCGACGGTGTATTGGCACTGATGGACAATCCTGATATTACAGCAACAGAAATGATGCAGTATATCAAGGGACCTGACTTTCCTACCGGTGGATATATTTTGGGAAGATCCGGCATCCGCAGAGCAATGGAAACAGGTAAGGGAACCATTGTAATGCGTGCCAAGACCAAGATAGAAGATATGGCCAACGGCAAGAAGAGAATTGTCGTCTATGAGATTCCTTATATGGTCAACAAGGCTGCTATGGTCGAAAGAATAGCTCAGCTTGCCCGTGATAAACAGATAGAAGGCATTACTGACCTGCGCGATGAAAGTAACATGAAGGGCATCCGTGTCGTCATGGAACTGAAGAAGGACGCTCAGCCTGATGTTATTCTGAATCAGCTGTATCGGATGTCTCCGCTGCAGTCCAATTTCGGCGTCAACAATGTCGTCTTATTCGGCAAAACACCGCATCAGGCAACTTTGAAGGAAATGCTGCAGGGATATCTGGACCCACCAGATTGAAGTCATTACTAGAAGAACACAGTATGAACTTAAGAAAGCACAGGACAGAGCACACATCCTGGAAGGATTGAGAATTGCGGTAGATAATCTTGATGCAATTATTCATACGATCCGTGATTCTGCTGATGCCAACGAAGCAATGCCTCGTTTGATGGAAGGCTTCGGACTGGATGAAATCCAGGCAAAGGCAATTCTGGACATGCAGTTCAGAAGACTGACAGGTCTGGAACGTGAAAAGATTGAAAATGAATATCAGGATCTTTTAGTAAAGATTGCTGACTACAAGGATATCCTGGCACATCATGAAAGAATCATGCAGATCATCCGTGATGAGCTGACTGTGATCAAGGATAAATACGGCAATCCAAGATTGTCTGAGATCATTGATGCTCCGGCTGAAATGGAAGATGAAGATCTGATTCCTGTCCAGCATGTCATTATTTCTCTGTCCACCAACGGATATATCAAGAGAATTACATCTGACAGCTACCACGTACAGAACCGCGGCGGCAAGGGCATCAAGGGTATGGAACTGAACAAAGATGATGAAGTCGACCAGTTCATCAACCTTTCTACTCATGATCACTTATTGTTCTTTACAGATCAGGGAAGAGTCTTCAGAGTCAAGGGATACAATGTTCCGGAATTCTCCAGAACATCCAAGGGACTTCCAGTCATCAATCTGATTGCGATTGACAAGAATGAAAAGGTCAAGGCAATGGTCCCATATTCTGAAGAAAATGACGGCGATGCCAAATTCATGTTCTTTGTCACTAAGAAGGGCCTGATCAAGAGAACAAGCTTGAGTGAGTTTGAAAACATCAACCGCAATGGTAAGATTGCCATCAAGCTCAATGAAGGCGATGAATTAGCCTTTGCAAAGGGCACAACCGGTGAAGATGAGATCATCATTGCTGGTTCCAACGGCAAGGCAGTCCGCTTCAAGGAAGATACGATCCGTCCGCTTGGCCGTACAGCCCGCGGTGTCAAGGGTTTCAATGTTGACGGTGGCTATGTCATCGGCATGGCAACGAACAAGGAAGGCAAGTATATCCTGACCATTACAGAAAATGGATACGGAAAGAAATCTTCGCTGGATGATTATCGGATCACTGCCCGCGGCGGCAAGGGAGTCAAGACAGTCAACATTACTGACAAGACTGGAAACTTAGTATGTATGAGGTCAGTCGAAGGAAATGAAGACTGTATGATCATGACCGACAACGGCATCATGATCCGTATCTCTCTGGAACAGGTCTCTGTCTATGGAAGAGGAGCACAGGGTGTTCGCGTCATTTCAGTCAAGGATGATACAAAGGTCTCTGCCGTTTCCATTATTGAGCCAGAACCAGAAGAACCAATCGATGCAGTATCGGATACAGATAACATTTCTGCAGATGAAGATGATGAAGAAGTCAAACCTTCTGCAGGGAATGAAGATACAGATATCTAAAAAAAAAGATATGGCTGAAAGGTCATATCTTTTTACATGCGAGCATGAAATGGTGCAGACGAAACTATCTATTTAGCATTTATGATTTCTCAGTAATCATCGGCAGATACAGCATATCAACATGCATGCATAAAACAAAAAATTCCCCATCTAGATGAGGAATTAAAGTGAATGAATTTCAAAAATAAATTTACTTTTTCTTCTTGGCAGCAGGTTTCTTGACAGGCTTTGCAGCAGCTTTCTTGGCACCCTTATTTTTCTTCATATCAGCAACAATCAGATCACTGATATAAGCCTTGACGCCGCTTTTCTTTTCAAGCCAGTTGATGATGTCTGTTTCGCTGTTGATGCTGAAGCGAACAGAGAAGGAACGATAGTTGTTACGGTTGTAGTTGTTGTTGTATTGTAGCTTGTGCTGATACTGTGTCTTCTTTGCCATGATAATGATTTACCCCCAATGTTTATAACATTAATAATATAGCATGTTTTTACTTATTTGTGGACATTGTCTAATTATATTTTTACATATTCGAACAGTAAACAATTTTGTGGATAAATTCAGTGCTTGATATAATGGTATAGCCAAATATAGAAACACTTAAGCAGCTATCTAGCTCTATGTTTGGCGACATTTCCGTTAGATGGCTGCTTAAGTGATGGAGATGCCGCTATGTCAAAGGGAGTAAACCCTTTTCAAGATAGTGTGTTTTCGTTACCTGCAGAGGACTTCGCCCTATTACAGGATGCGATTGCCATTCGTCTGAATAAGGAAAAGTATGGATCATCATCTTTTGAAGAGTTAGCTGAACAATATGGGCGTAAGTCAGTATGCCCTTCGTGTGGAAGCCATGAGAGCGCTTTGAATGGAAAGACGCCTGATGGAAAGCAACGATATATATGCAATGATTGTGGGCAGATATATACGATACTTTCTGACTCAATCTTTCATTCAACAAACAAGAGCTTTGATACATGGGTTAGATATCTTGTTTTGATGACATTCAACGTACCTTTGGAAATGACTGAGACGCTATGCAGCATTTCTCATCCAACTGCTATGCTGTGGAGAAGAAAGATCTTTGCGACAGTTGATGGATATCAGAATCATTTGGTTCTTCATGGACGTATATGGATTGATGAAACATATGTGTTTGACAGTACTGTTCTTCATGAAGATGGGTTCAAGAAGAAACGTGGATTATCCAACAATTTGCTTTGTATTGTTGTTGCGATTGATACCTTCGGCAACTCCTACGCAGAGATTTGTGGGCATGGAAGACCATCAAGCACAAGAATATATAAAACATTGAGAAATCATATACATTCAGGATCGACAATAGTTCATGATGGTGAGAAGGCTCATGCATTCCTCATCCAAGAACTTCATTGCACTGAAGAAAAATATATTGCAGATAACTCGCCAGAATACTTAAAAAAGATGGCGCTTATCAATAATATGTGTGCGTGGTTGAAGCGATATCTATATAGATTTATTGGAATGAATACAGAATACATGCCTTCATATCTGAACTGGTTTGTATACCTGTATCGTGTCAAATCTGCTAAAGAAAAGTGGCCGACTATTTCTAGAATTCTACGACATTTGATATTGACCGAAACAACTTTTAAGAGAAAAAGGCCTTAAATACAGGACTTGTCATCCACAAAATTGTTTACTGTTCGAATAGATATAGACACGATCCATTCCTTGTCACAGACCGCAAAGATTTTTTTCTCTGGATCAGATACCACGGAATGGAGCCTGGAGATTACGCGCACCAGCTGTATATGTCCTGAGACAGGATCGACATTCCGCTGTGAAAGCGGGTCGTTTCCATCACTCCTGGAGATGACATTGGTGTCACAGACATCGCCAATACTTCCATCTGCATTGATCCGAAACAGGACCAGGGCCGTATCGTCAAACAAGACTTCATTGCTATAATTTCCGTCGTTCTTCCGGACAATCTTCGTCACATGGAATGGATCCGCACAATGGCAGACAGCCATGTAATTTCCTGTTTTATCCATGCTCATATACGATGGTTCAGGACAAAGAGATTCTTTTACATTGAGGAGCTTGAGACCGCCAGTGGCAGGATCCATCCGATAGGCACGAATGTAGCCACCCCCGCCGATTTCACCACGCCGTTCTCCGCATTCATCATTGCTATAAAGCACCTGGCGTTCTGCATCCAGATACAGCTGTCCTGCTGCTACGCTAGGGTCTTTCGTCTCAAGCAGACGGAGACCAGCATTTTCGGGATCATACGCAAAGATTGAGATCCCTTTTCCCTTTTTAGGAGCCGCTTCAAAGCTCCAGTTTCCGACGTAAAGAATCATTTCATTTCTCCAATGATGCGATTCTATTATTCTGTTATTTCGTGATCCTCAGTCCGCATCTACCGGCAGATCATGATATTCCTCATAGAGATCATTGATGAAATCAAGCAGATGATTCCATTCAATCAGTGTATGATAGGCAACCTTTCTCAGATAGGCATCACTGCATGATGTCCTAGGTTCCCGTACAATCTTTCCGTTTTCCGGTCGCCAGCCGATCCACTCAACGCTGCGCCGTTCCCAGCCGCCATCCAGGCAAGGCCGGATCTGTCCCATCGTCAGATGGAATCCCGGTTCATCAAACGATTCGAAATCAGAGGTTTCTTTCACTGGGCATCCAGAAGCTTTCAATTCCTGAATTTTCTCTTCTGTAAGACCATACTCACGGAGATTGAATGCGTGGCGGATCGTATCATATTTCCGGTCGCCCTCACCCAGATCAAGACTCTCTGTCGTATGTACACCCTCCGAAGCATCTTTCCAGTTTACAAAGTAATGATCCCAGTGATCTGCAGGGTTCCAGATCTTATAGCGGATATTTCCGGAACCTGCCGGCTGGCTCTTTGGATGAATGTTCAGCCAGTTCAAATACCAGAACATCTTTTTGACATCAATGGACGCTGGAATCTTCATGTATGTGGCGATGTATCCCGATCCATCCTCAAGCATGCAATACCATTTTCATTCTTCAGGTACTTTCCGCATGGCAGCATCCAGTCAATGAATTTCTCTGCAGGGATGGCATCCTTCGGATCCATCGGGTGTCCAAAGATCACAGACTTCACTTCTTCCGGAAGATCCTTCATCGGATAATCATAAAAATACTTGGCAAGCGGCATGTTCTGCTCAACAGGACTCAATTGTTGCATTGTTTTATAACTCATATTTTATTCCTTTCTCGAATTAATCTCGAAAATATTTGTATAACCAAAACCTAGCATACGTCCTGCGATAAATCCAATTCGGATTAGCTGAAATGTCCGAAATTTGATACAACTATTGCGAAGCAATGCTATAATAAATGCAGATAGTGAAATAAAGAATTCATTGATTAACAAGGCTTAACCTCCAATTTGGTGATTTTCAGTCAAAAAGTCCAATATTCTGTGGAATCACCGATTGATCCATCAAAAGGATTGATGAAATGATCGGCCATCCCTTTTCTTTCATAAATTGCAGTAGGGTCTTCAAAGATATCTTTATCCCTGATATCTCGAACGAAGAAATAATGCATATATTTTGAAATCTTCTGGATGAGCTTGAGAATGATCTCCTGAAGATCACAACCGGCATATTGCTGCCATATGCTGAACAGAGCGGCATACCTGTTGATATACACTGTAGCGACTCCGCGATAGTTCCGGTACCACTCAGCCATCCTGCTGTGGAGCGAGTTCACGGTATTGAGATGGTTCTCACTGTCATATTCTTTATGATCAGTCAGTATCTTGAAAGGGCAGCGCTTGTCACAAAGCATTTTCGTATAGCAGTTCTGCCCATCAGTCCAGGCAAAGATGTTATCACTGATATGTTTACCAAAAAGCGTGGCGTCTTTTATCGTTGGATGCCCCATAGAATAAGCCTGGATATATGATCCATTTTCGCGGTCAGCCCCACAGATCAGACTGACGAATTGATGTGAATAGGCGCCTCCTGCTGCAGGCATCTGTCTTTTTCTGCCTTTGACATTGGACAGCCGATATCCCTTATGGGATTCCATGAATACCTTCTCATCTATCTCCACAGCTTTATCGATTGTTTTCTCTTCGGTGATAAGGCTGAGGAAAGAAAGAAATTTATGCCTCATGCGGAAGGCAGTAGACGGGCTGACGTCGATGAGGGCAGAATTTGTGAGCAGTGAGCCGTGTTCCAGAGTACTCTTGATGAACATTGACCATTTGTCATAAGGCTGATGAGAATACCAGGTCAAATGCCCATTATCATAAGTAAATCGCTTATCACATTCTTTACAGCGATACATCTGCTTGCCAGAATGTGACATCCCGCCTTTGATCAGACGGGGATGAACTGCACCGCATTTTGGGCACATATAGAAATTATTCTTCTTCTCAGCCATATTGAGAGACTGATAATCAATGATCTGTCTCTCAATATTCTCAATCTGATAAGGATATAGTGATGAAACAACATTCTCAGTTATAAATTCCATAGAAAGTGAGCCTCCAATGACCTGAGAATATACCGCAGCCTGATCTACTGATGTACTTATTCATGTACAATAAGATGTCAAGTCACCAAATTGGAGGTTAAGCCATTAACAAAATGAATTAAGCCATAATTTGAATAAATCATGTAAATCTTATGAAAAGAGCTAAAGAGAATACACAAGTATGGAAATTGAGACGATTCGGGAATTTCTGACATTGGCCGGCTGCAGGAACTATAACAAGGCCGCAAAACAGCTTTTTATCTCCCAGCCAACACTGTCCCGGCATATCCGGGAACTTGAAGCAGACATCGGCGTGCCTCTTTTTACACGTTCCACAAGGAAAGTAGAGCTTACCGAGTTCGGCGCTTATTTTCTGCCTTACGCAAACAAAATCGTTGACACAGAGAATCAATATCTTTCCGGAATTGCAGCAACCGTCAAAAGACAGCAGAACTCTATTTCCGTCGGCTATATTTCTCTTCTGGAACTGAGCATTGCTGATCTGGCGTCAGAGATCACCTCTGCCAACAAGGATATCGATTTTACAGCAACGAAAGGTGCTTCCGAAGATCTGCGAAGAGGACTCCGGGAAGGAACTTTCGACTTTATCTTCATCCGGGAAGTACAGCCGTACAAAGATCCGGATCTGTCACGGATCCAGCTGTTCCATACGCCGCCAACGCTTATCATGCCGAAGCAGCACCCGCTTGCGAAAAAAAAGCAGATTGATATTTCCATGCTGAAAGATGAAAAATTTTTGATGACCGAAGATGATGCACTGACAACTGTTCTGGCACCCAGTCTTTCCCGAGAAGCGGGATTTGATCTGAATATTGTATTCCACGGAACCAGGGAGCAGGTTCTGCGGCTCGTTGACCGTGGTGTCGGTGTATCGCTGGTCTTCCTGCAGTCCGGCGAAATATCTTATGACAACATCTGTTCGGCAGCTCTTTCTTCTGATACGGTAGCAGAAATCAACTGCATCTATGATGCAAACAAGACCGCGACAAGCCGCATCTGTACTGATTTCATCGATTTGATCCGTTCTTTTAACTGGAACAGTGCTTTTTAATTTCGAAACCTGAAAATCAAGGTTCCCCTCGTCATACAAAAAACAGCCGGTCAGGCTGTTTTATTATGGTGATTTGAGACGGAAGAATTTGCTTCCGCCTTTTTTTCAGGCAGATCCCTAAGATTTTGCAGTGCTTCTTGCGCTTTCTTAGATAGTTCCATATTATCTGTACCGGCACATTCCACACATGCTTCAAAATATTTTTTTGCTGCTAAATCATCACGGGGAAGATATTTACCGTTGCTGTAGATTTCTCCAAGTTTCCAAAATGCATTGGCCGCATCGTGGCCATGTCTTTCGCCAACACCGCAGCACAGCTTCAAAGCCCTCTCTATATTCTGGGGAACGATTTTCCCATCCAGAAGGTAGTCAGCGCACAGCAGTGCAGATGTATCATCTCCGCGTTCTAAAGCAGCGTAGAAATACGCATATGCCTCCTGCTCATTTTTCTTGGTCCCCACACCTTCTTGACAGCACAGTCCAAGATACCTGCCAGCCTTTCTGTCTCCAAGATCAAAAGACATTTTCAGATACGCAATTGCTTTTGCGGGATCATAGGGAACTTCTCTTAAACTCTTGTCCATTCCAGGAAACACCTTATGCAGATAGGAAAGTCCAAGCATGCAGTATTCCTTTGAATCCGTTGCCTGTTTTCCTGCCTTATCTAGCAGTTCTGCAGCGCAGAGTTTTTTATTTTCCATATTTCAATTCCCGCTTCTCTCTTTACTTCCATACGGTTCAGGAATATTCAAGTAAGCCTTTGTTCATCTACAATAAAGCACGCGACGAGAATCGAACTCGCGTATTCAGCTTGGGAAGCTGACGTTCTACCATTGAACTACGCGTGCGCATGTCTATTATACCAAAACATGAAGTTTTTCCCAATACAACGTATAATGTTTTCATGTCGAAATTAACAAAGAAAACAGCTGAAGATATTGTTACATGGTACAATGCCGCTAAACGCTCTCTGCCATGGCGTGATACCGGGAATCCATATGATGTATGGCTCAGTGAGATCATGCTGCAGCAGACGCGTATTGAGGCTGTAAAGCCTAAGTATGCACTGTTTAAAAAGGAACTTCCGGATATCAAGTCATTAGCTGAATGTGATGATGATCATCTGATGCGGCTCTGGGAAGGTTTAGGATATTATTCAAGGGCAAGAAATCTGAAGAAATGTGCAAAGGTACTGGTTGATGAATATGATGCCAAGCTTCCTGCTGATCATCAGGCTTTATTAAAACTGCCAGGCATTGGTCCATATACTGCTGGTGCGATTGCCTCTATTTCATACGATCTGCCGGTTGCTGCCGTTGATGGGAATGTACTGCGTGTTCTGGCAAGATACTTTGCCATCAAAGATGATATCCGCAATGATGCCGTCAAAAAACAGATTGAAGAGACGATGTGTGATATTTATGCCGAAAAGCAGCCTTCAGGGTTCTTCTCTTCCTTCAATCAGGGATTGATGGAGATTGGTGAGGTTGTATGTGTGCCTAACGGTGCACCTCACTGCATGCAGTGCCCTCTGCAGCACAAATGCATTGCTGAACAAAAGAACCTTTGGTCTGAGATTCCGTATCGTTCTGCCTTGAAGGAAAGAAAGATAGTTGAGCGCACCCTTCTGGTCTTACGGGATGGTGATTCCTTTCTGCTTCACAAAAGATCTGAAAAAGGTCTGCTGGCAGGATTATATGAGTTCATTGGCATGGATGGATATATCAGTGAGAAGGATGCATTGAAGGAAGCAGAGAAGATGGGAGCTGTCCCATTAAAGATTGCTCATCTGCCGGAAGCCAGGCATATCTTTACGCATTTAGAATGGCATATGCACGCATATGAGATCCAGGTGGAACAGATTGAATCATTGAAACTGGATCACTGTGTGCTGGCAAACAAAAAGGAATTAGCCTCTCTGGCAATTCCTTCTGCATTCAAGAAATACGTTGACTGGTATTCCTTAAGAGATTAGTGCTTTATTTTGACACCCTGAAGCATCCCGGCAAACTGGACATATCCCTTTGCGGCAACCTTCTGAGCTTCCTTGACAGCATCATTTCCCTGCGGTCTGATGCCTCTTGGATTTCTTGGATCCTTGCGTTTGGATGAACCGCCTTTATGATTGGACGCAGATTTCTGGCTTGCAGGAGTCTGCTTTTTTTCTGTATGCTGTGGTGCAGCAGGCTTATTTTGCTGCGCTGGCTTCTTTACCTGCTTTTTTGGCGCTGGTTTTGCAGCTGTATGCTCCTGCTTCTTGGCTGGAGCAGGCTTGCCTGCTTTTATTTCCTTTTTCTTTTCTGCCTGCTGCTGATGAACTGGCTTTTTCACTGTCGGCTTCTGTTCAGCTGCTGGATGCCATGCACTGCTGTTGTCACCGCCGCGGTGAAGCAGGAAGGATGCGGCATCATTTGCGCTCTTAAAGACATATGTCTTAGCAAAGCGTGCTCTTCCTTCTGTCTCTTCAACAATGACACCCTGTGCCTTTAACTGTTCAAACACAGCACGCATCTTTGCCATTTCCTTGGCAGCATAGCTCTTCATTAAAGTTCCTGCCAGGACTTCAACCTTACCGGAGCTGTGCATATTTCCCTTTGCATTCACAGTTGGTGTATGTAGGGAGGCTCTGGTAACTTTATCTTCTTTGTTGTTTGTTCTCATTGATTTACTTCTTAAATATCCTTTCATCGATCATGATGTGATCACTGCCATTCTTTCAAGATTCATAGGCAGACCTAGGTTACCTAAGTCTGAGAATTGATCTGCTGTACGCTCTGGTACAGGTGACGGTAGTATTATAATTGCCATTGTGCATTTTTGCAAAAAAGTGTGTAATTACAGCGCTTTCATTTGCATTTCAAAGAGAGCTCGTACTACCTTTCAGCGCTTTTGAACAGTCACTGTCAATTGTTGGATTTATCCTTCATTTTATCCATTTTTTTTGTTGCGTTTGATGACCGTACGTGATAATATACTTGAGCACCACAATGGCGAGTTGGTGAAGTGGCTTAACACACCGCCCTTTCACGGCGGCATTCACGGGTTCGAATCCCGTACTCGTCACTTTTTTCTTAGGGGTATCGTACAATGGTAGTACATCGGTCTCCAAAACCGCTGATGGGAGTTCGATTCTCTCTACCCCTGCCTAGAAACCGCTAAAAAGGCGGTTTTTTTGTTATTAAAACGTCTGAGCAGGATGCCCAGACGCTGGAATAAGAATAGATTGGATAATAGCGGAAGCCATACAGAGCAGAGAATGATCATGGAAATCTGCAGCAGGAATGTTGATTTCATCATTTCTGTCATGGAATAGTATCCTTTTGAATAAGTAATCAGGGGGACAGTATCCAATGGCAGCAGATAGCAGTTTCCTGCGCATAGAGCAGCCGTCAGCATGATCAAAGCTGGGTTGGCCCGCTGGTAATCATTGCCTGTGCCATAGAAATAACTGCTCCCACCATAAGAATGCATCCCAGCGGTCCTCTTTGACAAAGGCATCAACATTCAGTACTTCTATGCCTGGCATGAACATGACACAGCAGCCAAGCATCGCAACGACCATGACACTGATGGAACGGATCCAGCTGGATGCGATCCATAGAACAAGCATCGTCACCGTGATTACGATGACTTTCTTTTCTTTCGACCGCATCTTTACAGGAATATTCATCTGATCAATAAAGTATTGATCTGCTCTTTAGCGACCTGCGTTGGATGATAGATTCTGCGCATCAGGAACTATGCTAACAAGATCATTATAAATGCCAGCGGAATACCAGCCTCCATTTGAAATTGATCAGTTTTCCATGCACTGGTTGACCCAGGCAACGAAGTTCGTGGTGCTGTCGCCGGTACGTTCAGTCATTGTATGCTGCATGCCCCAGACGCTGGCAAAATCCACGTTCTTAACACCGCTGTAGTCCTCCAATGCCAACGCTAAGTTCATTTCAGTTGTCAACGCTGTATCACCCTGTGAAATACCCGTGCGGATGCGCCAGTACTTTGCGACTGTGCTTGTTCCATAGCCGTCATACGACTGCAGCAGGTAATACAAAGGTGTATACATATTGACTCTGACATCAACGGTATTACCGACTGAATCTTTCTTAGCAAGGTCTGCTGTAAAGGCTGATTCGTAATCGGTTCCCTTGACGATTGCAGCCAGCAAGGAATCGAAGTGTGCTCCGCTGCCGTCTGCATAGCCAAACAGCGTGTTCTCGCCCTGTCCCGCATCCAGCTGATCAAAGGCACCGAGAGACTTTGTAGCAGCCTTCATCGCCTTGCAGAAATCTGCGACACTTGTGATTGATGCCTGATTTGTGGATGCATCATATGTGACCCAGGTGCCATTGGCATTCAAGGCATCGATATATGCCTGTGCTGTTTCATAGGTGCCGGAAAGGGTAATTGAGATCGAAGATGTTGTGGAACGCGCAATATTGTCAGCGGTGCCGCCGGCTGTTGTACCCCCGGCTGTACTAGTTGCACCGCTGGTCGTACCTGAAGACATTGCAGGCATTGTACCGCTTGGCAAAGTGCCGCCGGTCATACCGCCCTTCACACCTCCGGTCATACCACCCATCATGCCCGCAGAAGAGGAAGCTGAACTGGAATCATATGGGAATGTATTGTCTGACAAGAAGTTGTTCAGGGATGTTTCAATCTGTGTCTTTACATAGTTGTAGTAAGAACCGCTATGATAAATGCCGGAATCAGATTTTTCCAGTGTCAATGCATTGCCATTCTCATCCTTGAGGCCTGCCTGATTGACCCATTCAGCCCATGCATTGGCCAGACCGTCAGAGACAGCCTGATCAGAAGTTGAAAGTCCGCTTCTTGTAGAGCCCATCATCCATTCATAGGATTCATCGGCTGTATCTAGATTCGTAATTGGGCACCAGTCCATCGAACCTGCTACCGCATCACTGACACCCTGCACTGCACCAATCGCAGTCAGATATGAATCATAGATAGTACTGTCACCGGACGCACCGAGAATTGCTGACTGGGCACCGCCGCCGCTCATACCAAAGACAAAGATATTGTCCATACTGCCAGCGATGGTATCTGCACTGTAGCGGAGGTAGCGGATAGCTGCCTTGATGTCTGTGACACCTGCAGGTGCACCGTCATCACGTCCACGGCATCCTGCGAATACATAGACAAAGCCCTGGCCTGTATAGGCACTCTCATCCTGATATTCACTCAAAGCTGTCCTGCGCCATATATCCTGGCGTGTATTGATCGGCATGACAATTGGCGCAGCAGCTGCTGTATAATTTCCAGACTTGCCTGCTTCATTGACAGAAACAGTATATGTACCGTCACTGTTCTGTTTGCCGGTGAAATAGTTACCCGGTACGAAGACAGCGAGATTTTCATAAGTTGAATTTGCTGGTGTTTCACAATAGCTGATACCAATCTGATAATAGACATCTGCTTCGGCATTGTACTGCCACTTAGCACTGTCGATCTTGCTCAGATTTGTAACAATGGATGATGAAGATGACGAAGAGGATGAAGCTGTTGAAGCAGTGGATGCCTGTGAAGCAGAACATCCGGTCGCCAGCATACTGCATGCCGCAAATACGCTGAGCCACTTTTTAGAATGATCCATAGTTGGTCTCCTAACCCTTTCCTGTTGAATAAAACGAAATACCATTCATAGCATATATTTCGAACAAAGCACCGGCAATTCCAATTCCTGATATGGTTATTCCAGAAGTGAAAGAAAATCTTCATCAAAGATATACACCCTTTTGCTTAAATGCATAAGTGAATATTGCTGTCTGAATCTGAATTCTTCTTTGTATAATATTGTTATGAAGATCAAAGAAAAAGCCGCACAGATTAAAACTTTTCTGCCGGCAGTATACTTAGCGATGAAAAGTCCAAAGACACCGAAGAAAACAAAGATCTTAGCTGCTCTGACGGTCGGCTATGCGCTGTCACCAATCGATTTGATTCCGGACTTTATCCCGGTTCTAGGATATCTGGATGACTGCATCATCCTGCCGGCAATGATTGCCTGGACAGTTCAATCTATGCCGAAGGAACTGTTTGATGAATTCGCGGCAGAAGCCAAGGCTATGATGTCACAGCCGAAAAAGAAGTGGTACTATGCCATTCCGATCCTGCTGCTCTATGCTTTGATTATTTATCTGATTGTCCATGCCATACTGAAAAACTAGCACTGCCAAGTGCTAGTTCTTTTCGTTTGTATCCAATAATCTGATCAAAACTTCCTTGACTGTCTCTGGTTCCATAGGCTTGCTGATATGTGCATTCATGCCATAGCTTTTCGATTTCTGTACATCCTCTGCAAAGGCATTGGCAGTCATGGCAACAATCGGAATTGTCTTGGCATCCGGGCGGTCTGCCTTTCTGATCTTCTGCGTTGCTGTATAGCCATCCATGACCGGCATCATAATATCCATCATGATCAAATCGAATCTGCCAGTCTGCGATCCCATAAAAATATCGACTGCTTCCTGACCGTTCTCTGCCTGCCATACATAAGCCCCTGCATTTTTCAGCATATGTTCAACAATCAGGTAATTGATTGCCTGGTCTTCAACGACAAGGATATTCTTTCCTTCAAGGTATTTTTCAGAATCAGCCCGCCTGCTCTTTTTCCGCTTCAGCTCCTGAAACTCTTCAAACATTGTCGAGCGGAATGCTGGGCGGTATAAAACAGCATCCGCACCGGCATTCAGAATCTGATCTTCTTTTTCAAGCATGTTCATGCGGCAGCCGCAGACGATATCCGTATCCGGGAACTGCTCCCTCAGTCTGCGGATGACGTCAACTGTCCTTGTTTCACTGATACTGATAATGGCATCATAGCGGCTGCTGTATACAGCAGTATGATTCAGAATGTCTGCCGTCATTTTCACATCGCATGGAACACCGATTACTTGTGGATAGGTTTCCCTTATAAAATTGCAGGTCTCTTCATCATCCGCATTCAGCAGCACAAAATAATCCTTCACATCATCAAACTGCTGCAGCATCTTTTCTTCATCAGCAATTTCCAGCGGAATGCATGCTGTAAATGTAGAACCTATTCCCTTTTCACTGACAACACTGATTGTACCGTGCATCGCTTTAACAATATTGCTGACGATAGTCAACCCCAATCCAGTTCCTTCAATTGGATTAACTGTTGATTTCACTTCTCTGACAAATGGTTCAAATATGATTTCCTGAACATCCTTGTCTATACCAATGCCATTGTCTATACAAGACATCTTGATTACCGCATGTTTCTGGTCCTCTGCTTTTTCTTCTTCAATACAAAGTATGATTTTACCTTCAGAAGGTGTGTACTTTACTGCATTGCTGAGAAAATTGACAAGGATCTGTTTGAGTCTAGGTTCATCACCAATATAGAATTCATCATCTACTTTGTCGGCATCCAATATGAACTCTTGATTCTTTGCAACGGTTAAAGGCCAGGCAATCTTTTCTACTTCAATCAGCAGATCCGGCAGAATAAATTCGGTCTTGGCGATTGCAATCTTTCCGCTTTCAATCATTGAGAGATCAAGCACATCATTGACCAAAGAAAGAAGATGTTTCGAAGAAGACTGCACTACATTCAAATTATCCAAAGCTTGTTTCTTGTTGTCGATATTATCAACTGCCATATCCGTCATGCCGATAATTGCATTCAAAGGTGTCCGGATGTCATGTGACATTGAAGACAGGAAATCTGATTTTGCACGATTGGCTTTCTCGGCAGCCCGCTTTGCTTTTTCAGTTTCTTCAATTGCCTTTTCGAGCTGAATATTCTTTTGATTCAGTTCACGTGCCTGGCTGATATAGGAGACTACATAAAGAATAAACATTGATAATGTTATTGCAGGATACAGCAGTACATATTCATTCGTGAAGATCTGAAGCACGCTTGCTGCTGCTGGAATCAGTCCGTACAAGGTTAATGCTGAGGCAGAACTGCCAATGATCTTCCGCTTGGATAGAATGAAGATGAACTCAGCAAGCATGACACACAGGATCCAGCTCTGATTGATGAGATAAAAAGGTCCTCTGATGTGATAGCCATTAAGGGTGCCAAAATACATACCATTGAATATTGAAATAAAATCAAGTACTGCGGCTGAGCAGCATGCAGTCCTCAAAAATATAACAAACGCAAGATTCGGCTTTTTTTTGTTCTCAGTCAGTGCAATGACATATTCACCAAAGAGCAGTGTGAGCACCGCACCTCCGATGTAGCAGATTCCTTCACTCAAGCTGTTCAGCCAGGACATATTTTCATTGCCGTCAATCAGAACAGTGATGATGATTGCAGTAATGATAATTCCATTTACAAAAAGCATTGTGCATAAAATATGGTGCAGTTTTGTTTTCACTATATGGCGGTTTGCCATGTAGTTGCAGATCTGCAGACTGACTGTTATCAGCAGGCAGTATGCTTCTATGATTATATTTGCACGAGACATATCCCCTCCACACACTATATGAACATTTATACAACGTGTTTATTTTACCATGAAATGCATGCTGTACATAGAGACATAAAAAATCTGATGAAAGATCATCAGATCAAAGAAAATATCTCGTATCAATGGGCATCACTGTCTGCTTTTCTCAGCGGTTTGACACGTTCCACTGCAATCTTGGCAACAAAGCCAGTTGCTAGACCAGTCGGAATTGACAGTGCCAGGAAGTAAGGCAGAATCGCTGCAATCAATGGCTGCATGTAGAACAGCATGACAACGAACACCTGCCCTGTGCTGTGGCCGATGGAGCTCATGATGGAAGTGAACATCAGCGATGACTTGAACTTATCCATGATGACCAGGATCAAGGTAGACAGCAGCACGCCGCCGAAACTGATCCAGAAAGTCGAACCGAAGATGCGCCCTGAAAGCAGATTGCCAATCATAACACGCATAATATTGACAATGATCATATCCTTGACACCCAGGATCTTCAGGGTGACCAAAGCAATGATATTGGCAAGACCGATCCGGAAGACACCGAATAAAGGCGGGATCATTGCTGTCTCCAACAGATTCAGAGTAATTGCCATCGCACTTAAAAGAGCTAAATATGTAAAATGTCTTGTCTTGTCGATTCTCATGAATTTGTCTCCAGGTAATTCAAGGCAACATCATAGGTGCAGATAATAATATTGTTTGGAATGCAGGTGATGGGAACCATCTTGGTGCCGTCATCCCATCCCATCTGTTCACAGTTGTGGTTCGGGCATTCCACGGAAGAAACGCACCACTTATTGTCCTTCACCGTAATCGTCATGGTGCCATAGTCACCGGTAACGGTATAAGTACTGTCAACACCAGAGTCAAACCACAGATCTGCAGCATTTCCATGGATCACGGCGACCCATTGACCGACTGCCTGTTCCGTTGGAATCCCGGTTGCAGTACCTGCTGATGCCTGTGCATCCACATTCGATTTATTCTGCGCCCTGACCAAGTTGACAATCAGAATTGCAGCGACAGCTATGACAGCGATAATCGCTGTGATCCAGATTTCTTTCTTTTTCATGTCCTAGATTATAACACATATGATACTGATTTCATCACCCAGCACCCAAGCTTCAGTGTTTCATCACTGATTCTTCAAATAAGCAAGGATTTCATCCACCGCGTGGACATATCCCTGTGCGCCTTCTCCCTTGATCTGCAACAGGCAGTAAGGTGCTTCGTAGGAAATGTGCCGGAACTCTTCACGGCTGTTGATATCACTGATATGCACTTCAATGACCGGCAGCGGTGCAATCGCTTTTACCGCATCTGCTAAGGCAATACTGGTATGCGTGTAGGCACCCGGATTGATGACGATTCCGTCATACTTCTGGAAGAATGCCTCCTGAATCCAGTCCACGAGGTCTCCCTCATGATTGGACTGCCGGCAGTCTGCTTCAACATTCCGCGCAGCAGCTTCCTTTTCGATCATAGCAATCATATCCTTGAAGGTCATGGTGCCGTAGATGCCTGGTTCCCGGATGCCGACCATATTCAGGTTCGGTCCGTTAATGATCATAATCTTTGTCATGATTTATCAAACTTCTTTCTTCTTTCGGTTGACTGGATCATCTTGTCCTTCATGCCCTGCACATCTTCTGCTTCCAGCAGGTTCCGGAAGCGCAGCAGCTCATCACTGAACTCGTTGATTTCTCGGATGAGATTGTCCTTATTCAGGATGAACAGTTCAGGCCACATATCTTCATTGATCTTGGCAATTCTTGTCAGGTCACGGAAACTGTCACCTGTATAATCGACCAGATGTGTATTGTCACTGACATTCATCAGCGACACCGCAATGACATGAGTAAGCTGCGAAAGGAAGCCAATCATGCGGTCGTGCTCTTCAGCAGTCAGTTCTGATATCTTGGTAAAGCCGAGAATCTCGGCCAGCTGATGGGCTGTCTGCACTGCATCCTTTGTATTCTTATCCGTCGGCACAATGATAAAGTTAGCATTAGCAAAGCGTCCGGCATCTGCATATTTGATTCCCTTGAACTCCTTGCCGGCCATTGGATGACAGGCAATGAATTCAACATCACTGCGCAATTCTGCATTGATATCACGGAGCACTTCCCGCTTGACCCCGGTCACATCGCTTAAAAGTGCGCCGGACTTGAAGTACTGCTGATTTTCTTTGACCCATTGGACAAAGACATGAGGATACAGTGCAGAAATGATAATATCTGCATCTTTGACAGCAGAGGCATCACTTCCTCCAGCAACAATCCAGTGATTGTCCAAGGCACACTGCACTGCATCTTCATCAATAATCAATGCCGATGCATGCATATCCCTTTTTTGACAATGCCTGAATATAGCTGCCGCCAAGGACGCCTAAGCCGATGACCGCAAATTTTGTCTTCTGATCAATCATGTACGTTCACTCCTGTCTTCTGCAGATCCAGGAAAAAATCTGGATAGCTCTTATTGACTGCTTCACTGCCTTCAATGGTGACTGGCTGATCCGCAATGGATGCCAAAACCGATAAAGCCATGACAATGCGGTGGTCATTGTGTCCATTCAATACAGCACCGCCATGCACAGCTGTCTTTCCCTGCACCGTAACGATACTGTCCTTTGATGAAATCACACAGCCAAGCTTTTTCATCTCCGCTTCCATGCATGCAATACGGTCGCTTTCTTTGACGCGCAGACGGCCGGCGTTAATGAAGGTAGTCTCACCCTCACATTGGGATGCCAATGCAAATAAAGCAGGTCCCAGGTCTGGGCAGTCTGCTAGGTCAATGACACAGGCATGCAGACTGGTGCCGTCAAAGCGATACCCATTTTCAATCTCTTCTGCCTGTCCGCCCATTCTCTTCACGAGATCAACAATCACATGATCTCCTTGTCTGGAGTCATGCCTGATGTTCAGGACATCCAATGGAACATGATGGATCAATGCCTCCATAGCAAAGAAAGCCATCTGAGAATCATCACCTTCCACCGTACAGTCAATCGGCTGATAGACCTGCTGTCCTTTGATCTGATAGGACAGTCCTTCCTGTTCAACCTGGATTTTCGAACGATTTAGGGCATCCATCGTCAAGCCGACATAGGAAGCAGATTCATACGGGGGCTTCACTTCAATCACACTGTCCCCTGCTGACAGCGGCAGTGCAAACATGAAACCGCTGATGAACTGAGAGGATACATTGCCCTGCAGTGCATAGGTTCCGCTCTGCAGCGGTCCCTTTACATGCAGCTCTTCATTGGTCTTCTGGAATAACAGTCCCTGCTCAGCATAGATCTCTTCATACACATTCTGCGGACGCTCCATCAGTTTGCCATGTCCAGTAAAGACAGCTTCCTCAGCAGACAACGAAAACAGCGGAATCAGAAAACGCAGTGTACTGCCTGATTCTCCGCAGTCCAATACAGAACCGTCATAGGACATATGGTGCATGCCGTGGACAATCAGATCATTTCCTTCCTTGGTAAAAGAAGCGCCTGCCTTTTCCATGATTGACAAAGTTGCCTTGGTATCATTGTTTTCAGCCAATGAATGAATAACGGAGACGCCGTCAGCCAGAGCAGCTGTAATCAATGCGCGGTGGGAAAGTGACTTTGAAGAAGGAATCGAGATCTGTGCCGGCATGATCTTTCCGGGAACGATGATCTTTTTCATTAGATATCTCTGCCGACTGCCTGTGCTACTTTCCTTGCCTTTTTGATGAGCTCGGCAAATCTTTCCGGCTTCAGTGACTGAGCGCCGTCAGACCAAGCCTGATCTGGGTGATCATGGACTTCAATAATCAGACCGTCACATCCAGCCGCAATCGCTGCCAGAGATTCAGCTTCAACATATTTCCAGTCACCGGTACTGTGCGACGGATCAATGACAATCGGAAGATGCGTTCTTTCCTTGATGATTGGAACAACCGCAAGATCCATTGTATTTCTTGTATAACGTTCAAACGTACGGATGCCTCTTTCACAGAAGATGACATTCGGATTACCGTTAGCCATGATATATTCTGCACTCATGATCCAGTCTTCAATGGAAGCACTCATGCCTCTCTTTAAAAGGATCGGCTTTTGAATATGGCCAACTGCCTTCAGCAGATCAAAGTTCTGCATGTTTCTGGCACCAATCTGGACCAAGTCTACATTCTCAACAAATTCATCGATCTTATCAGCGCTCATTAATTCTGATACGATCGGCATGCCTGTTTCTTTTCTGGCTTCTGCCATATCCAGAATGCCCTCATATCCTAAGCCCTGGAAGGAATATGGTGATGTTCTCGGCTTGTATGCACCGCCGCGCAGGATCTTTCCGCCTGCCTCTTCAACTTCCTTGGCAATGCGGCAGACCTGTTCTTTTCCTTCGACAGAACAAGGACCGCCCATAATGACAATCGGTTCCTGTCCGCCGATCTTAATACCGCCGACATCAACAATGGTATCATCCGGATGGAACATGCGGTTGGCCAGCTTATATGGTGCGGATACTCTCTGTACATTCTCGACCCATTCATTGGCAAGGATGTCACGTTCATCCAGAGACGCTGTATCACCTACCAGGCCCCATACATTGAAGTCATCGCCCTCGATCTCATGGACTTCCAGTCCCTTCTTCTCAAAGGCATCATGAAGCTTGGTAATCTCTTCCTGCGGTGCATTCTTCTTTAATGTAATAATCATATTATTCCTCTCCTGCTGCCTTTATGATCAGGTCAGCTGCCTCTTCCAGACTTCTGTCATTATCAATGACCGCATCGCTGTATTTGCGATACAGCGGTTCACGCATCTGGTAAAGCTTCTTCATATATTCTTCATTTCCGGTCAGCGGTCTGCTGTCAGTCGCAAACAGATGGCTGAGATCCCGCTGGATCCAGATGACAATGCCGTTCTCACTGAGTGCACGCATCGTTGATTCATTTGTAACGACACCGCCGCCGCAGGAAATGATGACACCTTCTTGATTCTTCAGCTCTTCCGCCGTCTCTCTCTCAACTTCTCGGAAGTACTGTTCGCCTTTCTGGGCAAAGCACTCCTTGATGGAAGTGCCGAGCTTTTTGACAATCTCATCATCCATCTCAATGACGCGGCGGCTGGTCTTATGACCAATCATCCTTGACAGCGTTGATTTGCCGCTGGTCGGCATCCCAATCAGCACAATATTTCTCTTCTGATGGTACAGCATATTCATGCATGCTTGATTTAAAGCCGGATCAAGCTTTTTTCCTGTGAACAGTTCATCTGCCGCAAATGCCTGACGGACCAGCATTTCAAAACCGCCCATATATTGAATGCCGTGCATCTTTGCATCGAACATCAGTTTCGTCCGCAGTGGATTGGCAACGACATCAACGACAGCTTCTGCCTTTGTAAATCGTGCCAGCTCAATAGGTGCTTCCTCGGTATGAGGATACATGCCGACCGGGGTGACATTGACAATGCACTGATACTGCCCAGCAGTTTCTTCCAGCCGCTCATAAGTGATGCAGTCTGGCTTTTCAAGGCGTGAAACAAGCTGGACGTCTGCACCCATCTGATGCAGTGCATAGCCGACTGCCTTGGAAGCGCCGCCGGTTCCAAGCAGTGCTGTCTTCTTTCCTTTGAAGTCGATCTGTCCTGCCTGCACCATACCGGCAAAGCCAAGACAGTCCGTATTGTACCCTGTTAATCTGCCGCTGTGGTTGACGATGCAGTTGACCGCTCCGATGGCTTCCGCTGCCGGATCAAGTTCATCCAGATACGGAATGACTTTCTGCTTATAAGGGATGGTGACGTTGATGCCGTCAAAGTCATGCCGTTTCATAAAAGCATCCAGTTCCTCTTCCTGAAGATCCCATTTCTGGTAGTCTTCATGGATCATGAATGCATGAATGACCGGCGACCAGGAATGTCCTAAAGGATGTCCTATCAGTCCCAGCTTCATCTTTCATCTCCAAAGTAAAGAGTGCCATGACGCTCCAGCAGGAAATCTGTTAAGACAACTGCCGTCATCGCATCAACAACAACACGGGCACGGTGGATCACCGCCGGGTCATGTCTGCCGGCAATGACAAGTTTCTTTTCACTCATTGTCTGAAGGTCAACACTGTCCTGTTCCTTGGCAATCGACGGTGTCGGCTTGACGACCGTACGGAAGCGGATCGGCATGCCGTTGGTTATACCGCCGTTGATGCCGCCGTTGTGATTGGTCTTAGTCACAACCTTCCCATTCTTCAATGCGAAGGCATCATTTGCCTGTGAACCGTAGAGATCGGCAAAATGGAATCCTTCACCAAACTCAATTCCCTTAACAGCCGGAATGGAGAACATGGCATGGCTCAGTCTTGCTTCAATGGAATCAAATTCCGGTTCCCCAATGCCTGCTTCCATACCGATTACTGCTGTATCAAGAACGCCGCCGATGGAATCCTTGTCAGAACGGCAGGCAATGATCGAGGCAATCATTGCTTCACCCCGCTTATCATCCAATGCTGCAAATCTCTTATTATGCAGGAGTTCAATATCTCTCTGCAGATTCTCTTCATCAAAAGGAATATCTTCAATATCCTTGAGCTTGGCAATATGCGTACCGATATCAATGCCCTTGGTATTGAGCATATGCATGCAGATGGCACCTGCCGCCACAAGCGGAGCTGTCAATCTGCCGGAGAAGTGTCCCCCGCCGGAGGCATCTTCGTAGCCCAGATACTTCATATGTCCTGTATAGTCTGCATGGCCTGGCCGCGGTGTATTCTCCAACGAGTCGTAATCCGAACTGTGTACATTTTGATTCGGGATCAGCAGAGCAATCGGTGTTCCTTCACTGTAGCCGTCCTTGATGCCTGATAAGAACTGCGGCAGATCTTCTTCTCTTCTTGCCGTTGAAATAGAACCGGCTGCCCGGCGTGCATCCATCATATCAGCCATGAGTTCATAGTCGATCTTAACACCGGAAGGCATGCCGTCAATCACGGCACCGACTGCCTGTCCATGTGACTCACCAAATAATGTAATGGTGAGATGATTTCCGAAAGTATTCTTCATAATACAAGCCTCTCCTTCACTTGTGACAGGTTCCAGTCTTCTAAATGACCGCATCCAATCTGATCTACCTGGACCATGGTGATATGGTCATGGTCTGCCTTCTTATCCTGCAGCATCAGCTGATATACTTTCTGCGGATCTGCCTGACAGGCGGATGGAAGTTCCAGCCGTTCCAGCACTCTCTGCAGACGCTGCCTGATCTCTGGATTGTTCAGGACGGTCATCATTCCCAGACCGACACATTCACCATGATAGTATCCATTCATGCCAAAGTAGGATTCATAGGCATGTCCGAAGGTATGTCCGAAGTTCAGCAGCTTTCTTTCACCGCTCTCCTTCTCATCATGTTCAACAACATCACGCTTGATGATCAGGCACCGTTCAATGATCTCTTCCAGATGATCATCCCAGTCATCTTTTTTCAAAAATATTGAAGAGTGCTTCGTCCTTGATCAGACCTTCTTTGACTGCTTCGGCTAAGCCGTTGTGATAGTGCCTGCGTGAGAGAGTCGACAGTGTATCTGGATCTGCCAGCACCATGTCCGGCTGCCAGAAGGCACCAACTGAATTCTTGACGCCGTTGAAGTCGACTGCGGTCTTGCCGCCGATTGAGGAATCAATCTGTGATAAAGACGTTGTAGGAATATTGATATAGCGGATGCCGCGCATATAGATGGCTGAGGCAAATCCAGCCATGTCGCCGACAACGCCGCCGCCTAAGGCAATTATGGTATCCTGTCTGCTCAGATGCGCTTCCTGCATTGCCTTGAGAATTTCCTGCAGTGTATCAAAGTTCTTGGATGCCTCTCCATTTGGGAACACGAATATTCCTGCCTCCGGATATTGATCCTGCAGCATTTTTCTCCACTTCAATGGAACACCGTCATCGGACACAATAAATACATGTCCATGTCTGCCAATCATCGCATCAGCTCTTGCCAGGATTCCACGTTCCAGATATACAGAATAGTCTCTGTCCTTAGTATGCACATCAATCTTCATAGTCATCTCTCCTAAATAAAAACCATACGGTTATCCGTATGGTCTGCATTCTCTCCATTCAGATAACACCTTTTCGAAATACAAAATGGCAGTTATCTGCAGCTGCCAGGTTATCTAAAGTAAAAGTAGAAGAACATATTTGTTTTCATAGATTTTCTCTTCTGGTCTTATTTTATCCCAGTGGTGAAATAATGGCAACACATTTTTCTGTAACAATTTTCAGAGCTCAGCTGCCTTGTAGTTGCCGAAGACGATGCATTCCTCACAGCGCTGTTCCAGTTCATGGAGCATTTCCTTGATATCCTTCTGCTTCAGATTGCCTGTAGCATCAATATAGAACAGGTACTCAAAAACTCTGCCCTGGATTGGTCTGCTTTCCAGCTTGAGAATATTGATGCCGCGCTTGGAAATGATTCCCAGTGCGTTATAAAGCGAACCTGGTGTATGTCTGAGGATCAGCATCATTGAGATTTTATCTGCATCCTCTACAATTTCATCTTTATGGGTGATGACAAGAAAACGGGTCATGTTTGTCGAAGAATCCTGCACCGCCTTGGCAAGAGATGCCATCTGATAGTATTCCGCTGCACGCCAGGAACCGAGGGCAGCCTTGGCTGGATCATTCTGTTCTTTGACATATTCAACAGATCTTGCCGTATCCTGGTAAGGAATATTCTGGATCTCAGGGTGTGCTTCAAAGAAACCGGTGCATTGAGACAAAGCTTCCGGATGAGAATAGACCTGTCGGATCTGTTCAATCTTTGCGCCCGGCAGTCCAATCAGATCTTCCTGAATAGGCACGTTAATCTCACCGACGGCATGGATGTGATAGTTCTGGAACAGATCATACGTACGGGCAATGATGCCTGTGGTCGTATTCTCCACCGGCAGGACAGCATAGTCCAGGATGCCTTCTTCCACATCATGCATGATGGATGGAAAATTCTTATATCCGATTGGTTCCATCTGCCGGCCGGCAAAATACTGCAGTGCAGCAATCTCACTGAATGTGCCGTGGTTCCCCTGGTATCCTACCTTTGTCATAGCTTTCACCTCTATCAATGATTATAATTCTAGTATGCGCATAAAATTCTTCAAATTGAAAAATCAATCCGGATGCTGTGCGGATATGTTCTCTTTCCGTTATGCCTGACTGTGATGATGCTGAAAGCAGGCATCAATGAGTATAACTTTACCGGGCTTTTGAATCTGAGTGGATACAGTGCCGTGATGAAATGTGCAGCTATGATCATGCTTGTCTGGTGCATTCGAACGCTGTGGATCATTCATCATTCACTTCCTGGTTATCTTCCGATGCGGACATATATTCTGCTGCTTGCGGCCTTTGCAGCATGTACGGGCGCTGCCGTGTTTATTCCCTATATTGAAGGCACCATATATGCAACCATACATCTGTGTGCTGCCTATTCCGCTTTTGTCATCTTCAATATCATGATGACGGATGTCCTCTGCAGCACTTTCTCATCCCGCACCGTCTATCTTGCCGGCATCTTCTTTGCGGCACTTCTATGTTTCACCGCCGGGCAGATCACCGGTACTGCTGAGCTTGTATATGCATGCATGGTATCCATTCTGCTGACTTATCAGAGCAAATAAAAAGGCCGTATTTCAGGCCTTCTGTTTTTTATCTAGCGTAATACTTTTTACGGTTCTCAGACAGGTTGTCGCAGTAATAGCGTACTGTCAGTGAGCTGTTGACCTTATCTGCTTCTGCAGGCTCATTCATATATGCATCGCCTTCGAGCATGCATTCAAGAATTGCATTGCAGACATTTCTCAGATTGTCTTTTCCTGCTTCTACTTCTTCCAGCAGGTCGCCGGCATTGACTTCAATGTACAGCCAATCCATGGCATGAGCTTCGCCCTTCTTCCAGTTGATGATATCGATATAATCCTGTGCGGACTTCATATCGACTGATGCAGCCTTCTTGACTGCTGCCTTCTTCGCTGGAGCCTTCTTTACTGCCGCTTTCTTTGCAGGTGCTTCCTTAACAGGAGCTTCTTTAGGTGCTTCTTTTACAGGAGCTTCCTTGACTACTGGAGCCTTTGGTGCAACTTCCTTCTTTGGTGCAGTTTTCTTAACAGCTTCTTTTGGAGCTGCCTTCTTAACTGCTGCTGCTTTTGTCGTCGTCTTCTTTGCTGGCATATCATATACCTCCCTCTGGAATACTTATGCTAATTTATTATAGCATGCTTTCTAAGCAGAAAATCAATATTTTTAAGCGTCCAAAGCTTGGCAGTGCTAGAATAACAATGATGAATATGAATACGAAGATTACAGACTCTAATGGAATGAAGCAAAGAGAAAAAGCTTCCGGCCTGTCCACTGCAAAATTGATGGAGAATGCCGGCACTGCTTTTGCGCATGCGGCTGCTGAGAAAATGCAGCCAAAAACTGCCGTCTGCATCTTAGCAGGATGCGGCAACAATGGCGGTGACGGTTTTGTCACTGCCAGGCTTCTCGCAGAGGATCATCAAGTATCTGTACTGCTGGTTGATGGAATGCCGAAAACGAAAGAAGCACTCAGAAACTATAAACGCTTGAATGCATCGATTTTTCCCGCAAAAAAAGACTGGAAGAAGGTTCTTGCCAAGGCTGATGTCATCATCGATGCAGTCTATGGATTCAGCTACCATGGGAGCTTGTCCTCTGAGACAGCCTCATTATTTGACACCGTCAATGATCTGAAGAAAACAGTCTATGCTGTTGATATCAACAGCGGATGTGAAGCAGATACTGGATACTGCGATCCGCATGCTCTGCATTCAACAATCACCTTCGCCTTGGACTGCCGAAAGCCGTTCCACCTGCTGAGAAAGGAACATCAGATGTTCGAACAGTGCATCTGCCTGGACCTGCAGCTTCCTGAAATGGACGAAACACATTATCTGACAATGGATGAAGAACAGTTCTTTGCACATTTTCCAAAGAAAAAAGAAAACTCTTATAAAGGCACCTATGGCAGAACATTGATCATCGGCGGGTGCTTCGGCATGGCTGGAGCAGTGTCATTGAATCTCTATGGTGCCAAGACCGTCGGCGCACCCTATATCAACTGTGCCCTGCCGGAAGAAATCTACAATATTGTTTCCACGCAGCATGTAACGACCGTCTTCCATCCATTTGGCCACCAGACAGTACTGTCTGTTTTGGAACCATTGGTCCATGACACCCGTGTTGTCGCCTTCGGCTCAGGTTGTGCATGCATGGACAGGCGCAATGACGTTCTGGACTATGTCCTGCAGAACAGTACAGCGCCGATAATACTGGATGCTGCGGCAATCCGCTTGCTGAAGCATAATACCTGGGTTCTGCGCTTTGCACATGCACCGATCATTCTGACACCGCATCTGGGTGAATTTGCCGACCTGATCAATCAGCCAAGTGCATATATCAAAGATCATAAAGTGGAATGTGCCGTTAAGTTTGCCAAAGAAAACAAAGTCACAGTCGTGCTTAAGGGCTCGAATACGATTGCCGCATTCCCAAATGGTGACCTGTATATTAATCAGTCAGGGAACCAGGCTCTCGCGCAGGCTGGCGCAGGCGACCTTCTGACCGGCATCATGGCAGGCACATTGACCTTTACCGCAGATGTTACATCTGCGGTATGCATGGCTGTATGGCTCCATGGGCACCTTGCCGAAGTTGGATGTGAAACATATTCCATGCAGAACTTCTCTTTGGAGAAGTATCCTGAGATCATGGATCACATCTTTCAGAAACATGGATATTAAGACGGAAGCTTCCGTCTTTTTATTTTTGTCAGAAAAAAAGAGCTGATTTCTCAGCCCTTGAGTCCTTCTTCCTGTCTCTGCATGTTCTCAACAACAACATCATAGATGTCGCCGATGGACTGTCCATACTCCAATATGAGCCAAGGTTCATTAGTATGGAAATGGATCTTGATCAAAGTATCATCTCCGACTACCAGCAGGCAGTCTCCCTTAAAGTGACTCGTAATATAATCATTGATCACATCTTCATCCAGATCATGACCGTCAATTAATAACTGTGTATCAAACTTAAATTCCAGCTGCTCCATATTTTTCCCTCTCTTATTGTTTTAAATTATATCATGTATTAAATTGCTGATTCAATCGACTTTCACTTTGAGAATTCTTTCTGTTTCCGTGAATAAAGAAAGAGAAGGAGAATTCTATGGACAGACAGTCACAGATTGAATCGATTACTGCAGAACTTGAAAAAGGCGTGAAGGAAGTCTTCACCTCTGATGGATATCAGACATATCTGCGCACCATGGCGCACTTTCATACTTATTCCATCAACAATTCCATCCTGATCTGGATGCAGCGTCCTGATGCAACATTGGTTGCCGGATTTCAAGCATGGAAGACGCAGTTCAACCGAAAGTGTGCGGAAAGGAGAAAAAGCAATCAAGATTATCGCTCCTATCCGCCGGAAGAAAATGTATCCGGTGATCATTGACAATGAGCTGGTCGAAGATGAAGGACCAAAGATTGTCGGGTGGCGGGCAGTTTCTGTCTTTGATATCAGACAGACCTTGGGCGATGAACTCCCTTTTTACATGAATGACCTGCTGCCTGGGATGGTCAATGACTACGACCGTTTTGAGGAGGCTCTCCTGCTTGCCTGCCCTGTACCTGTTTCCTTTGAAAACATTTCCTCCGGTGCCCACGGCTTCTACCGTCCCAAGGACAATGATATTGTAATCTCCGACAATCTTTCAGAAGTACAGACTATCAAGACCCTGCTCCATGAAATGACACATGCCATTCTGCATCATCAGGATGACAGCGATTCTCAGGAATCTCGCTATCAGCGGGAGGTACAGGCAGAATCTGTTGCCTATGCCGTCTGCTCCTATTACGGCATCGATACAAAAGAATATTCTTTTCCTTATATTGCCGGCTGGTCCTCTTCCAAAGATATGGAAGAACTGGAACAGTCTCTGCAGATCATCAAGGAAACGACTGATCATCTGATCACTGCCATCGAACGGATCCGCAGGCCAGTGCCTTCTTCTGTTCTGTATGGATCAAAAGAAAAGCCAGAGAATGCTGTTCTCTGACTTGAGCCATTATTCAGATTTATCTTTATCGAAATTGATTGGCGGAATATTGAGTGTATTTTCTTTCTGCTCAGCTGCATCATGCATGGCAAGATACGAATCTGTTACAATTTCCGGCAGTTCATCATCTTCCTCTTCTTCAGATTCTGATTTCGCTGCTTCTACTGCAATCTTCTCGGTATTTGATTTTTCTTCTGCTGGTTTTTCAATATCATCTGCTAAGAAGTCGTGAATGGAGGAGAAATCCAGATCAGCTTCATTCGCTCCATCCAGGAGTTCATCCTTGATGCTGAAGACCGGTTCCTGCAGTGTTTCCTCAATCGCCTCTTCAGCGGTCTCTTCTTTTCCCTGATTTGCCAACTCTTCCAGGAAATCTGCTTCCGGTTCTTCCTCTTCTACTGACAGCTTAATTGTTGCCGCCAAAGCATCATTATCAACCGCAGGTTCTTCTTTCTTTCTTTCTGGTTCTACTGGTTCTTCTTCCGGCTCTGGTGCAAATGGTGCCGGAATCTCCTCTTCCTCAGCAGCTGCCAGCTGTTCAGCCGGTTCTTCCACTGTCTCTTCGACAGGTTCAACATAATTGTAGTCTTCTTCCTGTGCCTTGCGCAGACGGATAGCAAGATACGGCATAAGCGGAAGCTCTACTTTGAAATGCCCGTGCATGATGCCGAATCTCTTAACTGTCATTGCGTATGTATCAATGATTTCAACAACAAAATCGGTTGCATCATCAATATAGAAACAACGATAGGAAGGTCTTAAGAAGCTGAAGTAATACAGATATTGTGTCTTAACTGCTTCTGTGTATTCTGCCTCAGGCACACACGCAACACAGTCATTGCCAGCATCGAACTGAGCCAGACCGTTGCCAGGAACTTCATTCAGAATCTGCTTAAGGAAGACTGCGCGCTTCCAGCTTTCACCTCTCAGTACAGTACCATGTTCCGACCAGATATGCTCTTCATCATCCAGATACATTTCACTATGGCCTGGATATCCCCCGCGCTATTGCAGTTTCCCAGAATCTTCTGGTCATCTCCTCAGGAGAAAGACTGCCCCAGCCGTTCGGCAGATTGCCCTCACTGCCTAGATCATCCATGATTACCGGCTTGTGGAACCTCACTCTAAAGTGGTCTGCATATTCTGCTGACTTGTACAGATCATCAATATGGATAGATGCATGCGTAATCCATGGACGTGTACTGTCATAAACTTCGCGATAATTATGAATGGATCTCAAATGATGATATGGATCTTTTCTGACGAGCAGATCAGCATAATGTTCCCAGTCTTTTAAATTCTTATTCTGGTCTGCGTCCCAGCCATCTGCTAAAGACCACCAGACGTTATGATATCCCGCAAGTCTATTCATGACATAGCTGATATAAAGATCATTTTCTTTATCATTCATTGATGCAAAGCCCCATCTGTCATACGGATGGAACAGGACAAGATCTGCCTCCAATGCCTGCTTTTCCAAGTTCAGTTATGCATGTTTCCAAATGGCGGAAGTACTCCGGATTGAAACGTGAGTAGTTAAAATCATTTCCTTCATTTCTGCCAGTGTATTCCTGTACATTCCCTTTAGTCAGAACATGCGTGCTCATGGCTGTTCCTTCATAAGGGAAGTACTGCGGATCATCAAGACTATATTCATTATGGCGTGGGAAAATACTGAAGCGTACTTTATTGAATCCTGATGTCTTCAGTACTTTCATGCTTGCAGCGATATCACCGTCATATTTCAGATGCCATGCATGACTGGTTGTTCCTACAGGATTGAACGGGGTTCCATCTTCATAGGAAAAATGATACGTGTTTGCCGTACGGACAGGACCATGATTGTCCTCAGCAGCCTCAGCGACAACAAATCTTCCGCTCAGCGTAGAATCTAAAAAAGAACCTTTCAGGATGAAACTGTAGCGGCCGAAAAATGAAGGCATAAAGCGGATCTTATAGATGCCGTCTCCATCATAGAATCCTTCAGTAACAATACTTTCATTCTTCCCGGTAAAGATGCCCTGCAGCCTCTGCTCAATAAAAGGATTGCCGCTGGACGGCCCTGCAGTGCAACTTCAAATACTTCCCAACGATTTACTTCAGTTGGATAATCCTGTACATCACCCATAAATCTATTCCCCCTCTAAATGAAAAATGAACTTTGTTAAGTTCATTATAGTAAAATTCAGTCATTATGACCAGCATCATTATTCCCTGGTGCTTTTGGCAGAGACCATCTGTAATGCGCTGCCAGCAGACGAATAATCAAGATTACTGCAGCACCAATCCAGATTGCCGAGAAGGCATCTCCTGCCTGCAGAAGAAGAACACAGATCTCACCACCGATAATTGAAGCAATTGCATAGATATGCTTGCTGAAGATATACGGCAGTGCATTAACAGTCATATCACGCAGAAGTCCACCGCCGACACCCGTGACCACAACCGGAGAAAACACAAAGGAATCGGTTTTTTTTCTTCAAACAATCCCCAGGCAGAATTCACGCCCATGACTGTAAAGATGGCCAGGCCGAGTGAATCAAGCACCAGCAGTGTTGTGCGCAGACTGTTTGTGCTCTTTTCATCCTTTGAATGCACACCAAAATATAGAGCAATAAAAACGATGATGGAAGTCACCGCTGCAACAGCAACATACAGTGGATTGCGGAATGCCAGCGGCGGCAGCTGTCCCAGCAGGATATCACGCAGAATTCCACCGCCGGTCGCGGTGATAACACCCAGCACAACAATGCCGAACAGATCCATATGCGCATTAAATGCTACTAAAGCACCCGAGATTGCAAAAGCAACCGTGCCGATCATTTCAAGGATCATAATGTACTGACTCATATTGTTCTCCGCATACTTATCTATTATAAAAAAAGAAGATGCTCTCTGCATCTTCTTTTTAATAATTTTCGATTGTTTTTCTTTCGGCTTTCAGATTATGCTGCTTTTCAGCTCTTCTCTTCATCTCAGCTTCAACTTCTTCCAGCGTAATTCCTTTTTCCACCATCAGTACAATCACATGATAAGCAAGATCATTGATCTCACCAATCAGGTCTTCCTTCGACTGTGTCAAAGAAGCGATTACTACTTCGGTACTTTCTTCACCTACTTTTTTCAGGATCTTTTCCAGTCCCTTATCGTAAAGGTAAGTTGTATAGCTTCCCTCTTCCGGATTCTGCTTGCGTTCAAGAGCTGTCTGATACTGCTTTTCTAATTCGTTCATAGTATTTCTTCTCCTTCCAGGGTACGGTAGAAACAGCTGTATTTGCCTGTATGACAGGCAGCACCATCCTGTTCCACTTTGATCAATAATGTATCTTCATCACAGTCAATCAGGATTTCTTTGACATGCTGATAATGATTGGACGTTTCACCTTTGACCCAAAGTTCATTCCGGCTGCGTGACCAGTATGTTGCCAAGCCTGTATCCACTGTTTTCTGCAGACTTTCTTCATTCATGTATGCCAGCATCAGCACCTGACCTGTGTGTACATCCTGGACAACACAAGGTACAAGACCATTGCCTTTGTCAAAATTGACTTTGATCATAATCTGACCGGAACTCCCTTCTCTTTCAGATACGCTTTGACCTGCCCTACTGACAGTTCATCATAATGGAACAGCGATGCGGCTAAGGCTGCATCAGCAGCGTGTTCCGCAAAGACTTCATAGAAATGTTCAAGCGAGCCGCAGCCGCCAGAGGCAATGACTGGAACAGGTACTCTCTTCTTCACTGCCTGCAGAAATGGAATATCGTATCCCTTCTTTGTACCATCTGCGTCCATTGATGTCAGCAGGATCTCACCAGCACCTTTTTTCACACCGTCACTGATCCATTCCAGTGCATCAATGCCTGTATCGATCCGGCCGCCGTTGATGACAACATTCCATCCGCTGCCATCTTCTCTCATTTTTCCATCGACTGCTAAAACAACACATTGATTGCCGAACTGTTCTGCACAGTCTGCAATCAATGCTGGATTCCTGACAGCTGCACTGTTCAAAGAGCATTTGTCTGCACCAGCCCGCAGCATCTTTCTGACGTCATCAGCTGTGCGGATGCCGCCGCCTACGGTAAACGGCATAAAAATATTTTAGCAACATCTTCAACAACTTTGACCATTGTCTCTCGACCGTCACTTGTTGCAGTGATATCAAGGAACACCAGTTCATCCGCACCCTGCTGGTAATACTTCTTCGCCAGTTCCACCGGTGCGCCTACTTCCTTCAATCCTGCAAAGTTGATTCCTTTTACAACTTTGCCGTCTTTTACATCCAGACAGGGAATAATTCTTTTTGTCAGCATGTTGTCTTCCTCCCAGCCTGAATGGCTTCACGCAGATCCAAAGTGCCTGCATATACGGCTTTGCCGGTAATGGCACCATACAGATCCAAGGCAGCCAAGTCCTGTATATTCTGCAGATCACGAATACCGCCGGAAGCAGTAATATCTAAAGATACTGCATTCTTCAGTTCCTTCAGCATCTCCAGATTCGGTCCGTTCAATGTACCGTCTTTTGAAATATCCGTAAAGATGATATTGCTTACGCCCATCTGCTCTAATTTTTTTGCGAAATCAAGATAGTATAAGCTGCTCTTTTCAAGCCATCCTTCTGCCATCGCATAGCCGTCACGGCAGTCCATGCCGACCGCAATCTTCTTATCGTATTTTGCCAGTGCCTGCTTCAGCAGACCTTCATCGCGGATTGCCGCTGTGCCGAGAATGACTCGGCTGACACCATGATCCAGATAGTATGAAATATCATCCATGGTACGAATGCCGCCGCCGATTTCAACGGGAACAGAAACATGCTGTGCCGTCTTTACGACATATTCTGCATTCTCTTTCTTTCCTGTTTTTTGCGCCGTCCAGATCCACCATGTGGATATATTCTGCACCTTCATCCGCAAACTTCTCAGCTGTATCAAAGATGGATTCTGCTACAATTTCCTTTTTACCGTAATCTCCTTGATAGAGACGTACAGGCTTGCCGCTCATCATATCTATTGCCGGAAGGATGATCATTTGAATTCCTCCGCAAAGTAACGCAGGATCTTCAGTCCATCCTCGCCGCTCTTTTCAGGATGGAACTGCGTTCCCATGACATTCTTCTTTCGAACAATGCCTGCCACTTTTACTTTCCCATATGTGGAATAAGCAACGAGATCTTCCTGTTCTGCCTTGGCATAATATGAATGAACGTAATAAACATATGGATGTGCAGACAGAATGCTCTGCAGTCTGCTCTGTTGATTCCATTCCAGTTCATTCCAGCCGATCTCAGGAATCGGCACAGTTGGATCATCAATCTCGATCACACTGCCATGAAGAAAACCGAATCCTTTGTGATTCCCTTTTCTTCACTCTCATCAAACAGCATCTGCATTCCTAAGCAGATGCCAAGAAGCGGCTTTCCGCTCTGTACTTCTTCCGTAATAAAGGAAGAAAGATTTCTCTCATGCAGGTTGGCCATGCAGTCGCCGAAAGCACCAACACCAGGCAGGATCAGCTTATCGCAGCTTCTCAGCTGCTCTGCGTCACTGCTGATGAGGCACTCCTGTTTGATCTCGTTCAGTGCATTCCTGACACTTGCCAGATTGCCCATGCCGTAATCAATGATACCAATCATTCAAGATAGCCTTTCGTTGACGGCAGTTCTGTTCCAACAATCTTGACTGCTTCTTTCACGGCATGTCCAAATGCCTTGAAGACAGCTTCTGCTTTATGATGATCATTCTGACCATACATCAGATTGATATGCAGAGTTGTGCCGCTTGCAACAGCAAAGGCACGGAAGAACTCTTCAATCATTTCTGTCGACAGCATGCCGAGCTGTTCACGCTCGAAACTGCAGTTGAATACTAAATATGGACGGCCGCTGATATCAATATTGACAGATGCCAGTGCTTCATCCATCGGCAGTGTAAAGGAACCATAGCGGGCGATGCCCATTCTGTCTCCCAGAGCTTCCTTGAAGGCAGTACCTAATGCAATGCCGCAGTCTTCTACAGTGTGGTGGTCATCCACATCCAGATCACCCTTTGCCTTGACGGTCAGATTCAGACTGCCATGGAAGGCAAACAGTTCAAGCATATGATCCAGGAAGCCGATGCCTGTATCAATACTGCCTTCTCCATTTCCATCTAAGTCCAGCGAAACATTGATTTTTGTCTCTTTTGTCTCACGGCTGACTTCAGCTGTTCTCATGCGAATTCCTCCTCGTACTTCTGCAGGACTGCAAGTACCTTTTGATTCTCATCTCTGCTTCCAATTGTAATACGGAATGTATTCTTTCCTTGATAATTGCGGATCACGATATCTTCCTTGGCAAACAGATCCAGCAGAACATCCTTATGTTCACAGGATCCATGCAGGAAGTTTGCCTGACTTGGATAAAAATGAATTGATTTCATATTCTTGACAGAGTCATACATTTCACTGCGCTTGATCTTTGTCTCATCAATCTGCTTCTGGATCTCTGATGCATGTGACAGTACAATCTCTCCGATTCTGGAAGAGACGCGGTTCAGTGCATACGGAACTGCGGTTGGTCTGATGCGCTCCATATTCTTGACGGAAGCCGCCAGGAAGCCCAGCCTCAGCCCAGCCAGACAGTACGCTTTCGATAATGTTCTTGTTACATATACATTATCGTATTCTTCAATTAAGCTCAATGCGCTGGTCTCATCAGAAAATTCAAAATATGCTTCATCCACAACAACCGGTGTTGGTGCAAATGCTTCGATGATTTTTTTCACTTGATTGATCGGCAGACAGTTCCCGGTTGGATTGTTAGGATTGGAGAACATGACCAGAGAGACTTTTTTTTCGAGGCCATTCTTGATAAATGCATCAACATCCAATGTACCGTCATACGGAAGATCAAACTTTTCGACATCTGCTTCATAGGCAGATGCGTAATAGTCATACATAGAGAAATCAGGATCAAATGTGTATAAGGATCTGCCTTTCCCTAAGAAAGTGCCGATCAGCAGGCCAAGCATCTGATCTGATCCATTGCCAGCCAGCAGCTGTTCCGGTTTCAGTCCCATTACTTCTGCATATGCCTTTCTGATCTCAGTCTGATCATTATCAGGATAGCGGTTGAAATCAATGGATGTGACTGCTTCTGTGATTTCCTGCAGGATGGCAGGAGAAAGATTCTGTGTGCTCTCGTTGGCATTCAGCAATGTTCCGCTCTGTGCCTGCGCACTGTAAGCCTCAATCTTTTTTTCCATTTTCCATCCTCACTCTCGCCGCATTTGCATGTGCTTCCAGCTGTTCCTGTTCCGCCATATCAATAATATATTTTCCATAGGCATCCAATGCCTCTTCTGTGTAGTGCAGGAAGGAAGACTTCTTGATGAAGGCATCCACACCTAATGCACTTGAGAAGCGCGCTGTACCGCTTGTTGGCAGGACATGGTTCGTACCGCCGAAGTAGTCGCCGATTGATTCACATGTATAGTAGCCGAGGAAGACAGAACCTGCATTGACGACTTCATTTAAATAGCTCATGGCATCAGCCACACAGAGCTCCAGATGTTCAGGGGCAATGGCATTTGAGAAGGCAATGCATTCTTCAATCGAGTCACAGACAATGGACTTGCCGTAATTCTTTAAAGACTGTTCGACAATCTCTTTCTTTGGCAGGACATCCGTCTGCTTTCTCAGTTCAACATTCACTGCATCCAATACTGCTCTTGATGTTGTCAGCAATACCGCGGAGGCCATTGGATCATGTTCCGACTGTGACAGCAGATCGGCTGCAACATAGACAGGATTGGCTCCTTCATCCGCAATGACCAAGATCTCAGAAGGACCGGCAATCATATCAATATCCACTTTGCCGTAGACCAGCTTCTTTGCTGCTGCGACAAAGATATTGCCAGGACCGACGATTTTATCAACGGAAGGAATGGATTCCGTCCCATACGCCAATGCTGCAACTGCCTGAGCTCCGCCGATTTTGTAAATTTCCGTCACACCGGCAAGTCTTGCCGCAAAGGCAATGTTCGGATTGATCTTTCCTTCTTTGTTCGGAGGCGTGACCATCACGATCCGCTTTACGCCTGCAACATGCGCAGGAATTGCATTCATTAATACAGAGGAAGGATACTGTGCTCTGCCGCCAGGCACATAGATGCCAACGGAAGCTAATGGCAGTACTCTCTGTCCTAAGTAGATGCCCATCTCCTTCTGTTGGATATAGGATCTCTGAATCTGTGCTTCATGGAAGCTGCGGATATTGGAGGCCGCTCTTCTCATTGCATCCTTGAAATCTTCATCACACTGTTTCTCTGCTTCATCAATCTCTGCTTCACTTACTTTGAAGTCATCAATTTCAACACCATCAAACTTCTTTGTATATTCTCTGGCTGCCGCATCCTGACTCTTCCTGACATCATTCAGAATGGATGTTACCTTCAGCAGAATATCCGCATCAATTTCCTGTGTACGTGAATCCAGATATTTTCTCAGCAGTGCATGATCTTCTTTTCTTATTTCTGTCAGCATCTTCAGTCCCTCGCTTCTTTCAGATCATTTAAGAACGCATTGATCTCATCTCTCTTTAATTTAAAACTTACTTTATTGACAATTGCTCTGGCACTGATGCGGCATACCGTATCAAATACTACCAGTCCGTTTTCTTTCAATGTAGTACCAGTCTCCATGATATCAACAATTCCATCACACAGGCCCAGGACTGGTCCCGAGTTCGACAGATCCGTCAATCTTGATGATCTCCGGCTCCATTCCCTTGGCATGGAAGTATTCGGCAGTCACATTCGGATACTTTGTCCCAATCTTGATATGTCCGACTTTCTCTAATGGATTGTTGTCAGGCATGCCTGCCAGGATGAAGCTGCAGATGCCTGTATTGAGGTCCAGCAGTTCATAGTAGTCCTTGCCGCCTTCCATCAGTGTATCCTTGCCCACAATACCAATATCAGCCACACCATGTTCTACATAAGTGATGACGTCATTCGGCTTAGCCAGAAAATACTGGATATCTTTCTGTGTATCAGGGAAGACCAGAGCACGTCCTTTATCCTGCAGTTTCTCTATGCCGTATCCACTCTTAGCAAGCATTTCAACGGTCTTCTTTTCCAGTCTGCCCTTCGTCAATGCGATAGATAAGCTCATGCCTTCACCTCAATTTCCTTTCCTTCTGCTTCAATCAGTTCAACAGCACCTTTTTCACGGAGCTGCTTTGCCTTCTGCAGTGCTTCTGCTTCTCTTCCTCTAGGATAATAGATCTTCGTGATCTTTTGTTCTTCCTTCGGCAGGATATCGATCAAAGCAGTCCAGCTTCACGGAGAAACCGCAGGCCGGCAGATCTCTGCCGAACTTATTCAGCAGCGAATCATAACGTCCGCCGCTCAGTACAGATGCACCGACATTGCCGACATATCCTTCAAAGATGATGCCTGTGTAGTAGTCCAGATGCGGCACCTTGCCGAAATCAAAACTGATATGTTTCTCATAGCCAAGTGCCTTCAGATCACGGTACAGATTTCTCAATGTCTTTACTTCTTCCTTCAATGCATCATTGAAGCTGACTTCCTCGGCACGGTCCAGCACTTCCTCTCTCCCGCCCAGCATCGGCAGCTGTGCAAAGAAGCTCACTGCTCCTGCATCAATCTTCAGTGTCTGCAGATACTCCTGCAGTTCTACCAGGCTCTTGCGGTCAATCAGCTGTGCCAGCTGGCTGCTCTCTTCTTCACTCAATGCAACTGCACTGCAAGCACTGCGGAAGAATTCACTGTTACCAATCTCCAGAACATAATCTTCAGCACCGATTGCCTGCATGGTATCCAAGGCCGTGCACAGCACTTCCAGATCTGCTTTGCTGTCACATCCAATCAGTTCAATGCCGCAGTCAGTAACCTCACTTCTCTGTCCGCAAAAGTATGACGTACCTTGAATACATCTGAGCTGTAGCGGAAGCGGAACGGCGGCTTGGCATTGGCAAACTTTGATGCACACATTCTTGCAATTGGAACCGTCATATCTGTTCTTAATGCCAGTGTCTTTCCTTCCTGGTCAAAGAACTTATACATCTCTTCGTCTTTGACATCTCCATATGCATTTGTATATGTTTCCAGATATTCAATGGCAGGTGTCTTCAGCTGACGGTATCCATATGACCGGAATACATTTTCAATCCTGTTCTTTAATGCTTCTTTCTTCTCACATTCTTCCGAGATCAGATCTCTCATTCCCTGCTGGTATTCTGATTTGATTCATACTGCCCTCCTTTTAAACAAAAAGACGCCCCATATCGGGACGTCATACAGTTAACGTGGTTCCACCTGATTTCACTGACGCCTCGCGGTATCAGTCTCATAGAGTACTAACATACTCCTGTGCTTTAACGGACACTTCCGTTCTATCCTACTTGATTCAGACAGACTGCTCCGGGATGTGTTTTCACTGTATCTGCTGTACTTCCTTTTCACCTGCCGGAAGCTCTCTTGATCAGTACGATCCAGTTACTTTTTCCCTTCAACGCTTTGTTGGATGTCTAAATCATAGCATCCCGTTTTCTACAGTCAAGAGGAATGATTACTTTTTCATTTCTTGAAAATATTTTCATCGTGCTTATGATGCAGCAGCAGTCCGCCGCCTGCACCTAGCAGCAGCACAGCCTGCACCGCCGACCATCCAGAGGACGTTCGGCACCTGATCCTGCTTCTGTACATCTTTGTCACTTTCCTTCTGTTCGACTTTAACGATTGGCTTTTGCGAAGGCTCTGTCTCCGGCACCGTGAACTGTGTCTCTTCTCCGGTATCCTTATCCTTGATGGTATAGGACTCTCCCGGTTTGACAGCATCTGCTTCCACTTCCTTCGTCTCTTCATCAGCGATCCATGTCTTGATCAGACTGCCGCGGTAGTCCAGCAGTTCCATCATATGGTCATTCTCTGACTGATTCACGATCTCAATGGTGACGCCAGGCCGGTGTCATTTCAATCTCCACTTTCTTTTGTTTCTCATCCGCACTGATGTCGATCTTTGTCAGGCTGCGGTAGTAGTGCGGTGAAGAAGCAGTCGCAAACCAATAGGTCCCTGGGGCCATTTCCCACGTCAGATGATCATTGGGGAAACCTGCTTCACAGATCCTGCCATAGATATCAGATGCTTTCTCTTGACAGGATTGATCACGATACAGCGTTCCCTGCACTTCTGCTTTCTGCGGAAGTGTCAGTGAAAGATCTGTATACGGCTGGAAGTTAAACTGAAGTGTCTGCGTTTCGCCGCTTTCCGGTATCGTAACGCTCTGCTTTCCTTGATAGAGATACTGTCCATCAACACTGCTTACAGCAACTTCATATGTGTGGCCGGCATTCAGCCCTTGATTGACCAGATCATCTCCTTTACTTGTAAAGGAAGAAATCAGTTCCCCGTTTTCAAGAATGCTGTATGTGATTCCTTCTGCCGGCTGTTCCTCTTTCGTTGATACGATATTGAGGGCAATGCTTGGATTGTAGAAGAACAGTTCTGTCTCAGTTCCATACTGATGCTGACAGATGACAGGTCTGACCATGCCATCCATGCGGTATCCTGCCGGTACGCTTTCTTCTTTTGCATAGTACATGCCTGTATGCATGGAGAAGCTGATCTGATTCCCGGCTGTTATTCCTTCTGCATTTTTACCAAAGCGGTCAACAGCTGTCTGTGTGCATGCCGCATCAGTATACAATGCTACAGATGCATCCTGCGGGGCATGGATCATGCAGTCAACATACGGAACATGAGCAAACTGAATCTCATAGTCTGCAGCTTTGCTGCTGTTCAATGGTATGGTCAGTGTCTGATCTGCAGA
>Ga0268356_10587_pt1 | contig 51336 bp, 64 predicted proteins | sample BioMet10_FD_194415 | JGI IMG/M metagenome (GOLD analysis project Ga0268356, IMG submission 194415) | Sewage microbial communities from Oakland, California, United States - Biofuel 10 (PacBio Assembly) | ecosystem: Engineered > Wastewater > Sewage > Unclassified | place: USA: California | collected...
GAACCATACGCGCTAAAAGAATTTCGAAGACGTTGGTATTTATTAGGCAAATATTCAGGTAAAAGCGACTTAAGAGCATTCGGACTCGATAGAATAGACGACTTAGATATTCTAACTAATAAATTCAAAAAAGACCCATCTATTGATATAGAGACTTATTTCAATGATAGTTTCGGAATTTTTTCCGATCACACTTATCCTGTAGAAGAGTTGATTCTTTCATTCGATAATACAACAGGTAAATATCTGCAATCAATGCCGTTACACCATTCGCAACGCATTATTAAAACTACCGATAGTGAAACCTTTATTGAATTGAAGATTCGAGTAACTCCAGATTTCTTAATGGAAATTCTTTCTCGTAGTCAGACTCTAAGAGTTATTTCACCAGACACACTTAAAACAAGGATTAGGGATATTTATTTAAAAGGAGCCGAAGCAAATAAATAAATTCAAAATAATATGAGAATAATAACTGGCTTTCTATTTCTATTAAACGTTGCATTCTGGGTTGGATTTGATGCAATCTGCTGGTTCTTCACAGGAGGTACATTTGGATGGACTGTATTGATAGGATTAATTATTTTCCTTATCGCTTGGGGAATTAGTATAGAAGCGACAATTGCGCCTTTAGACTATTTTATGCAATCGGAATGGGGAATTTTTACAAAAAAATCAAATGGGCTAATAGTACCTCTCTCATTGGAATGGGTATTTTCACGTTTATATGTATCATCTTTGATTTGCTTCAGATGAGGGAATTTCTTAATATAAAAATATTTTAAGATAGCCCTCTCTTTACTAATTTAATAAAGAGAGGAGTATACTTTAATCCTCTTTGTTTAGCACTTCTTTGAAAGAATTAATTTCAGATTCAGCATTTTTAGCAATATCATTTACTATAGTCTTTAAATGTATCGGATCAGCCAACTTATAAATATCATCAGAATTAAACTCGTAAAAATTCAAAACAGGAGAAGAAAAATTCCAGGTCAACCACCTTTCATTTTTATTTAAAATTTCAAAACATTTAGCTAATAAATCTCGGTATTTTCCATATTCTTTGTTATCAGGATTAATATATTCACCTTTTCTCTTTAACGAAAAACCAGAAATAAAACGCCAGTCAATTTCACATCCCCAACAAATAGAAACATCTTCTTTTTTATAAATCTCTATCCATAAGCCAATACATCTTTTATTTCTTTGATTAATATGATGGTAGTAATCATACACTTTTTGTTTTGTGACAGATTTCTCATTTTCTTCAAAATTGAGCCCTTTTCCTTCAAGAGCTTTACGAAGCTCTTCCCAGAATCTCCACTGAATATTAGCTTTTACATCATTTAATGTATAAGCAATCTCACAAGCTGTTGAAAGTTTTTCAGGAGTACTGACTAACGTCTTGACAAGTTCTTCGTTCATAGTTTTATTTATTGATTGGTTTGTTAAATGCCTTATAAGGTTAATATAATGGGTAATTCCTTCGCGTAATACTGGTTGAGTAGCAGCTTCCTTACGACAAGCTTCTAACCATCCAATAATATCTTCTCGATAAGAAATAGGAGTATAATGCTTACCACTAACCAATATTATTTTTCGTTTATTATCTTTTGCACTTATATCAGAAGCATCCTTTCCATCTAAAGTAAGATAGAATAAATTATTAGGAGAGTAATTATAGTAACGAATAAGTTGATTCCGTTGATCGCCAGCATAGATTTTATTCTCAATAGTTATATGCTGTCCTAAATTATCACACACAATAATATCTAAACGCCCTCCCTCTGAATCATTATTTCTTAAAGGACCAATACATTTTTCTACTTCAACTTTTGCTTTTCCACAATTAAAATTAGAGATATTCATTAACTTAACAAATAATTCTAAGAATACCGCTCCCTGACCATGTGACCCTTCAGGGTTAAGAAGCTCTGCGATAAAAGCCGAATGCACATTTACTTCGTCAGTTGTTGCATCTATAATCTTAAAAATATTAAAGTCTTCACCTGATAGGTGGGCCATTTCTTTATGATGACAGATAATAACTTCTACTTGACGTAAGAGCTCATTAATCTTTTCCATATATAATAGGTTAAAAGAGAAATATACAAGATTCTTAATTAGCTAAAGATATAAAGTCAACTCAATTTATTTGAGCATTGCTTTTCCCAATGGCACAACACTATCTTTTATATCTTCAAATGTAAGCCGATGTTCGCCAGGAAAAGTAAGAGCGTGATTGTAATATTTACAAAACTCTTCCTTACAATTAACTAATTTATCATTCTCACCAAATAATGCCCAAGTGAGTTCTTGCTCTAAGTGGTCTATTCCTTCAAACTGTTTTTCTTCTAGTTGCAGATAAGCATCACAAAGAGATTCTGTTATCTTGTACTCTGTTTCTTTGTTTTCCCGAGGATTCAGAAAAGGCTGAACACCAAGATTCTTACGCATAAATTCAGAAACATGAAAAGCGGGATTAACCAATATCTTTTTGTACCCGCGAAGCTTTTGAGCAAACATACCTCCCATTGAAGTTCCAATCACCAAATCGGGTTGTAGTTCTTTACATATCTTCAGGAGTAGAGATAAGCTTCATTGGGATCAATAGGTAAATCGGGAGCTACCACTTTAAATTCCGGTAGTAACAACTGAATATTCTTTGCTGTTCCCGATGCTCCTGATGAAGAAAGACCGTGAATGTATATTATTGTTTTCATTAAATGGAGAATTGATAATCGTCGTAATCATCATTATAGCTTAGATACCCATCTGTAGCCATGATTAATGTTTCTAACCACTCTTCCTTAGAAGAACCAGCCATTTCTTGCTCCATTTTATACTCGCGTTCTAACCCTCGAAGAATTTTCTTTTCTGTTCCTTTCGGATCATTATTATAAATTTCACAAAGTTCATTATCGTCAGTCATTAATTTAATGCGACGTTTCAATTCTCTATCAATCAACTCTTTCATATTATATCTTTTTGTTTACTTTTTAAATTCAACCGCTATCTATCGTATTTATATTATATATATCAAAATTATAGAACAAATATAAGGAATTAGATTTACCAACCTTAATATTTTTATTTCATTTTTTATACAAAAGAGAGATTCTTTGCCAAAATGAAATAACAGAGTAACGCATTATAGCAAGAGATGCTTCAAGAATTACATTTGAGGCAAAAATATAGACTCACTATGCCAAAAGATGACAGAGTATTAATTAAATATCACTTTAATTCAGCATTTACAATAACCAAAAATCCCAAAATTGATCTAGCAATCTAGCACTACCCACCTAACTCGCTATAAATAAACAAAATAGTACCGCTAGATCAATTAAATTTGATCTAGCGGTGATCTAGCAATCTAGCGCTTTGGTTCGCTTATTTAATCTCTACTACCTGGTACACCATTCCGCGGTGTGCAAGGCGATTGCCGAATTTATTCTTCAGTGTTCGTCCAAAAACTTTAGCGGCGGTGTTAGTATATTTAAATCCGGAATCGCGCTGCTGCATGCGTTTCAGTATCTCGCCACAAGTCAATTCCTCGGCTGGTTCATCGCCTACCGGAGAACGGAAATAGATGTCGGCAACTTCTTCTTCGGGCATCACTTGCTGAAAACGGCGGTTACTGTTGGTGATGTACGCCTCTTCTTCGTGAGTAAACCAGTAGCGTTCATCATTGCGAAGAGCCTCAACGGCTTGGGCGTAGAGTTGTTTGTAGTCAATGGGCGATTTATAATCAACCACTCCCAATATAGCTATGCAGATATAACGACGACTACCGGTTGGGTCGTTCAGCAAGTCAAAGCTGTTGCTTGTGGCTATAAATGTGGCGTACCTGCGCATCTGCTTGGGTTACGCTGGCTGTGAGGCAAGCGTGCCTGAACGACTGCTTTTTGCAGAATATGCTTCACAAATCCCTGATAAGAGGGGACTGATGGAATCGTACTCGTCCATATTTATCAGCGCGAAGCGGGTTAATGCCAGCTGAACATCTCCACGCTTACTGAAGTCTATGCCATCAGTGTAATATTCCCGCAATTCGGGTGGCAAAAGATTCATGCAATAAGTGGATTTTCCAGAACCCTGATCGCCCACTAGCAACGGCAATGTGCTGTTCGCATGGTTGCGATCAAGTTGTTGCCAATGAGCCACCATTGAGAGAAACCAAATATAGAACAGATCTCTCCATCGAGGGTTATCGCACGGCACACGGTCGGCCAGTTCACGTATGCGATCTTTCCCGTCCCATTTTCCCACATTGAGAAGATAATCTTCAATAGGATCATAAGAGGGTACACGGTTTGACTCCACATAACGCTTGATATCAACGTCCCAGGACGGAAGTCCTTCTGCCAATGCATCGAGGCAAATCGTGTTGAGCGCCTGTTTATTGACAGGACGGAAATCAAAGTAGAAAGATTTCAGTTCTCTGTATTCCACCATGCCTTTCACGGTATTCCGTCTGAGCTGATATCGCCTTTTCATAAACTCTTCCATCTGTGCCACTAATGTCATGGAGGAAGAGATGCAAGGCTTACCGCCAAACTTATTTGAGATGGTTATAAATGTTACGGAAGTTTGTCCGCACCTCCAGTTCGTACTTATTCAGGTTATAATACATCAATGTCCACTTTATCGCATCTTCTTCCGGAATACCCGAACGGTAGCAGTTTTCCGCCAGTTTAATAAGAAACGGAAGCACCTCACCACTCTCCCATTCTACCTTGCCCACGGTGTTCAATGCATCCCACATGGAGGTACTAAACAGTGTAGAGATAATGTGACTCCGCTCATATCCAGGCAACAGGCGTTGCAAAGGATCACTCATCTGCTGCCGTTCCTCATCAAAAGTTGGTTCCGGCAGGCATACTTACCGGCTGCTCTATACGGATAGGCACGGCATCCGGATTATGATACAATGAAGGATCAAAACTCATGCGGCATCCGTGTTCCAGCACCGGTTCTTTTAGTTCTATTTCGCGTTTAGCTGAGGTTGATACCATTTTACCGCCTCACGATAAGCCTGTGCATGAAACATCTCGGCCAGTTTGCGGTTCTGGGGCAATGTACTGTCCGGCAATGTAAAAGGGACTACGATCTTTACACTCTTACCGCTAGAGCCGATAAAAGCAAGTAAGGTTTGCGGCAATTGGGATGCTCTTTCGCGAATTTGCGCCGCCTCATTCGCATTAGCCAAGTTATTTACTTCTATGGTTACACAACCATTATAGGAATGACAAATTTGCTGGACTGCCATCCTTACGGAAGACTCCTCCAAAGACTAGTCGGGGAAGTTTCTTCACCTCCGGAAAATTTTGGCCGGCCATTGCGTACTGAAGTACATGTCTTCAGGATTAGATACCGGTCTGCTGCTCACTTCGGTTCTCATCGCATCTACAGCAGTTTCAAATTCAAGGATACGTTGTGTTTGTGTTTTACCGTCGTTACGGTATTGCGTTATTTTCATAAAGTTAGTTAGGGTTATTAATTACTTCTTTGTCGTTTCTCTGTAAGTGCGCTGATACTTTATCTGAGACAGGATACTGCGCATTTCTTTGTCTGCTTTGAAGCAAACGCGCTGCGCCGTTACTTTTGATGGTGTGCACTCATCGGGAGTCTCAAACCCTTCGCTACCTGCTGATATGGAAAACATACCGATATTTTTCAGATGAACCGTATTTCCTTTCATCAGGTAAGTTTGCATCACATCTCCCAATGCTATAACTGCTGCATGCACATCCGATTCATGGAGCGAACAACGCCCACTGATATCCTTTGCCAGCTCATCTATACTTATTTGCCCGGAACTAACCGGAACGCCATGATAGCGCACTTTCTCTTCTTCTTTACTCTTATCTACTTTTTGACGAACAACATATAAAGACATACTTATTTGTTTAATTAATTTATAATCAGGTTATTTTTCGCACACCCGGGTGTATCCGCCCTCTTACACCCGGGTGTAAAAACAAACTCCACCCGGGTGTACAGGCGATATACACCCGGATGGAGAGTTATTTTTATTTCTACAAATATAACAAATAATTATGTTAAATCCAAATATTTAGAAGGGTATATACAAGCTTTCAATGAGTTATTTTGTAATAAAAGAAGATTATAGGAGCAACCATAAGAGCAGGTGCTAGATCGCTAGATCACTGCTAGATCAAATTTGATTGATCTAGCACCTCTATGCTGTTCATTTATAACGAGTTAAGTGGTAAGCGCTAGATTGCTAGATCAATTTTACATTTTATTTTTTATGAGAGAGAGTTTTTATAAATGCATTGGCTATTTATTAGATATTGGGAAATTTATTCTCCCATATCGTTCAAATGCAATTCCAGTGCTTTGACAGAGATATAAATCTCATATATAGATATAGTGAGCGAGATAATAAGCAGTAACAGTGCCAGACCGAAAATGTAGACTGACACAAGTTGTAATTCGATATATACAAAGAACATACTAATAACGCAAAGCAGCAAGCTACTGATGCCCGTAAACTGCATGGCACGCGTCAGGTAAAGTCTCTTCTTCAGGTTAGCAATCTGTGCTGCCTTTACCGAGGAGGGATTCGCTACATATTGCTCTTTTAAAGTACGTACCAGTTGGGCATATGATAAAAATCGGTTAGTATACGCCAGCATTATCAATGATATAGCCGAGAACAATAAAGCCGGAGTGGTTAAATCTATTTCCATAATTATTCTGTTATTAAGTTACGCGAGTTCGATATAACAACACTATCTTAATTCATCTTTTATGATGATAGTTTGATACTTCAAAGTTACTGTTTTTTTAATACTACCTTTATCGTTGGAAAGAGTTTATTTTCTTAAGCACATTCCGAATACAGTTTTTTACTCCGGTAGAGAAATATTCCGTTTCGGCATTTTCCAGATAGAGACTAATTTCACTGAGCAGCTCCGGCTCTTTAAGAGCTATTTTATATGCCAGCTTTATACAAAGGGCCTGAATAGCTATTGCTTCATCCGGCGAAAGCATTTTCTCCAGACAGAAATTATAAAGTTCTACAGGAAATTCAGCAGGTACAGGAAGATTATACAGAATTGAAAGCAGCAGTCGTTTGGTACCGCTATGTTTCATGGAGAGAGTAAGGCAAACTATCTCATCATATTTAGGAATAAACCATTCCGGAGTTAATTCGCTAAGCTTTTCGCAAGCCCATGCCGCCCGCCAGGATAGCTTTGTTTCTTTGTTTGTAACCAGGCTGTAAAGAGGCTCAAAATCTTCCGGATAAAATAGAACGGATTCAACAATAGCATCTACAAAATTCCGGGATAGCGTAGAAGATAGTTTTGCTTCAAAATCGGTTATTCTTTCCATAATACCATTAACTAGCTTTTTATAGCATCACTCCATTTAGAGGTTTTATTTACGAAGCAATATTTTCTCACCAATTAATACTGCACTACGAACGTATTCAGCACAATGTGTTCTGAAAATATTCAGTTCACGAACTTTGGCATATCCTTCAGGAGTACTCATATCAATTCCATCAAGCAAATCCTTGCAACAAATAGAACCATGCTTTTTCCTAAACTCTGAAATAAAATGGGTGGTCAAGTCATAAGTATATGATTTTTGCTCAGTGCTATCATTTTCATCCATACCATACTTCAAACCAATAGCCATCAATGCTCCGGTTACAGCTCCACACATCTCCTGGCGAAAAGCAACTCCCGATCCAAAAGGGGTTGCAATTCTAAAACAATCACTTTTGCTAATATTCAGTTCTGAAGAGAAGACTGATAAAACTGACTGCGCACAGTTAAACTTTTTATTAAAGGTTTCTACAGCTTCTACTGATCTTTCTTTTTCCATAATAATATTTTGCGTAAAAGTAGTAAACTTTTGTATTCATAATTAAAACAAACGTGTAAATAATAAAAAATAAAAGTCAGGAAGTAAATTATATTCTTCCTGACTTCATTAAACTGATATATCTATTACTTATAATTTTAAGCTATTTAGGTAATTTTACAATCTAACCAACTTCATTAAATAGACATCATTTTCTCGAATATCGAGTTCTTTGGAAAATGCAGTCCCCCTTACTCACCGTTACTTTCTCGGAAGAAACAGGTGTGCCGTCATTAAGCTTCTTTATCTGTTCAACCTGCTGTTTTGTAAGCTGATTTGGTTTACCCATATCCAAATAAGTTGTATAAGCATCATTTGACCGGTAACCTACTTTGTATATTTCAAGTGTATAATCACCATCGGGAACATTGGAAACATTAATCTTCACTTTTCCTTTGGCCTTAGCAGGTAAATCCCTAACATAATATACCTGATTATTTACAGAATCGCCCGGATGCGTATTGGTGAAATCCCATAAAAGAACCTGAACATTACCTTTGAATCTTTGCATGCCCATGAAGATGAATCGTTATTGATTAACTCTGTTTCTCCTAATTGATTAATGAATTTGAAGGAATAGAAAGCCGGTTTATTGATACCCTGAGTATTTAAAAGTCCAAATCCGCCATGGAAAGGTGTGAAACGTGGACCGGCTTCTTCAAAATATCTGTAAATACCCAGTAAGACATTGAGTTGGCTGCTGCTCCTACCTTCTTGATTTTATCGAGTACATAAGAAGCCTCATGATAACTGTCGTGTATAGGGTCGGAAGGTGTGTAAGATGCACTCCATTCTGTATAATGTAATTCCAAACCAGGCATAGCAGAAGCTGATATTTGTTTGCGTGAATTCAACATATCACCGCTAACTGCCATTGGATCCTGACTAAGTACAGTGCCCGAATTGCCAAATTCGTCAAGATACCCTTGCTTTACTCCGTAAGTATGAGTGCTGATAAAATCCAGCGGAAGCGAATTCTTATTGCAGAAATCAATCATTTCAGGCACCCATGCAGCACCTGCTGTAGCCGGACCTCCTACTCTATATTCTTTATTTACAGATTTAATAGCTTTTACAGCATATCTGTATAATTTAAAATATTCCTCTTGTGTTCCTGCCCAGAATCCATCAAGGTTTGGTTCATTCCACACTTCGAAATACCATGTTTTAACTTCGTCAGGCACCATAACGCTCTGTAAAATGAAGCGTAAGATTACGAATTAAATCTCCCACTTATTATAATCCTTAGGAGGAGTAACATTTCCTCTCCACCAGAAAATAGTTTTAGAGCCACTGGCCAAAGCAGAAGGCATAAAGCCCAGTTCCACGAAAGGTTTTATTTTTATGCTCAGTAGATAATCGTATAAAGCATCGATGTACTGAAAGTTATATTCAGGGTTTCCTTTTTTATCTTCACGGTAAACACCCATATCGTCGGACAGCAAACCATGCATACGGATATATTTAAAATCGCACGCGTTCTTTACATAAGCCAGCTGTTGCTGCCAGTCGGCACGCAACCTTCATTGGCACGGCCTGCTCCAATACATTCTAATGGAGTTTTGCAAAGCGCGCCTTTCTCTTTTGAAAAATCGACTATAATCTCTCTCGTATTTAATTTGGCTATCTGTTTCTTTTTTGCAGGAGATGCTGAATATGAGTTTTGTAAAACAGATAAAAAGGGAATCAGTAATAAATACTTTAATAGATTTTGTTTTGCAGAATAGAATTTAGGCATAAGATTTTTGGGTTTAACATTTTTCATAGCACAAACATACATCAAATATCATAAACAAAGGTAACAAAATGTTTCAGATATGTAGTTATAATGTATTTGTACTAATGTATTAGTCAGAAAATCAAGCGCGGGCAATTTTATCTAACCAATAACACTAATTTAACCTCTATAAAACAAAAAAACGATATCCTTGCCCGCGCATAAACTTAAGAAGACTCTAAATTCACAGTTTATTCATTCACAGTTTTTATTTTTCCATCCTGTGTATATTCTAATTCGCAAACTTTAAGGCTGCGAAGCCATGTTTTACCATTTGAAGGAACACAATCATGGTGGAATAAATACCATTTACCTTTGTATTCGGCTATTGCATGGTGAGTTGTCCATCCTACAACGGGTTGCAATATAACGCCTTGATAAACAAATGGCCCATAAGGATTATCGCCTATTGCATAACACAATAAATGTGTATCACCTGTAGAATAAGAGAAATAATATTTTCCGTTGTATTTATGCACCCATGAAGCTTCAAAAAATCTTCTGCTATTATCGCCTGCAGTCAATGCCTTACCAGTTTCATCCAGAATAACAACAGGTTTTGGCTCTTCTGCAAACTCAAGCATATCTTTGCTTAATTTCACTACACGTGAAGGAATGGCAGATTCGTTATCAGCAGGAAATGTTGCACATTCCAATGCTTTGTTATCACGGTAACGCTGAAGCTGACCGCCCCATAAACCACCAAAATACATATAATGATTTCCGTCACCATCATCTAATATGGCAGGATCAATGCTGTAGCTCCCTTTTATTGGATCTGATTGAGGAACAAACGGACCTTCGGGACGATCGCTCACAGCAACACCGATGTGAAAAACATCATTTTTATCTTTTAGTGGAAAGTACATGTAATATTTTCCATCTTTGCAAGCTACATCGCAATCCCAAAGCTGACGTCCGGCCCCATGGAATATCTTCTACTTTCAGTACTACTCCATGATCTTTAATTTCTCCGTTCATCACATCATCTGTAGAAAATACATGGTAATCGCGCATATCAAAATGATCGCCATTATCATTTTCCGGAATCCCTGATTCCCAGTCATGAGATGGGTATATATACAATCTGTCGTTAAATACATGTACGGCAGGGTCTGCCATGTAATCATTCTCAACTAAATATCTTACATTTTTCATAGTTGTTTATTTTGAGCTATTTAAAATCTTATTAATAAATGGTTTCGGGTTATAATTACGGTCGAACAACAATGGGTAATCGGTTCTTCCTCTTACAGGGAAACCGTTTTTCCATGAATCGCCATCAGTAATTCCCCATGCAGTAACACGGGTTATAACATCGGAATACTTAATAAACAAATTAAAGAATTTCTCCATACGATTATTCCATTCAATTGAACAGAATCGGGAAGTCCGTTTGGATAAGGATTCATTTCTTTCTTATATGTAACCATGTCCGCAACATTGGCACTCATATTTACAGTAGGTAAAGCACTCATATCCCACTCCGTAATCATGACCTTTGCACCTGTACTGCTAAAGCTTTTAATGCTTTCTTCGAACTCATCTAAAGCAGGATAGTCCATACCTACGTGCCCTTGCATACCAATTGCATCAATTCGGAGTCCTTTTTTCTTCATACTGTTTACCAGCTCCACAACCTTGTCGCGCTTTCCTTTTGCATTCATGCCGTAATCATTGTAATACAATTCTGCATTGGGATCGGCTTCGTGTGCATACTGAAAAGCCAGAGGAATATACTCTTCACCTAAAATCTCATAGAATTTGGTTTTGCGCCATGACCCATCTGATTCAATGGCTTCATTCACAACATCCCACCCTTTAATTCTGCCTTTATAGCGACTTACGATTGTGGAAATATGATTTTTCATGCGTTCCTTCAACACCTCCGGAGAAACATTGTTTCCATCTTTATCTACACAAAACCAAGGAGATAACTGAGAATGCCAAATAAGACAGTGACCAATGATTGCCATTTTATTTTCTTCTCCAAATTTCACCAATGCATCGGCAGCAGTAAAGTTATAGGTATCTTCTGTTGGATGAATGACTTCCGATTTCATACAATTCTCGGCAACAATAGAATTGAAGTGCTTCTTAATAAGCTTCGTTGCATTGGGGTCCATGCCGGCAACTTGCCTTACGCTTACAGCTGCTCCTACAAGGAAATGTTTGCCAACTACATCTTTTAAACCTGGACCAGAATCTGAATCAGCTGACTGTTGTATTGCCTTACAGTTAGTAAAAAAGCAGCAGCTAATAATATGCTGGTTAAATATTTTAATTTCATAATGACTAAATTACAGATTAATTTTCTGATTCACTTCTATACACAAGCAATTCGGCCTGCATTTTCTGATTATATTTCTTTGTGATTGGGTAAAATAAAGTGCTACAACACCAATAAAGAATGTTACCGCCGGGATAAGACTTGATGAAAGAAGTATACCATTTATGGCTGTATCACTTTGATTAACACCTGCTCCCGACACATAACCAAATCCTGAAAGTAGGAAACCTAAAATAGCTCCACCAATACCAAGTCCGGCTTTTAAAGCGAAAACAACACCGGCAAAAACCAGTCCGGTAGCCCGACGATGATTTACATATTCAGAATAATCGGCTACATCGGCTATCATTGCCCACAATAAAGGTACGGTTGGTGCGTACGCCAAACTCTTTAAGAAGTTGAGTAAGAACATAAATTCTACATCTTTCTTTCCTGGGAAATAGAACATAGCTGTAAACAATGTAGTTAAAGCCAGACAAACAATAAAAACTTGTTTCTTTCCATAGCGGTTAGCCAAAAAGCCAGATAAGAAAATAACGCCAAAGAACTGCACTAATGCTCCAAGCATGTTGAATACACCAAAACCTACTTCATAAGCTTTATCTGGACTACTGACTATAAGTCCGAACGCATTAAGAAATTGTGTGGAGAACACCATCCGAAGAAGTTGTAGCAACTAGTCCCAGTTTTCCAAGGAAAGCATAAAGAGCATTTGCATCGACATAATTTTCAAAATAGTAATTCATCGCACTTCCCCACATGGCCAAAGTTATGAAAATAAACAGAGTGAGAATAAACATTGCACGCCATGGAAGACTGGCCACAACATCTTTAAGATCTTGCCTTATATTTGTTTTTTGACTAGGTGGAGGGGTAATACGTTCACGGGCTGAAAGAAAGGCTATTATTAAAAGATAAAACCAATAACAGCAAAAATACTGACGGTACAGAACCAACCATGACCTATATCTCCTCCTGCAGAGAATTTACGTACAAGTGGTAGCGTTAATCCCTGAACAACAAAACTGTGCAATGGTTGCTGCGACAAAACGAATTGATGTAATGCTGGTACGTTCTTTGATATCACTACTCATTACTCCTCCCAAAGAAGAATAAGGTGTGTTATTAAATGAATAGATGGACATCAGCAGGGTATAAGAAATTGTTGCATAAAGTGCCACTAAACCTTTGTCGTGAATACCCGGATTGGTAAAAGCAAGTATATAAAATACCATGAAAGGTAACGCTGTCCATAACACCCATGGACGGAATTTACCAAAACGAGAGTTTTGTTCTGTCGGACAAGATTCCTACTGTTGGATCGACAAATGCATCGGCAATTCGAGCAACCAGCATTACTGTTCCTGCAACAGCACCTTCAAGACCAAAAACATCCGTATAAAATTTGGTCTGATAAATCATCATCATTTGGAACACCAGATTGGCAGAACAATCTCCCAAGCTGTAGCCGACTTTTTCGAGCATCGACACTTTTTGACTTTGTGTATTCATAAAAGCTATTCTATTTAAATTTCTAATTAAGGCTAAATCATTTTTTTTCCTTTGTACAAATATACCTCACAATCCAACTTTGAATAACAAGATTATAAAACACACACTTTGCTACACATTACATTCTTTGCTATAATATTACAAATACTTTTCCCTACGTTACATTTCACGTTTTTCTCTCATAAAACATAAAAAAAGAGCCATTTAAAAGGAATTTTTCATAATAAAAAAAGGAATCAGTTTATAAAACCAATTCCTTTCCATGTTACTATAATTATGAGGTATCTCTGATAAAAACTAACAAAGGACTTCGCTTTGATAATCACTCGGAGAAATACCAACTTCTCTCTTAAAATATTTTCCAAAGAAACTTTGATTTGAAAAGTTCAGTATATAGGCTATCTCCTTTACACTATTTCCTGAGTTCTGAAGAAGATGTTTTGCATCGTGAATGACGGCATCTGTTATCCATTTATTTGCTGGTAATCCTGTTGCATTCTTAATCAGAAATGAGAGATGCTTTGGAGATACACAAAGTTTATCTGCATAAAACTTCAATTGTCTTTCTTCACGGGAATGTTGTTTTACCAAAACAAAAAAGTCTTTGCATATTTTATTCTTCCTACTAAGACCATCGGCTTTACAAAGTTTTTTTGCAATTGGATTGTTCTGAGCATAAGCATTAATAATTTCAATAAAGAATACTGCAACCAGATTCAGAAGTTTCTCTTTTCTGAAAAGATCATCACTATTAGACAATCCATCTTTTATAAGCGAAAATATCTGGTCGATTCTATTTAATGTATTTCTATTGGATCTGATTCGCTGTTTATCATCAGTTTATCTTGCTTACTGAGACCGGTATCTGAAGTAATTCAAAGAAGAGTGAAGAAAAGGTCATCATATAACCATCTATTTCCTGATCTTTCAAATTCAGATTCAACGTTTTTCCGGGAGGGATACATGCTATTGCTCCTCTTGATAAAGAATGAGGTCGACCATCAATCTTTATAGTAAGATCGCCTTTATAAACAACTATTATGGCAAATGTATCAGACATCTTATAACTTTTGTCCAGAGATACATTTTCCTGTAAATGATAAAGAGCAAACTCATTTAGATGCTTCCCAATAACTGGTAACTGAGATGAAAAATCATCTATTACCAATGACTCACTTTTTGATTTACTTATCATATTACGTTCCATACTTAACTTAAAAATTAAAAGCCACCGCCTCATGAACGGTTATCCATACAGAGTACAGCGGCCTGAAAATATTATTTAATAAATATGCTTTCCTACTGCAACTTCAGTTTCAGAATACAAACAAGTTGGTCTAGCTTCGATTTAAGCAATTGAAGACGGCTCTCTGATACAGCTGTTTCTGAATCGAGCAAATCAAGATTGGTTATCACGCCACTCTTATAACTTACTTTAGCCAGATCAAAAGCCTGCATGGCATGAGCTAGCTGAATATCAAACTGCTCTACTTTCTTCTTTGCTGCAACAATCTGTGACTGAGCCTTCAACCACTTCATTGGTTATCTTCCTTTTAGCTATCTCGTTTCATATTCAGAACTTATTAAGGTTCGATTTTGAAACCTGAAGGTTATTCTTTGTTCTTTTGGCATCAAAAGAGGAACTTTCACTCCTACTCCCACTACATAGTTTCCCTTCAGCTTATTTAGATCTGGAGTATATCCATTCTTAAATCCGGCTGAGCCAAAAGCATTTATAACAGGGTATTGGCTGACTTTATTACGCTATAATTCAAGTGTTCAAGCTCCGTTTTTTCTTTTGCCAGCTTCACCTCTTCTCTGTGCTCAATGGCATAATTCACAGATGATTCTTCTGCAGAAAGAGTTTCTGTGGAAAATGAAGTGGTTACTCTGTGAGGAGTTTCTTCCGGAAGTCCCAATAGAGTATTCAGAACAGCTTGCTGAGTGCGGAAAGAAGCTTCAAGATCATACTTCTGACTTTCAATAGTTGAAATTTTTACCTGTGTGGTAAGTATTTCGTATTTTGTAGCAGAGCCTGTTTCACTTTTCTTCTGGACTGTTTTTAAATGATTCTGTAAATTAAGCAGTTCTTCATTCTTTATATCAATAGCATTCTGAATATAAACCAATGTGTAATAGTTATTGGTTACAAGCATTGAAAGGTTCTGCTTAATCTGATCAATAGATATTTTATTGATCTCTCTTTTCTTATTCTCAACGTCGACCGATTTGGATGTTTTTCCAAAATCGTAAATGGTTTGATTTACATTAATTCCTGCATTATAATTATCATACGGATTCAACTGAAACGTTACCGAATTCAGGAAAAGTAACTTTAGTTACCGGACCAACACGGGAATATGTAGCATTTAAATCGACAGTTGGCAAATAAGCTGATTTAGCCAATTCTATTTTGGCTTTAGCACCATTGAGCACTTCTTCAGCTTCTTTCACTGAAGGATGGCTCTGGATTACTCTTGCCATAACATCCTGAAATGACAACGAATCCGCTTGTTGCTGAGCTAATGCAGAAAAAGTACATCCTGCGGAAAGGCCCAGTAGAAATGTTATTTTATATATTTGATTAATCATAATCTGACTTTATTATACGTTGTGATTCTTTCTGCGTAATAAAAATACAGGAGCACTACCCAGAATGGTAATAACGGCTACCAGTAAAAAGTCGTCGTCAACTCCCTGAATATATGCCTGCTTAGCTATGTTTGACACCAGCAATGTCTGCCCTTGCTGAGCCGCCACTGCAGGAGAACTTCCTACCGTTCGTTGTGCATAGTTCTGAAGTCCATTCTTAACCTGCACATAGGCCGGAGAATAAGGCTGGATAGCTTCACTATAGAGTTCGTTGTGATAAGTAACTCTGGTAGTTAACACTGTGGTAAGTATTGCAACTCCAAGACTACCTCCGATCTGGCGGATTGTATTTGTTACCCCGGATGCCTGAGCCATTTTCTCACGTGGAATCTGCGACAAGGAAAGCGTACTTAGCGGAGTGAATATAATACCCAATGCAAATCCGCGTATGTACAATCCCATCATGATATATGGACGTTCGGTCAGGAACGAGAATGAAGAGTTCAGATAAAAACTGAACGCAAGCAAACCAACTCCTGTTATAATCATCCATTTCGGATTTATCTTATTTCCCAGGAAACCGGATATTGGCGACATAGTTCCCTGTATTATACCTACCGGAAGGAAAACGGCCCCAGCCTGCAGGGCTGTATATCCAAGCGAATTCTGAAGATAAAGTGGTAACAGGAATGTACTTCCAAACATACCGATACTAAACATTAGCATAATAAGCGAACAGATTCCGAAATTACGGTCGGACAATAATCGCAAATCAAGCAATGGTTCATCAACTGTAAATTCGGCAGTGATGAATACAACCATCATTATAAACGAGATTGCCAGACATACCAATATATACGGAGCACCCCATCCATCGGAATTAGTTGCAGCATTACCCTGAGAAAGAGCATAAAGAAGCAAAGGCAGAAATATCACTGCTGAAATGAATCCAACAAGATCGAACTTACGTACCTTTTTACTTTTATATTCGCTTTGTATAATAAGTGTTGCAGCCATTCCTATAATACCAATAGGCACATTTACATCAAAAATCAGCTGCCAGCTGAAATTATCTACAAGATATCCTCCGATCAGCGGACCAAATGATACTGATGCAGCTGCAGCAATAGCCCAGAATCCCAGTGCAAGTCCTCTTTGCTTAGGTGGAAACTCTCTAGATATGATTGCCATACCCAGTGGTTGAATTGCTCCGGCACCAAATCCCTGAATTACACGGGAAATAATAAGCATATCTTCATTTCCCGACATTCCGCATAACAAAGACCCTAAGGTAAATAATACCAGGCCTAAAAAATACATGCGTTTGTATCCAAACTTATCGGCCATCCATCCTGAAGTTGGCAGCATTACTGCCATAGCAAGCATGTAGGCGGTAGATACCCACTCTATCTTATCAATTCCCACACCAAAAGATGTCATAATTTTGGGCAAAGCAACGTTTACGATGGTAGAATCGAGTACAGCCATGAATGTACCAATCATAATATTGCCAAGTAACCACCATTTATATTCATCATGCTGTGGATGAAAAGCAGAGTTCCGATTTCTTACTTTCCTCCGAAATCGGTGTGCAAGTGTAATATCTCTCATTTACTAACCTTTGACAATCTTTACAACAACCGACATACCTGCCAACAGTTTGTATTTACTTAATGAGGTATTGTCTTCTGTACCATCAATGGAAATTTTTAAAGGAACTCTCTGAGTTACCTTAGTAAAGTTACCTGATGCATTATTGGGTGGAATAAGTGAGAACTGAGATGCAGTATTTGAACTTAACTGAATAATTCTTCCGGTAAATTTCACATCAGGATAAGCATCAATTTCTAATTTAGCTTTCTGATCCAAATGCAATCCGGCCATCTTTGTCTCTTCAAGATAAACTGTTACCCAAAGTTTCTTTGTATTTGTAACAGTAAGAATATTCTGTCCTGGTTGAGAACATCACCATCAAGTAACCATTTTTTAGCTACAACGCCATCTATAGGAGCATATAAATGAGTGTTATTCAGTTGTGTTGAAATAACTCCAATCTGTGCTCTTGTTGTTTCGATAGCAGCCTTAGAAGATCCGATTTGTGCTCTCGAAACAGATAACTGGGTTTTTGCAGCTTCAAGTTGTGCTTTAGCTGTTTCCCACGCTTTCTTTGAATGATCAAACTGTTCTTTTGTAATTACATCACCCTTATACTGCTCTCTTTGCGCGAGCATAATCTTCCTGCGCCTTTGATAAACCAACCTGAAATACCTTGATGTTTTCCTGGTCGTAATTCAACTTTGCTTCAGACTGTAATTGTGCAGCCTCCGATTGAGCCAGATTAGCTATAGCCTGCATCTTCTGAGCATGAAGTTCTGTACTGTCAAGTTCTGCTAGTAATCACCTTTCTTCACAGTATCGCCTTCTTCGAAATAAATGTGATTGATAGCGTCCCAGAATTTTAGAACTGATAGCATAGTTATCCGAATCAATATGTGCATCATCTGTAGATACATATTTTGTATACTCACTATACCAATACCATCCACCACATAAAACAATTGCAATCACTACAATCAAAGGAATATACACTTTAATTCCTTTCTCCTTTTTACCTTTCTTCATACCTTAAAATACTACTTATTACCTTTATTTTTTAATGACTTTATATACATTTCTACAAATAATTGATCATCCGAAGCAATCTGTCATATTCATGTGCTTCCAGATAGAAAATATCTTTATTTCTGAGTGCCGACATGGATAATCCTTTCATACCATCAAGGAGTAACTTCTGCATATTCGTTTATATTGCAGGCTTCAAATTGTCCTTTTGTTATACCTACATTCAAAATACTGACTGACCATTTCCTCTTCCTGAATTCTGAATTCAGTCCATAATCAGTGCATCATTGAATGTAACTCATGAGCATAGTCATGACGTAGTCCTGGTTAGATTAAGTAGCTTTCCCCAATATGAAACTCTGATATTCACATATTCCCTGATCATATCTGAAGCTTCAGTAAGCGTAGACATTTTTTCTCGGACTAAATCAACAAAGAAATCATGTTCTTTCTTAGCAACGGCAAGATATATATGTTCTTTGTCCGGAAAATAATAGTACAAAGATCCTTTGCACATATTCAGGTCTGAAGCTATTTCGTTCATAGTTGTTTTTTCAAAACCATATTGTCCAAAGCGTTTTTGAGCAAACTTTATAATCTGTTCCGTCTTACCTCTGACTATCTCCACAACGTTTATTAACTACCATTATTCTTTATATGTTTTTTATCTTTATTCTATTTGACTTTTTTGTTTGATTGGTCAAAATTAGACTAGTTTTTAATTTAGATGAGATATTTTTTCTAAAAAAAACTTATTGAAAACACTCATTAACAATTTATCAAAAACAGTTAAATGCCTTGTTTTATGGAAATGTATTAAGTATTTAGAATAAAAAAGCTCCGATTTACATTGTTAATTGTTTAACAATGTCAAATCGGAGGAAATATCAAATAGCGAACTATAACAAATAATGGTCAATTAAAAAATTAAATCACAATTTCGTTCAACATCATCAATTGTTGCACCAAGTTTCTTATAAAATTCAATCGCGGGTTTATTCCAGCCAGAAACCTGCCAACGTAATTTATGACAATCTTCTTTTCTGGCAAAATTAATCACTGCATTAATCAAAGAACTACCTATGCCCTTTCCACGAAATGTATCTTTTACATATAGATCATCCATATAGAGTGATTTTCCAAACCAGGTATAATATGCAAAGAAATAGACCACGTATCCAACTATTTCTTTTGATTCAGTTTCAGCTACTAAACAGTTTATAAGTTCCTTCTCTTTGTGCATTAACTCAAGCGTGTTTACTAATTTTTCTGAGCAATTCTCAAATGCAGCAAAGTCTCTGATCATGGAGAAAATTACAGGATAGTCGTGCTCTTCGGCTTTTCTGATTATAAATTCCATTAGTTGCAAATATCTTTTTTAATTAAACTATATACTTCAATATCTGTAAATTGGTTATCAACCAATAGCTCGCCATCACGTTCTATACCTTCAAATTTAAATCCCAACCTTTTTGGAATATTTTTGCTTGGAGTATTCCCTACTGCGCATTTTATCTGAACACGATTTATATTAAGCTCATCAAAAGCAAAGTGAAGCAAAGCTTTACACTGATTCATGTAATTATACCTTTTTTCTGGTAGTTTTCGGAGAGCCAATAACCTATTTCTGTTTTCCTATTTAATTTATCTGTATCCTTAAAGCCTATTAATCCGGCAAAAGAATTATTGTAATGTATTACAAACAAGAATTCTCGTTCGTCATCAGGAACATTCATTGCAGATAAAATAAATGACTGACTATCTTTAAGTTCTTTAGTAAAATCAACAAACGGAAGCCACTTTCTTAAATAGTCTCTTTGACTGTTTATTGTATTAAAGATATCAGCTGCATCTTTCAGCTCTATTTGCTTAAGAATAAGATTCTCTCCTATAGCTATTTTCTTTATCTTTTCCATAGATTTCCAAAACCTTTATTTTATAAATAAACTTTTTCTATTTTCATTTACTTCTTTTTCCTTTATCAAAATAAGTAACTCTTCCAAAGCCGCCAACAAAGCTATAGCATAATAAAGAGGGAAGGAAAGAATTATTTTCCGCCAACATTACAATAGGAACTGCAACAAAAACCAGGAATCCGGTTAGCTTATTAGCTAAAGTATGCAGAAAAACAATTTTCCCAAACTTTATTCTCGATACTATTATAGAAAGAAACTTAATAACCAATATAGCAACGAACAGTGCAGCATTTTCAGTAAATACCCACCTGTAGTTAAGAAACAGAAGAAGTAGTAATACTATGTAAAAGAAAATGTCGGCAACAGAATCAATCCGCGCACCTAAAGCAGTAACCATCTTAAGCTTTCTAGCAATATAACCATCAGCAACATCTGTTAATCCTGCTATAAAAAATAGAATTAAAAACAAGGTTACCGAATTCATAAAAACAGCAATATTACTGAAAGAATGATTCGGGAGAATGATATGATATTGGGAATATTCATATTATTACAACGCTTTCTTCATACAAATACTGTTTGTATTGCCTATATACTGGCCAAAATTATCAGTTATTTCATACCCTTTCTTTTTATACAGATTAATTGCTTCATGTTGTTTACTGCCTGTTTCAAGTATAGAATAAAGGAAGCCTTTCTCCTTTGCCCAGCATTCCAGTTCTTTTAATATTAAAGAAGCTATACCTTTTCCTCTGCAATTATTCCAAACAAAAACTCTTTTCATTTCTACATTCTGGTCATCAGCTCTTTTAAAGCAACCACAACCAACAGGTGTATTCTCTTCATAAGCAACAACAACAGTCTCCAGAAATTCTATTTGATTGTACACATCATATTGCTTTTGCAAATTACCATATCTTTCATCAAGTTCTGCATCCAGAGACCTTTATAAGATTCCGAAAATCAGCATTTGTACTGTCACACCTTTGAATTTCAAGATTTCGCATAATATCTGTATTTATAATTTAAGTTTCTCAGATTCCCGACTCTTTAATCCATTCCATTACATTTGCAGGTGGTCGTTCATTCATTAGTTCTTTTTTCATAAAATCCATATAAGGTGCTATATGCTTAAAGAACTTGTGATAGCCTTTACATAAATAATTTAAACCCGGCTCACCAGTTTCGGTAAAAGTAAAACGATTTTTGGGACACTCCCCATTGCAGGCAAACAAAAACTCGCACTCTTTACACTGCGCAGGTAATGTTTTTGATTTTGCTTCACCAAACTTTGCCTGCTTATCGCTATACATCATTTCAACCAGAGTATTTGAATACAAGTTACCTAATTTGTATTCCGGAAACACAAAATGATCGCAGGAATAAACATCTCCGTTATATTCCATTACTCCGGCATGACCACAGTTCTTTGCCATTGAACAAACACCAGGTTGTTCACCAATCCAGTTGGCTAGAGTTGAATCGAAAAGCTGAATATAATAATTGCCTACGTCTTCACGTACCCACTCATCGAATATAGCACAAAGGAAATTACCCCATTGTTCTGGCGACACACTAAAATCAGTCAGTTCAGCTTTTTCATTTTGGATAGGTGAAGATAAAGATAGTCCGTCGGCACGTTGTGAAATTCGTTCAACTATAGGAGTGAACTGAATATAATGACAATCAATCTCTTTAAAGAAGTGATAAAAATCCAATGGATAATCAGCATTGAAGTCATTTACAACAGCCATTGCATTATATTCCACACCATGCTTCTTCAATAATTCAATGCCTTTCATCACCTTTGCAAATGACGGTTGACCTTGCCTATTTTTGCGATATTCATCATGAAACTCCTGAGGTCCGTCAATTGATACTCCGACAAGAAAATTGTTTTCTTTGAAAAACCTGCACCATTCATCAGTAAGCAGTGTTCCATTCGTCTGAATACTGTTATCAATAGTTCTTCCTCTGGCATATTTCTTCTGCAATTCTATTGCTTTCTTATAAAAGCTGATCGGCCTCATCAATGGCTCTCCCCCATGCCAAGTAAACAAGACCTGTGGCATTGTCTGAGAATTAATATATTCATCAATGAACTTCTCTAAAAGGTCTTCGCTCATTACATGATTCTTTAGCCTCATTATAAAGTTTCGATTTTTCAAGATAATAACAGTAATCACAGGAGAGGTTGCAAACAGATCCTACGGATTTCACCATCACATAAGCGTGTCCTAGCAAAAGGCGTTATATTTAAATTGCTCATAAAAATAGTTTCAGCTGGATAATAGGACTACAATATTACGAAATATAAGTAGAATATAGGGTTTAGAAACAAAACTTTTATTTAAGATAAATGTTTGTTATTTATAAATTAACCTATATAAAATGATATATGGAACATCTCAATTATGGAGCTATTGGCAACTGTAGAACAGCAGCATTAATTTCCGAATAAGGGAAGTATTGACTGGTTTTGTATTCCCGAATTTGATTCACCTTCTATATTTGCTAAGATCCTAGACAAAGATAAAGGAGGCTGTCTGAGTTTTATTGTTGATGATAAATATAGAACGAGTCAGAAATATATTGAGCATACAAACATTCTGTCTACTACATTCGAATCGGACGAAGGAGGATTTGAGGTTATTGATTTTATGCCACGATACAATATCAGTGAACTTAAAAGGATATTTTATGCCTCCGGAAATTCACCGAATAATACGTTATAAATACGGGAAACCGCGTTTTAGAGTAAACTATGCTCCTCGGAATGGATTATGCTCAGGCAGAAGTGTATCACATAACGGGACCCAAATATCTTAAAACATATTCTAAGCTAAGCAACCGTGATACGATCTATTTTTATTCCAGTTTAGATTTCAATAAAATAATCAATAAGGCAGAATTCGAAATTACGCATGACGAGTATATTGTAATTTCATATAACCAGAAACTGATTAAGATTAATCTTGATAGAGTGGAAATAGAGTACGAACGGACAAAAGTATATTGGCTAAACTGGACTAATCCGCTCTAAAAAATATATGAAATATAATAAAGAGATAGAACGTAGCATTCTTGTTCTGAAACTTATGACTTACAATCGGTCGGGAGCTGTTCTTGCTGCTCTGAACAACCAGTATACCCGAATCTATAGGTAGATATACGAAACTGGGATTATCCGTTTCTGCTGGCTTCGCGATGCTTCCATGTCTATTGAAACACTTATAAAAACGGGACATCAAGGAACAGCTCAACGTTTTATATCGTTTATTTTAAATATTGTAAGATCTAAACAAGAAACATTGCAGATAATGTACAGCATTCGTGGAGACCGCGAATTAAGAGAAGAAGAATTGCCACATCTGAGTGGATTTAAGAATTCGCGTCCGGTAAGAATTGGGAATGCTGCTTATACACAAAAGCAGAATGATTCGTTTGGATATCTGATGGATGTTCTTTACAAATACTATCGTTATTCTTTAGGTACTCTGGATGAAGTAGAGAGCATGTTTGCTGTAGTAAAGAATGTAGTAAAAACAGTCACCGAAGACTGGAGAAAGCCGGATAAAGGTATCTGGGAAATACGTGGAGAAGAAAAACATTTTGTTTTTTCTAAAATAATGTGTTGGGTGGCTATAGACAGAGCAGCAAAGATTGCCTGCTTTTTGCATAACGATAGTTATTCGAAAAGATGGAGGGAGACTGCAGAAATCATAAAGGAAGATGTTCTTGAGAATGGATGGAATGAGGAAATTCAGAGTTTCTCTCAATCATACGGTAGCACTGATCTGGATGCTTCTCTGCTATTAATGGAAGCATACGGATTTATCAGTGAAGATGATCCTAAATATATAAAGACTGTTGAAGCTATTTTTCAAAGTTTAAATTACAAAGGATTGATGTATCGCTATAATAATAAAGATGACTTTGGTAAACCTTACTTCAGCTTTTACCATTTGTACATTTCTGGATGATTCGTGCTTTGTTTGTGACAGGAAAAGAAGAAGAAGGCATTGAATATGTTTAATGAGCTAATAAGTTATGCCAATCATTTAGGACTATTTAGCGAAGACCTGGATTTCGAAACCAAAGACCAGCTGGGTAATTTCCCGCAAGCTTATTCACATCTGGCATTGATTGACACAGCACTTCTTTTTAGCAAAGAAGATAGAAGGACCAAAATTCGTAAAGCCATAGTTTACTTTTCAGTCAGCCGTTTTAAAAAGGGAAGTACTTCCGATTGTGATAACAAGCTGTAACGAGCAATTTCGGAAATATTTCCTATTTTTATAGTGTAAGCATCAGCCGGAAGTTCACGAAAGGTATCTTCATCTGTTACATCGTCTCCCATAGCGAGGATAAAGTCGAACTGGTCGTTTTGCAATATTCTTCGAGCCTCGGAACCTTTTGTGTAGAGAGGAGATTTGATTTCAACAATCTTATCTCCCTGCATAATCTGAAGATTTTGTCTTGCACAAGGAGTTATCAAAGCATTAATCAATTGTTGTTCACGCAAGGAAGCCAGCCATGTATCTACATTCCGGTAATGCCATACTAAGGCTGTTTCTTTTTGTTCTAATCTGGAGTGTGGGGTTTTATCAATGAATGATTGTAGAATAGAAATAATTTCCTCATCCCAATGATTGGTCTGAACATTTTCATTCCATATATCCCTTTTCTTTGTAGAAGCACACCGTGCTCTGCAGCCAGATCGACAGGTAAATGACTAAACCAACGATCCAAAGTATGATGATCTCTTCCACTGCTAATAACTACTTTGTTCTTATTTATCATCGCAAGGTTTGAAAGGAACCTCCATTAATTCAGGCGTAGGTACAGCATCTTCGGGATTATTACAGAATTTACAAAGCGTTCCGTCATAATCCAGAATCAGAAGTCTGCTTGGTGCCTCTTTATACTTTTCCTGAATCTGCTTAAATATGCTATCCTCTATTCTTTTTCTATTCAAAGCTTCGTTCTGCAACTTGATTCTTTTTATTTCGTGAACAAAATCGTTTGCCCATTTGTCTACTGTTTGCTTAGATATATCTTCCTGCATCATCCGTAGTTTGCCGTAGTTGTTCGTGGACAGGCATTTCCAGAGCCTTTAGAATGGCCCGTTCTATTTCACCCACATCATTTGGATTTACAATGATTGCTTCTCTCAATTCTATCGAAGCACCGGCCATTTCACTCAGAATCAATACTCCCGGAGCATCTCTTTTGGCTGCAAGATATTCTTTTGTTACCAGATTCATGCCATCTCTGAGCGGAGTAACCAAAGCTATGTCTGCAATATTATACATAGCAACCAGTTCTTCGAAATTAAAGCTATGATAGAAATAATATACCGGAGTCCAGTTTATTGTGGAATATTTACCATTAATGGCTCCTATAGTTTCATCTATCTTTGTTTTCAGACCGGCATAACTATCCACCTTGTCTCTGGATGGAACAATAATCATGGCCATTGATACCCTTTCTTTATATTCAGGATGTCTTTCGAGGAAAAGAGCAAAGCCTCTGAGACGGTGAAGTATTCCTTTGCTGTAATCAAGCCTGTCTACAGAAAGAATTAGCTTGTGAGTTCCATAGTTTTTCTTCAGTTCAAAAGCTTTTTGTTGCACAGAAGGATTGAGTATGGCATCATGATAGAGGGAATAATTAATACCCATAGGAAAGGCATCTGCATAAGCGATCCGTGTATCAAGTAATACATGATCGAGCTTAAATCTCAAATCCAGAACACGCTCGGCAGCACTCACAAAATGCCGCATATAATCGTGTGTATGAAAACCTATCAAATCGGCTCCCAAGAGTCCATTCAGAATATCAGCTCTTTCGGGAAGTACGCGAAACAGTTCATAAGACGGGAACGGTATATGGTGAAAGTAACCAATGCTGACCTCAATCGTGGAATTTCTAAGTAATTGTGGAAGAAGCATCAGGTGGTAATCTTGCACCCAGATAATATCTCCCGGTTCAAGCAGTGGTGCTGCACTCTGGCAAAAAAGTTCATTAACCTGTTTATAAGATTCCCAGTACTTGTTTTCATACTCAATATAAGAAAAAAAGTAATGACACAAGGGCCAAAGGGTACTGTTACTGTATCCTTCATAAAAGTTTTGTATCTGTTCCTGAGACAGAAATACCGGATGAAATTATATGGCTGAAGATAACTTATTATCTTTTCCTTTTCATCATCTGATTCTGTATAAATTCCGGGCCACCCTATCCAATGTTTTTCCACATCCATAGTTAGCGATCCCAGCCCTGTGGCCAGTCCGCCTTCACTATGACAGAATTCAAAATCACCCGATTCTGTTCTGGTTGCTCTCAGTGGAAGTCTGTTGGATATAATATAAAGCTTCATAAACAAAGAATGTATAGAGATTGGAAGGCTCTTTATCTCAAAGAACACATAAACAGATTTCTTTGTTTATAAATTTAAGAAAAGTAAAGTTCTTATGTGAGTTACAAGAACTTAAGGATACATTTTCCTACGAATGGTGAATAAAATATATTTAGATGTACATCAAACGGGTATTATGATATACATCTAAATAGTGCTTTGATGTATATCTAAAAAGCACTTAGATATACATCATAATTAAATTATCTATGGAATTATATTTTAATTCCCGAGAACATACTGAATAATATAACCGACAGCACAACCAGAGTAATCACAACATACAATCTATCTCTTTCTACTGCAAAGGAAAAAAGAGAGCAAACAACACGCAATATAGGAGTCATAATCAGCACAACAGTTCCCAGCTGCATTATTCCGCGTGCATCGATCGAAAGCACCTTATCTATAATCCCCCCAAGACTGGTATATGCCGATGGTTCGCCATGAAAAGTATTGTAAGCAGGTCTTACTTCCATTCCATGAACAAAAAGATAAATAATTCCTCCTAACAAGGCTATTACACTTGCTGTAATCACTCCAAACCGAAGCAATGTTCCAATAATCTTTTGAAGATCACGATCTCCCAATATTTTACCTGACATATCTTTCTTAAACATACTTAGAATCTATTATTAAAGCCGTTATACATCATGTTAAGAGCAACAATTGATATTGCAACACTAAATATAATTCTCAAAACCTTAACATTCATTCTTGGAAGAAGCTTCGCACCGGTAGTTGCTCCGCCCAATACTCCAATAATAACAGGAAAGGCAATACCCGGATCAATGTAACCTCTTTGCAAATAAACCACCGCACTGGCAGCTGCAGTTACTCCAATCATAAAGTTACTGGTTGTGGTACTAACTTTGAAAGGAACACGCATTGCCGCATCCATAGCCAGAACTTTTAAAGCTCCGGATCCGATGCCCAGCAGTCCCGAAAGCACTCCGGCAAGAGACATCATGGAAAAACCTCCAAACACATTGGTCAATTGATAATGAACTTGTCCATCGGCTGTAGGATAAGAACCATTCAGTTTTAATTTTCTGGCAGCAACACTTCCTATAACATTATTATGATCATGCTTTTTTCTTATAGTCATTACTGCCGAGAAGATTAGCACCATACCAAAGATTATAGCAATTACGTTTGTAGGCATATAAATTGCAATTGTTGCACCAACAACAGCACCAATAGTTGTTGCTATTTCGAGAAACATACCCAGGCGCATATTGGTTATTCCTTCTTTTACGTAAGCACTAGCCGATCCTGAAGAAGTAGCAATGGAAGCAACCAAAGCAGAACCTATGGCATAACGAATATCTATATTAAAGCCTAATGTTAGTAGCGGAATAATAACAACTCCCCCACCCAATCCGGTTAGCGAGCCAGCCAATCCGGCCAGATATGCTCCCAGAAGAAGAATTAATGTAAATGCAAGAATTGACATAAAACTTAAAATATTTGTATTATTAAATACAAAGGTAGTTCTTTTCAGATTGCAGTTCGGCTAATATCCATTATAATTTCCTAATTTTGCAATAAAATTAAAATATATATATTCAATGCAAGGAATAAAACACCTCACGGAAGGACCTATTTTTAAACAGCTTTTCAATCTGGCCATGCCAATTAATGGCAACCTCTTTCATACAAATGGCTTATAGTCTTATCAATGCGGCATGGGTAGGAAGAATAGGAAGCGAAGCTGTTGCGGCAATTGGAACTGTAGGTATCCTTGCCTGGATGGCTACATCTATTTCATTATTGAATAAAGTTGGTTCCGAAGTTAGTGTGGGGCAAGCAATTGGTGCTAAAGATGAAAATAAAGCCAAAACTTTTGCATCTCATAATCTTACTATAGCACTTATTATATCCATATTATTGGGAACACTTCTTTTTATATTTGCCAACCCAATCATAGGCGTTTATGAATTAAATAGCAGTATATCGGCAAAGGCAGTTATTTATCTAAGAATTATTGCTTCTGCCATGCCATTTATGTTTTTATCAACAGCTTTTACCGGCATTTACAATGCGGCAGGAAGAAGTAAAGTTCCCTTTTATATAAGTGGTACCGGATTAATAATAAATATAATACTCGACCCCATATTTATTTTTGTATGTGAATGGGGAACCACCGGGGCAGCAATTGCCACATGGATTTCACAGGCTTCAGTTTTGGGTTTGTTTCTTTATAAGTTAAAAGGGAAAAAAGATATATTAGGTGGCTTTAGTATTATTACAAAACTACAGAAAAGTTATACTTTGCGTATTCTTAGACTAGGACTTCCTGCTGCAACACTTAACACGTTGTTTGCCTTTGTAAATATGTACATCTGTAGGTTAGCTTCTGAACAAGGCGGACACATTGGTTTAATGACAATGACCCTTGGGGGACAAATCGAAGCTATTACATGGAATACTTCACAAGGATTTTCGAGTGCACTCAGTGCGTTTATCTCTCAAAATTATGCAGCAGGAAAACAAGGCCGGGTATTACAGGCATATAAAGCAACTTTATGGATTACATCTCTTCTTGGCTCTTTCTGCACATTTCTATTTATATTTTATGGACAGGAAGTATTTTCATTATTCGTCCCCGAGGAAAAGGCAATACTGGCAGGAGGAGTTTTCTTATTCATAGACGGATACTCACAATTATTTATGATGCTTGAAATTACAACTCAGGGACTATTCTATGGAACAGGCAGGACATTGCCTCCCGCTATAATAAGTATTACTTTTAATTGTTTACGTATCCCACTAGCTATTATACTTACAAATCTAGGGATGGGAGTTGAAGGTATTTGGTGGGCAATTAGTTGCACAAGTATCGCAAAAGGCCTTTTTGCCTATCTATGGTTTGCAATAATTAAGAAACGGGTCTTAAATATTCCTTCAATCGCAATTTAACAAATGGTTTTACAAAGCTCTAAAAATCTTGCATTTATGTAATTCTCTATTAAATTTAAATAAATATTTATTGTAAGAAAAAGCCAATCAAACGCTATTTCTTACAATAAATTGAACAATTCTTTCAAAAGAATTTATATCTTTGTAACAACTTTATTAAGACTAGAAATAAATAAAAAACTATTAATTTGTGAATTTTATGAAAAAGATTAAGTTATTATCAGTTTTATTAAGCTTCTCTTTGGTATTTGGAGGATGCGGAATGTCTAATACAGCAAAAGGTGGTTTAATTGGTGCTGGCTCAGGTGCAGCTCTAGGTGCTATTATTGGCCAGATTGCAGGACACAGTGGTAAAAGTACAGCTATCGGTGCAGCAATAGGAACAGCTGTTGGTGCTGGTGCAGGTGTTATCATCGGTAAAAAGATGGATAAAGCCGCTGCAGAAGCTGCTGCTATTGAACAGGCAAAAGTAGAAAAAATAACAGATGCTAATGGTCTTACTGCCGTAAAGGTTACTTTTGACGGAGGTATCTTATTCGCAACTAATTCAAGTGTATTAAATGCTACATCTAAAACAGCTTTAACTAAATTAGCTAAAGTTCTTTCAGAAGACAGAACAATGGACATCGCAGTATATGGACATACAGATAATACTGGTTCATTAGCAGTAAACCAAAAATTATCTGCTGAGCGTGCTGGTTCTGTAGCAACATATTTAAGAAATAATGGAGTTGCTACAACTCAGTTTAAATATGTACTTGGAAAAGACTTTCAAGAACCAATTGCAAGCAATGAAACTGTTGAAGGTAGAGCACAAAACCGTCGTGTAGAAGTTTACATGTATGCAAGTGAACAAATGATTAAAGACGCAAGTAAATAATTTATTTCAAAATTATTAGTAAATCGTGTAAGCCTGTTTTATAGCTTACACGATTTCTTTTTATAATGATAGTAAAAATCAACATCCATTAAATATGGTAAAAAAGAAAGTCCTCCATATCCTAAGGAATCTTATTATTGCATTCTTTGGATCAACAATTTTAGTTACGTTAATCTACCGTTTTGTTCCGGTATATGTTACTCCATTAATGATAATCAGGTGCATGGAACAGATGAAAGATGGTGAAGAAATTAAACTAAAACATACATGGGTCCCCTTTGAAAAGATTTCAAAACATCTGCCAATGGCAGTTATCGCATCCGAAGATAACAAATTTGCCACTCACAACGGATTTGATTTTGAAGCAATTCAACTCGCCATAGAAGAGAGTCAGGAAGGAAAAAGAAACAGAGGAGCAAGTACTATCAGCCAACAAACAGCCAAAAATGTTTTCCTATGGCCAGAATCATCATGGTTAAGAAAAGGTTTTGAGGTTTATTTCACCGTTCTTATTGAAACTCTATGGTCTAAACAGCGTATCATGGAAGTGTACTTAAACTCCATAGAGATGGGAAAAGGTATTTATGGAGCTGAAGCAACAGCCAGATACAAATTCCATACTACAGCAAAGAAACTTAGCAGAGGACAATGTGCTTTAATAGCAGCAACCTTACCAAACCCTATTAAATTCGATTCTGCCAATCCATCCAGATATATCCTCAGACGTCAGGCCAAAATATTGAGGGTTATGCAATTAATACCTAAATTTCCCTCCTGCTAAAAAAGGAAAGTAGAGTCTCTATTTATTATAACCTATGAAAAAACTGCTGATATTATGTGTATTTCTGATTACTGCTTTTTTTGTAAAAGCACAGAGAAATGAAGTTTTCTCGCCCAACATTCAGAGCTTACAGATCAAGGTTAACGATAACTGGCTTGCACCTCCAATCGTTAACCTGAATTCTGATGATGTATTAGAAGTCTCTTTTGATGAGCTATCACACAAATATCACCGTTTTCAATATATTATTTCACATCACAATGCAGACTGGACTCCTTCCGGACTGAGCGAAATAGAATTTCTGGAAGGTTTTAATAATAGTCCTATTGAAGATTACCAGAATTCATTGAATACGACTATGCAGTATACTCATTATCGAGTATCTTTCCCTAACGAGCAAGTTAAACTAAAAACTTCAGGAAACTATATTATTACTATATTTGACGATAATGATAATTCAAAACCTGTATGCAAAGCTTGTTTTTCTGTAATAGAAAAGAAAGTAATAGTTTCGGCGACAGTAAGCAGCAATACAGATATAGATAATAACAAATCACATCAACAGGTTTCTTTCAACGTCAATTATAACGGATATAATATCCGTAATCCTCAAAGTGAAATAAAAATTAAAGTTATGCAAAATCTGCGTGAGGATAATTGTGTGACTAATCCAATACCTTCATATATCAGTTCAAATGAACTAAAATATGAGCATAATAAGAATCTGATATTCGATGCTGGGAACGAATACAGACGATTCGAAATGGTTAGCGTAAAATATGCAGCACAAGGTATACAAAGAATTAAGTTTTTTGATCCGTATTATCATGTAACTCTAATCCCAGATGAGCTAAGAACAAAAAACTACAGCTACGATCAAGACCAGAACGGACGTTATCTGGTACGATATGATTGGGCTACTAATAATAATATCGAAGCGGATTATTTACTGGTTCACTTTTCTCTTCCATGGAAAGATGAATTACCGGATGGGAACTTCTATTTGCAGGGAGCATTTACTCACGACAACTTAACTGATAATTATTGCTTAAAATACAACCCAGAAACGAAAGCTTTTGAGACTATTCAATTGCTAAAACAGGGAGCATATAACTATCAATACCTTTTTGTACCTACTAATAGCAACAAAACTACAACTGCTCTCACCGAAGGAAATTACTATGAAACAGAAAATGAATATCTGATATTAGTATATCATCGTCCTTTCGGGGAAAGATACGACCGCCTGATTGGAGTGCAACAGGTTTATTTCAAATAAATCGATATCCGTAAATACTATCTAACGAAAAGGCAAACAGAAAAGCTCCTTCTTTTTATTTATACTAGATCATAAATAAAGATATATAGAATAAGTGAGTTCTTATATTCCTTGTTCTTATTAAAAAAAGTAAAGTATTCCTTGTTGAAAGTTTCCTAAGAACTTGTGAAGGTTTCCTAAGAATTGGATATACTATTTAAATATTCAAATAGTTAAGCTTTGTATTTAATTGGATTATATTAGATTCTTTCAATCTAATAAAATTAAGTAGAAAAAGAGGCAGCAGTTACTTAAATATTCTAAGTGACTGCTGCCTTACTATAATATCACAAAAACTTATTTCTAATTTTATGCAAACAACTCTATTCTTTCTATATAAGCAAGAATATCACCCTTGTTTACATGAGCTCCTTGTTTCACACAGACTTCAACAATGCGACCTGAGAAATTGGCCGGAATCTTATCATAAGTTCCCCATAAAGTACCAATATAACAAAATGTTTCTTCTGGATAGAATTTCTGACCAATAGCTGGAGGAGTAGATCCAGATTCAAAACTTGCATCCCAAAATACCTGTCCTTTTTCAAGAGCTGTAATTGGTTCAGCTTTAGCACGTTTTAATTTCTTTATATCCTCTTCAGTAAAGCCATTTTTCTGCATTTCTGCATCTTTGGCTCTTTGTAATTCATCTTCAAAGCGTTTCTTTGCTATACCCGAACGATAATCGCGATATTGACGATCATGCATAGCCAGTTCGAACAATTCTTCATTATCCGGACCATATTCCCATCCATTATCATCCATTTCTTTTTTATATGTTTCCAGAGCATCTGGGAAATTATCTTGTGGATTCTCGTCTGTAAATTCATACCCTTTTGATTTAGCCAGTTCAATGATTTCCGGAGCAAGTTCACCAGGCAATTTACCGCTCTTGCCTAAGATCATATCCCATGTATGAGAATCAATCATACTCCAGCGCTCTTCCCCTTTAACCATTTGCATAACATTCATCAATGCAACATTCTTCACATACTGGCTAAATGGAGTAACTAAAGGAGGATAACCTAATTTTGGCCAAACGTAAGCTACTTCATCAAAAAGCATCACCAATAGATCATCAATACTAAGTTCATTTTGGTTCTTGCTTTTTAAATACATATTAATTCCAGATTGAACACCCTTTAAATCGGCCATCATTGACCCCATCATACCTCCAGGTAAACCACTACCAATAAGCAATGAAGAAGTATGTTTATTAGTAGGATCAATAAAATATCCTAAGAAGTCATCAATAAACTCTTGAGTTAAACTACGGGCCTTCATATAAGCCTTCATATTAATTTCAGGAACCTGGAAACCGGCATCTTTCAACATAGCCTGAACAGATAATACGTCTGGATGAACTTTTCCCCAAGACAATGGCTCCATGGCAACATCAATAATATCTGCACCGTTTTCACAAACCTCCAGAATGGAAGCCATAGAAAATCCAGGACCTGAATGTCCGTGGTACTCTATGATAACCTCTGGATGTTTATCCTTTATTGCCTTTACTAATTTTCCAAGCATTACAGGACGACCAATACCTGCCATATCCTTTAAACAAATCTCAGGAGCTCCTGCAGCAATTAACTGTTCAGCAATATCCGAATAATACTCTACTGTATGTACAGGAGAGAAAGTAATACAAAGTGAAGCTTGAGGAATCATACCTGCTTCCAAAGCATAAGTAATAGAAGGAATTATATTTCTCACATCATTTAAACCGCAAAAAATACGAGTTATATCAACGCCTTGTGCTTTCTTTACTTTATACATTAGTTTACGAACATCAGCAGGGACTGGATACATACGTAGCCCGTTCAATCCACGATCGAGCATATGGGTTTGAATACCAACTTCATTTAATGGTTTCGTGAAAGTTCTCACTGCATTATTTGGGTTCTCACCGTACAATAAGTTTACTTGTTCAAAAGCTCCTCCGTTGGTCTCCACGCGAGCAAAACATCCCATTTCAATAATTAGTGGTGCAATTCTTGCCAATTGATCAGCTCTTGGTTGATACTTTCCGGAAGATTGCCACATATCCCGGTAAAGAAGGCTAAATTTAATTTCTTTTTTCATTGTAATAGCGCTATATAAGATTATAAAAGTTTATTAAAATGCTATTGCAAAGATAACAAATGAATTGACAATATGTCAAGGAAATAAATAAAATCGCCATTTTTAAAATATGTTTAATATCATATTTATATTTCAAATTAGAAAAAGAAAGGGAGTAATACCATTTTTATTAGAATTACCCCCTTAAATTACCAAAAATATATCATATTTTATAAGCATCATACAAAATCCTTTAATTGTTGTTGCAACCGTTGTCGCGTAAAAAAGATGCGGCTCTTCACTGTTCCGAGAGGTAAATTTAGTTTATCAGCAATTTCACGATATTTAAAACCAGAAACATGCATAGAAAAAGGTACCATATATTCTTTTGGCAATGAATTAACTACTCTATCAATTTCTTTAATGTCATAAGCTCCTTCAGTGCTATCGAAGCCTGAATCTTGTGATTGATTAAGATGGTACATATTCTCTGTCTGATCAACGAATGTTTGATCTCTCATCACCTTCCGATAATTATTAATGAATATATTACGCATTATAGTATACATCCACCCCTTAAAGTTGGTATCGGGTGTAAATTTGTCTTCGTTGTCGAGTGCTTTCAAGGATGTTTCCTGCAATAAATCGTTTGCTTCTTCCCTGTTTGCTGTTAATTTATACGCAAAGCGAAGTAGTTCGTCCTGTACTCCCAGCAGATCACTTTTAAAATTTAAACTTTTCATAACTTTGCTTATTTGTGTTAATACTGTTTTTACATTGTTACAATATTATATAAAATAAGTGTGTTAGATAGCCCAAATTCTATCAGCAATTGGGGGGTATATTATTAATAACAATTTTCGCACCGTTAAATAACAGTTTTCAGGTCATTCTCCTTTTAACTTCGGTAAACAGATATTATATTTTACTGCAAGAATTCTTGTGAGAAAAACACTAAAACCACTGATACATTGAATCAACATACTGTCCAGATTCATAAAAGAACAGCCCCCAAACACTAATCCTCCCACTATACAAGCCATTGCATAGATTTCTTTTCTAAAAATAAGTGGAATCTCGTTAATAAAGATATCACGAATCACTCCGCCTGCTGCACCTGTAATACTTCCCATTACAATAGCAACCCAAAAAGGAAAACCTAAAGCTATAGTTTTTTCAACTCCAACAACGGTAAAAAGAGCAAGACCAATGGAGTCGAAAATAAAGAATGTATTATGTAAATGAACTAATTGTTTGCCAAAAAACTACTACCCAGAATAAAGCCAGGGCAGAACAAATAAGATAAACCGGATTTGTCATCCAAAAAGGTGTTACATCGAGAAGAACATCACGGATAGTTCCACCGCCAATAGCAGTAACCAATCCAACAACATAAGCGCCAAACCAGTCGAATTGTTTAGCAGAAGCTAAACGTATGCCACTAATGGCAAAAGCAAAAGTTCCGAAGAATTCTATAATCTGAACAAATGTAGGCATAATCCCATTTTTTTTGCAAAGAAACAAATAAAGAATTAAATTATGAATCAAATAAGAAAAAAGTAAGTTGAATTATAACTTGAATTATGAAAGAAAGTGTACTTTTGCTGCCTAAAAGAACAACATATATTATAGACATGAAAATTACCATTGTTGCAGGGGCACGCCCCAACTTTATGAAGATTGCTCCAATCATGCATGCTATTGATAATGCCAGAGAGCAAGGGAAAGAAATCTCATATAGAGTAATATATACTGGATCAGCTAATGATACAAGTTTGGATCCTTCTCTTTTTGCTGATTTGAATATAAAAAAACCGACTGCATATTTGGGAATAGGTTTTGAAAACCTTACTGAACGGGCAGGAGGAATTATGCTGGCTTTTGAAAAAGAACTAAAAGAAAACCCAACCAATATAGTATTAGTCGTTGACGATTTAACTTCCACTATGGCGTGTGCTATCGTTGCTAAAAAGCAAAATATAAAAGTTGCTCACCTGGTTGCAGGAACACGCTCTTTTGACATGAGTATGCCTAAAGAAGTGAACCGAATGATTACCGATGGACTTTCTGATTACCTGTTTACAGCAGGAATGGGTGCAAACCGTAACTTGAATCAAACGGGAGCAGAAAATGAGCAAGTTTTCCTTGTCGGAAATATTCTGATGGATTCTCTAAGATATAATCGTCACAGATTTATAAAGCCTACTACATTTGGTGTTTTAGGATTAAAAGAGCAAAGCTATATTCTTTTAACAATCAATCGTCATGCATTGATTGAAAATAAAGAGAATTTCAAAGAACTTATGGAGCGTTTAATATCTGAAGCCAAAGGTACTCCTATTGTTGCTCCGCTGCATACATACGTACGTGATGTGATAAGCGAGCTTAATATAAAAGCTTCTAATTTACACATTCTTCCTCCGCAAAGCTATCTTTCATTTGGTTATCTGACAAGCAAAGCTAAAGCGATAGTTACAGACTCCGGTAATGTTGCAGAAGAAGCAACATTCCTTGGAATTCCATGTATTACATTAAATAACTATGTTGAGCATCCTGAAACCTGCTCTATCGGTACTAACGAATTAGTTGGTGAAAGCCCAGAACAACTTGGCTCTGCAATTGAAAAAATAATGAAAGGCGAATGGAAACAAGGAAGTCTTCCTGAAAGATGGGATGGAAGAACAGCCGACAGAATTGTTCAGACTTTGCTTCAACTGGTATAAACCAAACAAGAATACATAAAAAATACGCTGTTATTAAAGAGTTCTTGTTACCTATAATATTAAAAGAGCCATTTTCTATTTGTCCAACAGATAAAGAATGGCTCTTTTATTATGGAAAGAATTTAATCAAGCTATAATTCAGAACTTTCAATCTTTAAATTCAAGCTATTAATAATCTGTCTGCGACGTTACACCTGCGCAATGTTCCTACAAAGCTAATGAACTTCCTTTTTAGGAATTCTTATAAATGAAGAATTTATGATATCTAGAAAAAGCTTTTAATTGTGCGGGCAACTATGCTATTTTTTAGCATTCTTACGGGGTGTTACTAAAACGCCCGCGCCTAATAATCAAGTTATTATCTTTAAAAATAAAATAGTAAGACAGAAAACAACCTTATGTTTTTCTATTTATGAGTAGTTCATCGAGTTAAAATGTGTTTCATTCCTCATATTCAATAAAATATAAAGTCTAAAAACGTTCCAATTTAGAATTAAAGCAAAAAAGCACGGTGGTATTAATAAAACCACCGTGCTTTTGCTATCTAAAGAAAGAAATGTCTCTAGCTATTCTTCATCACAATGTCCAAGGACCGGTTGCAATATTTCGGGTAAAACAAGGCCTTTACATTTTATCTGCGACAAAACTTTCTTTCCCTCTTTATTCAGATTAAAATACATTTGTCGCTTATCATTTTCTCCCAGACTACGTTCAATAAGCATCTTCTGTTCAACAGATCTTATCACTTTAGAGCAGTGAGATGATGTCATCCCTGTCTTTTCAGCAATTTCAGATGCCGACAAACGACCTTCCGAAAGGCAACACAAAGCCATTGCTTCATTTAAACCAACGCCATATTTATCATTCAGCTGCATTTCAAGATCATTCATGGCAATATTAATGTCTCTCAGCTGACAGATTACTTTTATCATTTCTTTCAATTATTATCAAATAAACAGGTTGATATTGGATTTGTCCGCTCGTTCCATATATGTAGCCACTCCTCCAATTGTAACATTATCGAGCAGTTCTTCTTCTTTCACTCCCATTACATCCATTGACATCTGACAAGCAATAAATTCTACTCCACTATCAATAGCTTGCTGACGTAATGATTCCAAAGAATCAATGCCTTTCTTTTTCATGATAAACCGCATCATTTTGCTGCCAATTCCCATCATGTGCATTTTAGAAAGTTTCAGTGCCATAGTATCCGAAGGAAGCATCATTGAGAACATTTTTCCAAAAATATCTTTCTGAACTTTTGGTTTGTTTGTTCTCTTAATTGCATTCAACCCCCAGAACGTAAAGAAGATAGTTACCTTCTCTCCTGTAGCAGCTGCTCCATTTGCGAGTACAAAAGTAGCCAAAGCTTTGTCTAAATTATCACTAAACATGATAAAAGTTTTCCCCTTATTGTTATTTTCGACTGATACTTCGCTAATTTCATTAGAAACTTTCTTCTTTTCCACTTTTTCAATAACTGAAATATACTTGCCTGAATCGGCTGATTGTGAGATCATTTTATGTCCTGTCATATTACACCATGCCTGAGAATCACGACGAAAAGCCGGATCAGTTGAGATTACTTCGAGGCGTTCGCCTATGTTAATATCTTCTATACTCTTTTTCAATTTCATTATAGGGACCAGGGCATTGCAATCCACAAGCATCTATCTTTGATTAGTTTCTATCTCCATTTTATTAGCATTGCCTATCTCCTAAGCCTAAAGAGCAGGCAATTATGTCTTTATCATTAAGAACAACAGGAGTTGTTGCTGCCTGATATAGCTTATATCCTCCCGACAGATTAAATACATTATTAAAACCATGCTGCATCAACACTCTTGAAGCAAGATAACCTCTCAGTCCTACTGCACAATAGATATAAATGTTCTTATCCTGAGGAATTTCGTTCAAATGATCTCTTATTCCATCTATTGGAATATTTACTGCACCCGGAATTGCTCCCAGTGAGAATTCATCAGGAGTACGCACATCCAGAATTATACCATCCTGAGCTTGTTGCAGTTGTCTCCAGGTTATTATATTCACTCTTTTCAGCAGAATATTCTCTGCCACATATCCGGCAATGGCAATAGGATCTTTTGCTGATGAGAAAGGAGGAGCATACGCATGTTCAAGTTGAATTAAATCATAAACTGTACCTTGTTGTTTAATCAGCAGAGCTATTTGGTCGAGTCGTTTATCCACGCCATCGTATCCCACGATCTGAGCACCATAAAGTTTTCCGTTCTCCGGACTAAAGGTAATTTTAATACTCATTGCAGAGCATTAGGATAGTAACCGGCATGAGAACCCGAATGGGTTACTGAAGATATATAAGGGATTTCTTCTTTCTTTAACTGCTTTGCAGCCATACCTGTAGAAGCAACAGTCAGATCAAAGACTTTTGCTATAGCAGTTCCTATAGCTCCTTCATATTTTATTTGTTACCAAGTAACATATTGTCTGCACATATACGTGCTTGTCTGTTGGCCGGACCAGCCAAATAATTCAGCCATGGTTTTCCGGTTATTGGATGCTTATATTCTATTGCATCACCAACAGCATAAATATTTTCGTCGGAAGTCTGCAAGTAATCATTTACCGCAATACCTCCCCTCTCTCCTATTTTAAGTCCGGCTTGTTTTGCCAATGTAGTTTCGGGACGTACACCAATGGAAAGAATTACCAGGTCGGCCATTATACATTTGCCGTTTTTAAATACCACTTCAATGGAATTTCCTTTTTTTGTAAACGCACTAACAGCATGTTCCAGATATAGATTTACCCCTTTATCCTGCAAGTGTTGGTGTACAAGCGAAGCCATTGAATAATCAATTGGTGGCATTACCTGATTGAGCATTTCAATGATGGAAACTTCTGCTCCGGCATGTTGAAGATTCTCGGCCATTTCAAGTCCAATAAATCCAGCTCCAACTACAACAGCCTTTTTCACTGAATGGGTATCCATATAGTTTTTAATGGCATCTGTATCATTTACATTTCGTAAAGTAAAAATGCCATCTAAATCAATCCCAGGGAAAGAAGGACGAACAGGTGCAGCTCCTGGAGATAGCAAAAGCTTATCGTATTTCTCTTTATATTCTTCTCCGCTTTGAGAACGAACAATAACTTCTTTGCTATCGCGATCGATACTGATTACTTCCGAATGAACTCTTACATCTATATTGAAACGTAAGCCAAACGATTCCGGAGTTTGCAAAAATAACTTTTCGCGTTCGCTTATAACTCCACCTATATAATAAGGTAAACCACAATTGCATAAGAGATATAATCCCCCTTTTCGAACAAGATAATCTCAACATCCTCATTATACGTCTGATTCTGGCAGCTGTTGTTGCACCTCCAGCTACTCCTCCAATAATAATGTACTTTTCTTTACTCATTTCCTATTATGTTTTTTAGATAACCATTCATAAAATTCCAATATTAATATTTTCCAATGGAATTATTTTGCAAAGGTATTACTATTTTCTAATAAAACAAGTTTCCAATAGAAAATGTTTTTCAAATAAAAAGAGGCTGTTACTATATTAAAAGTAACAGCCTCCTCTTTATCTGATAATAGCTAATAATCAGTTATTATTTTGCTACATTATTAACTGGTTTACCAGCTGAGTATGCTTTAATATTTTCTACAACGATACTCATCAATCTTACACGAGAAGCTTTAGTAGCCCATGCTATATGAGGAGTGATGAAACAGTTCTTTGCAGTAAGTAAAGGATTATCTGCACGTGGAGGTTCTGATGACAACACATCTAATCCGGCAGCATAAATAACACCTTTATTCAAAGCATCAGCCAAGTCTTGTTCATTGATAAGCGAACCACGACCGGTATTAATCAAAATAGCAGTTGGTTTCATACTTGCCAGACGTTTTGCATCAACAAGTTCGCGAGTTTCTTCGGTTAGCGGACAATGAAGACTGATAATATCACATTCTGTGAAAATTTCTTCTTTTGTCATCATCTTAATTTCTGGTGGCAATTGAAGCTGTGATTTAGAAGTATAAGCACAAACACTCATTCCAAAACCAAATGCAACGCGAGCCGTAGCCATACCAGTGCGTCCAAGTCCCACGATACCAAGTTTTAGTCCGCTTAGCTCATGTAAGTGGGGTATCCCAGAAACAGAAATCCTCACTATTAGGTCCATCGGCCATTTTTTACTTCGTTAGAATGATGTGCCACATTCTGAGTTATATTCAAAATATGAGCAAATGCCATCTGAGCAACCGAAATAGTACTGTAAGCAGGAGTATTGGTAACAACGATTCCACGTTCTTTTGCTGCTGTAACATCTACCACATTATATCCGGTAGCAGTTACACCAATATATTTCAGCTCCGGAAGAGCGGCAATTACCTCAGCATTAATCTCTACTTTATTAGTTAATATAACGTCTGCATCTTTGGAACGAGCAACAACATCTGCTGCAGAAGTGCGATCATAAATAGTACAATCACCCAAAGCTTTAAGTTCATCCCACGATAAATCGCCCGGATTCATTCCATAACCGTCTAATACTACAATTTTCATATTCAAATTAAATTTAGAATTTATTCTTTATAACGATCTCCCCAGAGTTGAACCATGTGTTCTTTGAGTTTAGCCTCCGCCGGATTTGGCTGCGGATGCCAGATTGATTGGTTTTTCAATTCCTCGGGAAGAAATTGTTGTTTTACAAAATGCCCTTCGTAATTATGTGCATATTTATAGTCATTGCCATACCCCAACTGTTTCATCAGCTTTGTAGGAGCATTGCGCAGGTGTAACGGCACAGGCAGATTTCCTGTATTCCGAACTAATTCCAGTGCATCATTAATGGCGTTGTAGGCCGAATTACTTTTGGGACTTGTTGCCAGATAAATAGTTGTTTCAGCCAAAGGTATGCGTCCTTCGGGCCATCCTATTTTCATCAGCGTATCAAAGCAGGCATTGGCAAGTAGCAATGCATTTGGATTTGCCAAACCGATATCTTCTGAAGCAGAAATAACCAGTCGGCGGGCAATAAAGGCGGGATCTTCTCCCCCTTCCACCATGCGGGCCAGCCAATAAATTGCTCCGTCGGGATCGCTTCCACGAATACTTTTTATAAAAGCGGAAATAATATCATAATGCATTTCTCCGTCTTTATCATAAGCCAATGGATTTTGCTGAAGCCTGTCGACCACCTTTTCATCGGTAATCTCTATTGGATCTTCAGTATCCGACTCGATAACCAACTCTAATATATTAAGCAGTTTGCGTGCATCTCCACCCGAATAGCGAAGCATGGCATCTGATTCCTTGACTACTATATTTTTACTCTTCAGGATGTGATCTTCATTTATAGCACGATCTATAAGCTGAAGTAAATCTTCTTTTTCTAATGATTTAAGCACATAAAGCTGACAACGGGAAAGTAACGGACGAATAACCTCGAAAGATGGATTTTCTGTTGTTGCACCAATAAGTGTCACAGTGCCCTGCTCTACTGCTCCTAATAAGGAATCTTGCTGTGATTTACTGAAACGGTGAATTTCGTCTATAAAAAGTATAGGACTGGCTTGTGAAAAGAAACGGCTGCTTTTTGCTTTTTCAATCACATCTCGCACATCTTTTACTCCCGAGCTTACTGCACTTAATGTATAAAAGGGAGTTTCAAGTTTGTTGGCTATAATCTGCGCAAGGGTAGTTTTACCCACTCCGGGAGGTCCCCAAAGAATAAATGACGAAATGCGTCCTGCGTCTATCATCTTACGCAAGATTGCCCCTTCTCCCACTAAATGTTTCTGGCCAATATAGTCATCAAGCGACTTTGGCCGGAGTCTTTCTGCTAATGGTTGTGCCATTTCGTTATTGTTATATGAGAAGCAAATGTACATATTAATATTTAAAAAGGATAATTCTCGGCCAAAGATTTTAAAACCGACGGCGGGGAAAGAAAATTCTCCTGTACAAAAGAATGATTTCTTCTGTACAGGAGAATTAATTGTTTTGTACAAAAGAATGATTTCTTTTGTACAAGATATTAAAATGTTATATAGACGGATTCAGAATACTTCCTTAGAAGTTAAGCATTACTGCAAGACGAATACCATCTTTATTGATACCTGGATGATTCAGATAATTCAAACGACGGGTATATTCAATATGAAGTAATTTAAATATATTGTAAATACCCACACTGAATTCCATATATGGTTGTTTGCCCATCGCATAACTGGTTGGTACTCCATCGCGAGTTGGGAACAAGAACAAACCACTACTTAAATCTGGATTATTCTTATCACTCAAACCTCCGTACAATGCTTTAAACTTAAAGACTTCTCTCCACTTAAGAGTCTTAATCAAAGGAATACGATTAAATAATCTTCCGTTCAAATCATAAGTCAGATCTAATGAAGCAAACTTATCATTCAGGAATTCCATGTTGTTTATCAAGTTAAACGTCTCCCTTTGTGTAATGTAAGAAAGGTTGGCTGCCGGCATAATCAATAATGGAAAGGAACCTTATCCCATTGCTTACCAGCTTTAACATAAGCATCCAGTCTACCCCACGATTTAAGCCAGAATCTCTTATAAATACCTGCTTCAGTCAAATTGAATTTATAATCACCACCAAGCACATCTTTAATACCCATAGTGTGAGAAAGAGTAAAGATTGGCGCATCGAAAATTGATTGGCAATCTGCGTTCTTTGGTATTTATAAATGTCTCTCCGGGTGCAAATCTAAGTTGCAAAGAAGCTTCGGTTGTTGTTATATCGTGCACACTTGTTTTAGCCTCATCATTCTTTATATAGAAAAGATTACCTGTTGGCTCGTCATTGCGGTTCTTTACTGTCATTAGCAACAGAGAAGCCAGACATTGTTTCACGTTCGTATTTAAACTGAGCATCGCGCACGTATGACATTTGGTCTACGGTTGTGGTTTTCAGTCCCACAAACATATTATCTTTATCTGTCTTCAGGAACTTATCCATTGGAGACATTACATCATACATATAAGAGAAAGAGATGGAATGTTTAGGGAATTCTCTAGCAAGGAATTCTTTCTTATCAAATGTATATTCCACCATTCCTTTATATTTAGAACGGTTATCCTTGAATCCGTATGCATAATATCCGCTTAAGAAAAGCTGAGGGAACAACTTGGCTGTTGTTTGTCCGCTAATTCTAAGACGAAGACCTTCAATAGTGTTACTGCCTATAATAGTATTCATTGGCCCGAAATCGAATTTACTTGGATGACCCTTGCTGCCGGTTTCAACAAAATTCTCAATCAATGCCTTTAAACCAATAATCATATACTTAAATCCTGGCATTTCTTCGAGATGCTTAAGAAATAAATCCATACCGTTTTCTTTATCTGTAAGCGGAACCGGACGCATTTTATTCCAGAAGTCATCGTCCTTCATCATAGCATCTACCTCTTTTACAGTATTCCCCTTTACCTTAAACAGTTTTGGCTGAATTTCATTAAATGCATAATTGCTATACCTGGTGAGACGCCGGACTTGTAATTTCGACAGATTTTCACGAATGAGAGTTCAACGATCATATCATCATCTTTGAGCGCCCATCTTCCATTAGGAAGTTGCTCGTATGACTGAATAATATTGAGGTTATCTACAAAGTTCACACCCGTTTTCTTTGGAAGATTCATGATGCACTTCTTTACGGCATATGTAGAATCTTTCAAAATATAAAGGTGACCAGTAAAACCAAAGTCTTGTGAATTATTAGGCACAAATGTAAGATGGATACATGAGTCTTTTTCTACTTTCAGCGTATCCATAATATAGAACTTATAAAAAGATATCGCTGAACTTGAAGAAATAGGACTAATAAAACGGCTCGACAACAGACGGATATCGTCATCGTAAATATTCACATCCGTAAATACGTCTTTAAGGATAGTTCCCATCATATCGCCAGTTGAGAAAAGCTCGTCAACTCCCGATGTATTGATACCTTTTATAATCGTTTTCTCATCCTTCGGATTTTTCCGGAAAATAGTCTGAGAAGCAGTTTCCTGAACAGAGAAAGGAATAATCAGCTTATTTGTTTCCAAACAAGGCTCAACCTGATTAACCAGGAATGGCATCTTTTTATAGATACCTTTACCAAAATCATCTGGATTTACATCATTGATTGAAGTAGTAAGCTTCTGATATTTATCGAACTGATAAAAATCATTTTCTTCCAAACGCTGACTGGACTTATGTTCAATCACCTTCTTCATCAACTCTACTGCGGGATTATTCTTACGGGAATATTTCTCTTTCCTGGGTTTTACAACAATCTCAGTAAGCTGTATATCGGTAGATTGCAACTTAACACTAAGTTTGGTTGTTACTCCAGGAACAATTTTAACCGTTTTCTTTTTATAGCCTACAGCTGTAAAAGTTACTTCATTCCAACCTTTACGTGTGGTAATACGATAGGCTCCATTAATATCGGAGATACTTCCAACACCTTTGCCTTCATAAGACACAGAAGCGTAAGGTATTGGTTCATTTGTAACAGAATCACGCACAACACCTGTCAAATGAGATGGTGATGTTTCAGAAACTGAACCTACAACTACAGTTGAGTGAGCTGAAGCTGTATACGAAATGGCAATAACAAACAATGCGAGAACGAACTTGATATATAGTTGTTTCATACAATATCAATAAAATGAGCTACAAAGGTAAGCTTTTCATTTAATTTACTAAATCAAATTAAGCTAAATCAGTAATATTTATATTACATTTGCGACAAATAGAACAATAAAAATGCTATCGATTCTTATTCCGACTTATAATTATGAATGTTTAGGTCTTGTAGAAGAGCTTCACCGCCAGGCGCAAACATTATCCTTCCCTGTTGAAATCTTTATTGCAGATGATTCATCAAAGGAAGAGATGAAACGTAATAACCGAAAAATAAACAGGTTAAACAATTGCATGTTTATTGAACTTAAAGAGAATATCGGACGAGCCAGGATTAGGAATTTCTTATCAGAGAAAGCTCAATACGATCTTTTATTATTCATAGATAGCGACGCCGGTCTCGTCAGCAATGACTTTCTACAAAAATATGTTTCGGCAATACATGGCAACGACGTTATCTGCGGAGGTCTATTATATGATCGACCTATACCTTCAAAGCAATTTAGCCTACGCTATTATTATGGAATATCAGCAGAAGAACATTCTGCAAAAGAACGTAACGTGCACCCTTATACAAAATTCTCATCATTCAACTTTCTGATCAGAAAAAGAATCTTCCAGAAAATTCTTTTTGACGAATCGTTTTCGGGATACGGACATGAGGATACGGCCTTTGGTATTGAGTTGGAAAAACGTAAAATAAAGATTAATCATATTGACAATCCGCTTTTTCACTTAGGACTGGAAAAGAATGATGCTTTTCTTCATAAAACGGAGATGGGGATTGAAAATCTTTATCGATATTCAGATAAGCTGAACGGATACGTACGCTTATTAAGCACGTTTAATAAAGTAAAAAAATACAAATCACAAGTCCTCTTATCCTTTATCTTCAAAAAAACAAGAGAACTCATGAAGAAAGAGTTACTAAGCAACCATCCAAGCATGAAGATTTTCGCTTTTTACAAGCTAGGATATTTGTGTTACATCAGCAATAAACAATTCAAATAGCGCCTCTTGCCATTGCTTCAAGACGAAGCATTGCCTGTAATCTCAATGAAGGAATATAGGATCTTACTGGGAAGAGAGTTTTTATTGTATACTTTAACAAAGGAGAATAAGTTAAAGTAAGCTTTGCATAGGCTTTACGAAAGCAAAACTTTGAGAGAAGAAAAGGCTTGAATGCTACTATGTTCGGTTGCAGAACGTGCTCCAACCGAGACATAACGTTTATTCCCAGTGCCTAAATAATGCTCATTCATCTTGTAAAATAAGCCATAAAAGGGGTAATATCCACCGGATAAATATTTTGTTCTCGACTTAAGCATAAAATATTCGCACATATCCTCTTTACAATGATTTTCAGCATAAGCCACTAATGTACCATTTATTTTATCTATTACTCCCCAAAATTCACGACCTTCTTTAAACTTATCTAAATCAGCAATAAACGAAGAACGTGAAGCTACAACATCTGTAGTGTTGGAATATCGGTCAAAAGAATCTTTGTACACCTCATATCCTTGTTCACGCATAAAATCTACTAGTAATAGGTCTTATTTCAAAGAACTTAAAAGCATGACGAACTTTATTTCGCGTTCTTGCTTTTTAATTCTTCCATTCCGTAGAATTTGTCTTTAATAATAAACCAGAAAGATGTAGGCTCTGAAGAATCAAAATCATATGTATTTCTGATAAACCAAACTTTATTTTTGTTTATTAATTCCAGGACGCATCTCCTCTGTTAATTGTTTTTCTTTATGTGGCGCTTTACTATAAATAACAGCCTTTTTTATAATACACGTAATCTTCGTTTTTCATTTTCAATTAGTTAGGATAAATTTCATTATTACTTATACAGCAGAATATTATTAAGTAATATCCTGTGACAAAAAGGCAGCAAAGATAATTTATTTTAAATAAAATGATTTACTATTCGTTATAATATTTATCTTTGTCAACAAACAAAATAAAAACTACAATATGAATAAAAGGATAATTGGAAGCGTGTTATTAGCAGCCATGACTATCATATCATGCAAAGAGGCTAAGAAAGCAGACGTTCAGGTAATACCTTTGAAGGATTCTGCTACAGTAATTTCCGACAGCCTTCGCTTTTGCGAAGCAACTTGTTGGAATGGAGAATCATTATATATCAGCAATTTTGGTGGCGATACTATAAATCCACTTAATACTGCCGGCAAAGGATATATTATGGAATTCAACTCAGGTAAGCCATCGGTACTAATCCCTGCAGATGGAAGATTAAATGCGCCCAAAGGAATGTGTGTGGTAGATAATTATCTGTTCGTTGCAGATGTTAACTCTATAGTAGTTTTTAATTTGAGTGACGTGAGCAAAAGTCAGAAAATTAAGCTTCCAACTAAAGATTCTTATGTAAATGATCTTGCCGTAAATGGAAAGAACCTTTATGCAACTGTTACAAATACGGGTAACATTTACAAACTGGATGTTTCTTCTCCTGAAAATATCAAAGAACAAACGCCTAAACTATTTGCAAATATTCCTGGAGCAAACGGTATTATTGCGACTGACAGTATAATATATGTAGCTTCATATCCTGTTGATGGAAATACATCTGCTCCAAACGTTATTTATTCTATCAGAAATTTAGAAAACCCCATTACTGAAGTATTTTTGAACCGTATGAGTCAATATGATGGTTTAGCACTATCAGAAGATGGCAAGTACTTATATTTCTCAACGTGGGTAAATGGAAATGTAGGAAAGATTAATATTAAAGATAAGAAAGTGGAGAACCTTATTCTTCCTATACAATTAACCGGACCGGCAGATTTCTCAATACATAAAGGAAAACTTTATATTCCAGATTTGCCAAACAGTAAGGTGTTAGTATACTAATTATAAAATATTTTAATAAAACGGGAAACCAGAAAGAATAATTCTTTTTAGTTTCCCGTTTTATTTTTGGTCACATTCTTTATTGGGAACAATTTATCGTGAAAAATATCGACTGTAAACAATAATTCGATTATAAAAGTTAATACTTCACAAAACAGATTCAACAAATAAAATCATTAGAAACAAATAATCACCCTATTGAATAGAGATCTTTATATAAATCAAAAAGCGGAACTTTTCACAAAGTTCCGCTTTTCAGTTTTCAATAGGTATTAGTTTTTTTTAAGGTAAAAAGATTGTTTTCAGGATAACGGTTGCAAATATGCAAGATATTTTAATACTACACAAACAAATTTATATGTCATAAAACATGTTTTTGCATTTTAACTTTTCAATTACCCAACTAATACCAAATTTCTTTCTACTTATTATTATTCTGAGGATAACTTTCATCAGTCTTACCCTGATGTTTTAGAACTTTCGCATCAATATAAAATACGATTTCCTCAGCTAGATTATTTATGTGGTCTCCAGAACGTTCAAGTTTACGGAACACACTGATCAAATTAAGGCATAAAGAAAGACTCTCGGGATTCTTACCAATATAATCAACTAGTTTTTTAGTAACCTCTCCATTGATCTCATCAATCAGATTATCCTTAGCAAAAACCGATGTTGCCAATTCAAGACTTTCTTCATTTAATGCTTTTTTGCTGTTTCAAGCATAGAAAGCACTTGAGTAAACATCTCTTCCAAACGAATATTCTTTAGAAGATCCGGATCTAAAGCTGGTTCTTCACATTTCACTACGAAGCGAGCAAGACCTTCCGCAAAATCGCCCAAACGTTCCAGGTCTGTGTTAATCTTCAACATAGCAAGAACAAAACGAAGATCTACAGCAACCGGATTGTAAAGGGCTATAATATCCTCTACATCACTATCTATTTTAAGCTCAAAAGCGTTTACACGTTTTTCTCTAACGATAACCTGCTGCTGCCATTTCCTTATTAAGAGTAAGCACAGCCTCCGATGCTCTATCCAACTGATTATAAACCAATGTCCACATTTCGTCCACTTCCTTTTTCAGTTGAACTAGCTCTGATTCTATAAACTTTACCATATCGCTATTCTTTTATAAGATTACAAATATAAAAATAAAAAACACTATCCAAACGTCCCGTAATATAATTCTGAGTGGATATCTGAGAAGGATTGGTAAATATCTTTTTAGTATTATCAAATTCTATCATTTCACCCAAATAGAAATAGGCAGTTTTATCGCTTACACGAGCAGCTTGTTGCATGTTGTGGGTAACAATAACAATTGTATAGTCTTTCTTTAATTCATGAATAAGTTCCTCAACTTTGGCTGTGGAAATAGGATCGAGAGCAGAAGCTGGTTCATCCATTAAAAGAACGGAAGGAGATACAGCCATTGCACGAGCAATACAAAGTCTTTGTTGCTGACCTCCCGAGAGAGCAAATGCAGATTCTTTCAGTTTATCTTTTACTTCATCCCAAAGCGCAGCGCCTTTCAATGTTTCTTCTACACGATGACGAATGAATTCATTATCTTTTATACCGTTACACGGAAGTCCGTAAGCTACGTTTTCAAAAATACTTTTCGGGAAAGGATTAGGGCGTTGGAATACCATTCCAACTCGTTTTCTTAATTCGTCAACAGGTACTCCTTTGCATAAATATCTTCATTATCAATTAATATCTGACCCTCCATGCGAGTATCAGGAATCAAATCATTCATTCGATTAAAAAGGCGAAGAAATGTAGACTTACCACAACCTGATGGTCCGATGAAGGCTACCACAGACTTTTCCTGTATCTGCATGTTAATCCCCTTCAAGGCTTGAAAATTGCCATAGTAGAAGTTTACGTCCTTTACATCAATTTTATTCATTCTATTTCGTTTTAGTTCATTTTTACTTTTTTGGAAAAATACTTTCTCAAAGCATTGGCAAGCAAGTTTTACTACCAGGATTATTATGATTAACACCAGTGCTGTACCGTAAGCTATTGGAAGCTGAGCTTCCATATCGTTCCACTTG
>Ga0268356_10714_pt1 | contig 50654 bp, 62 predicted proteins | sample BioMet10_FD_194415 | JGI IMG/M metagenome (GOLD analysis project Ga0268356, IMG submission 194415) | Sewage microbial communities from Oakland, California, United States - Biofuel 10 (PacBio Assembly) | ecosystem: Engineered > Wastewater > Sewage > Unclassified | place: USA: California | collected...
GCCTTACATCCTCTGTGGTCACGCTGTAGTTGGCATAGCCCTCCCAGCGGATGCGCAGAAATTTATAGTGGTTATAGATCGTTCCTTCCTCACGTCGGATTGTCCATACCTTTGCATCACGCCTGCAGACTTTGACCTGTTCGGTATTGCTGCCAATGCCCATCCACGAGTTGCCATTTACATAGATGTTTTCTGCAGCAACAGAATTGTAGATAAACCAGCTGACACCAGTCAGGGTATCGGTGCCATCATCGTTGCCAGAGTTGTCGCGGATGATGGCCATATTTTCTGTTGTGGCCAGAAGCTCTTTAATAGAAAAGTAATCAGCCATTTTGTACCTCCAATTCTGATACCGATTCAAATGCCGTAAAGTCAAGCGGATAGGCTGCAAGACTGCCGCGGTCTATTTCGCGGCTTTCACCTGTTATCGTTTCTTTGTAGCTGGTCTTTAGGATGACCTTGCCGTCTGTAAGCATGGTGTATGCCGTACCGGTTAGCTTCTTCGCAGGCTGCATATTGCCGTCAATAAACGGATCTGTCTTAAACGGCTCAATCGTGATGCCCGTCAGCGTATCAAAGTCGGCGGTAGAAATTGTAAGCGAGTCCATGCGGCCACGGTTAAGAGCACGTTCAGTTCCTCCAGAGATGGTGTATGCCTGCCGGAGCGTGAACTGCGTATCGTCGGTCACATAAACTTTGCTGTAGCGCATCTTTTGCTTATCACTGACATCAATTACGTCATGAACAATCGGTGCAAAGATTCTCAGCTGATCAGCAATCTCAAGTAGCGGCATACCGGTAAAAGCAAACTTTGAAATACTCTCTGTGATGCCTGCAGGCTCCGGTGTCAAAAGGGCCATTTCAAGAACTGCAGCAAGAGGAAGCGTCTGCATCCCGGCAAAAACAATCGGGAGGTATTCATCGCTTACTTCAATGCGCCCGTTCCATCTGTCCTGCGCGCCTAGACCCTGGCCGGTAATGGAAGCAATAATGCCCTGTGCCTGTATGACCGCAGATCCGGGTGCAACCGAAATCCAAACTTCAAAGGTATGCAGCGTTTTTTCCTGCATGTCGAGAAGCGGGTAAAACAGGTTCAGGATGTGGTCGCCGCTGTGCCAGGTTTCCATCGGATGGAATTCTTCTACCTCATGCCCATCCACCACATAGGTAACCGTAACAACCGATTGACCATCTTCCTCCCAGGAAACAGGGACGGTGACCGTGGTAGCCAGTTCCCTGTTTTCGGTTTTGGTATTACCGTCTGCATCCTTTGTATCCTCTGGCAGGATGGTCGTGCCTGTTCCGGTCGCCGTGACCGCGCGTTTCAAAGAAGCTGCAGTAACTTGCAGGAGAACGGCTGCTTTGAATTCACAGTCGGTTTCTTCCTGCGTGGCGAGTTCAATGTTTACAATCTCGACCTTGTCTGCGCCGAGCGTATACGCCATCGCATTCACATAGGAATAGGTCGCCATCTTTGTGGCCTCAACAGAATTGGTCAGCCCGGAGATATCCTTATCGTTCTTACTCTTGGCTTCTGAAAGGCGTGGATTTTTGCCGACACATTTGAGGGAGCACTTTCCGTTGACCTTGACTGTAATGGATGTGATTGCTGCAATCTTTGTGGCATCTGCCTGGCCTCCGGTAAATGTGAGTACATCACCTGGGTCGAGTGCCGGATCTCCGATGGTTTCAGAATCGAAAGGCACATAATTGATTACGGAAATGGCATTCAGGATATTTTTAAGGATGCGGGTTCTGGTTTCATCAAGGCCAAATTGGAGCAAGGGATTAACCGCAAGGTTCATCGTCAGCCCGTCATCCGGGTCAAGCGCATAGTATTCTGCCGTATTTGTGCGCCGGTTTGTTGAACTAATAGCCGTATATCTGGTGACGAAATCAGAAAAGCTGGAAGAATACCGGTGTGTGCTGTTTACGCTACAGACCGGGCTTTCACCGTATTTTACAAGCTGCAGCTTTCCATCCCGGTTAATGAAGGCAAAGCAGCCAAGCGCCTGAGAAAGATAATGAAGGAAATCCCGCCAGGTTTCGATATCATTGTCCGGATAGACGCCGAGAAGTTCAGTGCCATTTGGCAGAGCTTCAATTTCTGCTTGCGTCTGTGCAAGGCTGACTTTGCAGTCGTTACACATGATGTTTAGAAAATCATATGGATAACCGCTGGACTGTTCTTTTTTATAGGCTTTTTCAAAGCGCAGCATTCCATCATAGGCCTTGAGTTCCAGCGTCCGTATTTTTCGGTTTGCCTCCGCCACATAAAAGATTCCCATCGGGATATCCTCGACATTCCCATCCGGAAGTGCCATGTGGAAATCCAATGCAATCTGTGCGTCCTCTAATGAGTAACGGTCAACGTCTGAGAAAAGGGATATGCCAAGTTCCGCAGAATAGACGGAGCCGAGCTCTATTTCAGATGTCCCGGAGCACTGTCTTGTAATATAGCCGGAGCCCTTGACAATGTCCTTATTGACAAACGGATAGTTTTTCCCGGTTGCTGTGGTGATGTTCCCAGACCATGTAAAGGAGCGGGCATTTTCTTGTACTGCTGTCTTGTATAGATCAGATACGGGATACATAGCGCCGCTCCTTTCTCATCAATATTCCTTCAGTTCAAAGCTGACTTTCCATAGTCCTTTTCTGCTGGTGTCGTGTGCAAGGGAAGCTTTGAAACCGTCGATGTACATTTCTCTGGTCTCCCTGACCATTGTTTCTGTATTAAAAAAGTTGACTGCGAGCTTTGGCTTCCCACGCATCGCGGACAGCTTTTTAAGCCACGCCGGTGATACCTGAAAGGAGACGGATATCTGGGCAACACCGGATCGCACGATGTCGCGCTGAGTCGTACCGGCTTCCGTTTCCCCGGAACTGTCTGCCTCCACATCGGAAAGCGCCAGATCATAGGAAACAGGAAGCGGCATGTCTGTGCCATCGATATTTAAATATTGTGTAAATGCCATCATCTGCCTCCTGACCGGAGCGCCATCCGCTGCTGGGCGGTAATAATAGTTTCATCCAGCAGGGTTCCTCCAAGGTAAACTGGAATGGTAATGTCACCTCCGCCGCCCACATTTTCAAGAGCTGCAGAGAGCGCGTTTACCATCGTGCCGGTCTGGCTTGCTACGGCATTCTGAATCATGGCCTGCAGGGACGAAACGCCGACGACGGCTTCCGCACCGGCCTCACCTCCGGCAAGCAGGCTGTTTCCGCTCATCCCGAAGATGGTCGGTGAATCCAGAATCATGCCGTTTCCCATTGCCTTCTTATACCAGTCCACAGAGAAATGCGGGATGGACGGCGGGTCGAGCGAGAAGCTGCCGGAAATAGAAAAGTGCGGCAGCTTGATCTTCGGCAGTTCCCAGTTGAAATTGAAGATGCCCTTGAGCTTATCTACAATCCCGGATACAAAGCTCCAGATGCCGTTGAACACGCTGCTGAACACATCCTTAATGCCGTTCAGAATTCCGGAGATCGTGTTGTGGATTGCGTTGAAGGCTGTGGAGATGCCGGTCTGCATGGCATTCACCACGCCCATGACCACGCTCTTGATGCCGTTCCAAACAGTGGTGAAAACCGTATGGATTGCATTGAAAACCGTACTGGTAACGGTCTGGATGGTATTCCATGCCGTTGTAATAAAGGTCTGAATTGCGCTGACCACTATGGTTACTACCGTTTTTATGGCGTTCCAGATGGTAGTGACAACGACACTGATCGCCGTCAGAACGGTTGTAATGATTGTCTTGTAAATTTCAAAGTAGGTCGTCACGACGAGCTGAATCGCGGTAAAGATGGTTTCAAAGAAAGTCTTGATCCCGTTCCAGATCGTAGAGATTACCATCTGGATTGCCGTCATGACAGTTTCAACCGTAGTCTTGATGGTATTCCATGCATTCGTCAGGAACGTGCCGATGGCTGTGACGACGGTTGTAAATACCGTCTGGATTTCCTGCCAGATGGTGACGAAGAAATCCTTGATTGCCGTGAACACGGTAATGACGGTCTGTTTGATGCCTTCCCAGAGATCGATCCAGAACTGCCGGAAGCCGTCGCAGTTATTCCAAAGATAAATGAATGCCGCGACCAGCGCAGCGATTGCCGCAATAATCAGGATGATCGGGTTTGCCAGCATGACTGCATTCAAGGCCCCGAACACCGGAGTAAGGGTACCGATGACAGAGGTGATGGTACCGACTGCCGAAATGACCTTGCCGATGACCACCAGAAGCGGCCCGATTGCAGCCGCAATCAGCGCGACCTTGATGATGACCTGCTGTACCGGTTCCGGGATACCGCTCCAGATCTGCGAGAATGATTTCAGGGCATTGGAGATGTCCTTCAGCACCGGCGCAAGGACGGAAGCAAGGCTGTTTCCGATGTCGGCACCGGTTTCCTTCAGGGAGTTCATGGTCATCTTGAACTGGTCAATCGGGTCGAGCGTTTCATTGAAGGTGTTCTCGACGCTCCCGGAGAAGTTGCCGAGGGAGCCGGACAGATTGTCAAGGTTCAGTTTTCCCGTTGCGCAGGCATTGTAGATTGCTGCGCCTGCCTTACTTCCGAAAAGGTCATAGGCTGCCTGCAGCTTTTCCGTTTCAGAGCCGTTGCCCTTCATGGTGGTGGAGAAACCGGCAATCGCCTGATCCAGTGTCTTGCCGTCTTTCGTCGCGTTCTTCATTGCAGTCTTTAGGCCCATCATGGCTGCCGAGGTATCAAGACCGGACATCTCGACCATGCCCATGAAGCCTGCGGCCTGCTGTGAATTCAGCCCCAGCTCTTTAAGCTGCACCGCGTTTGTCTGCAGGGCGGAAGCCAGCGTATCCATGTCGATGCCGGTTGCCTGTCCGGTCGCGTTCATGGCATCCAGCAGATCGCCTGCGTCCGAGGCATCCTGTCCGAAGGCATTCAGTACGCCGGAGACATTATCCACGGAGGTGGAAACATCCGTATTGTTCAGGTCAGCAAACTTGATGAATTTCCCGGAGAGATCGTCCAGCGCCTGTCCGGTCAAGCCAAAACGTGTGTTGACTTCACCGACAGCGGCACCGGCGGTCTCAAAGTCGGTCGGGATTTCCGTTGCAAGGTCTTTGACGGTCTGGTTCATGTCTTCCAAGGTCTGACCGGTCGCGCCGGTTTTCTGCTCGACGATATCAAGACCGGAATCCACCTCGCTGAAAGCAGCCAGAGAGGCCGCGCCGACCGCCACAATCGGAGCCGTCACGTGTGTGGTCAGTCCTTCACCGACCTCGGAGATTTTGCCGCCAACCTCCTGCATCTTGCTGCCAGCCTGTTTCAGGGTGGCGGATACGCTGGTGTCGGTTTTCTTGCATTGCTGCTCCAGACCTTTAAGTTCCTGCTCGGTGGCGATGATCTCACGCTGCCATGCATCATACTGTTCCTGCGTGACGGAGCCGTTTTTCAGGCCCGCGTCCATCTGATCCTGCACGGATTTTAACTGCGTGAGTTTCTCTTTTGTCTCGCCGACTGCCTGTGACAGGAGTTTCTGTTTTTGCGAGAGCAGCTCGGAATTGGTAGGGTCAAGCTTTAACAGGCGGTTGACGTCCGTAAGCTGCGACTGTGTGTTTCGGATCTCTTTGTTGACGCCGGAGAGGGCTTTGGAAAGGCCGGTCGTATCGCCGCCGATTTCCACTGTGATTCCTTTGATTCTGTCAGCCATGCGATGACCTCCTTCCCTTGGTTAAAATTGATCCATCTGTTCCTGCGTTGCTTTTGCGGGCCAGTCGTAGCTGTCATTACTCATTTCCGAGTACATGTCATTGACTGTACCGATGGTGAGCAGGTCGAGCTCGGAAATAGAAAGCCCGATTTGCACACAGCGGAGCAGGAACAGTGGCGTCGTCATTTCGCGTTCAGTTTCATAAGGTTTTTTTTAGACTCGACCTCCGTCTCCACATTCAGCCCCCACAGCGAAATGATCTGCGGCAGGATTTCATAAATGGAGAAGGTATTGAACTCATCAAGCCATTCCTCCGGAGTGTCCGGGATATCCGGATTCTTATGCTTGGCCATAAGCCAGGCGATGTTCTCGAAAAGCTCCAGACTGAAGGTATCCAGATCCGATTCCTGCGGATTGGCTTCGTCGATGCCTTTCTGCAGCTGGTTCAGATCCTTGTAGATATCCCGGTGGAATTTGTTCCTGTACAAACGAGGAATGGCGGCAGAGGCACGGAATTCGACCGGCTTGCCGTCAATCTCGATGGTTTTTGTAACTGCCATAGTGCTGCCTCCTTATGCTGTCTGCGAGCTGGTCTTGGAAGACGTTGTCGCAGTGGTGCTGGTGCTTGTGCTGGTACTGGCGGCGGCGGTCGTAGTGGTGGTCTTATCCTGCGGTTCATAGACCTTGGTGTACCAGTTGTTGTAGGTTTCCTCGCTGGTGTTCGTACCGGTTTTGACCTTTACCAGCCCGCTCGGAAGCGGCGAAACAGTAAGCGAGAGCTTCTCCGTCTTGACTTCCTTCTTGTCCTCTGTGGTATCGCCCTCCATCGAAGGTCTGGTCGCGCTGCAGTAATACAGGCAGTGGCGGATCTTCCGCTGGTCGCCGGAGAACTCAAAGAGCAGAGCAAAATGCTCCGGCTCCACATCCTTGTTTTCCACCAGCACGCCATTGGCATCTTCGGTTTCATGCAGGACATCCACAAGAAAGCTCTCCGGGATGAGCGCAAGCTCGAAGTCGCCGGAATAACCGTTATTGTTGCTGACCATGTAATACACGGAATCATCCGCGTAGAACGGGTCGTTATCGCCCTCTGCATCCAGTGAAAGGCTCACGGAGCCGGGCATGCTGACAGGCGTCCCGAAGGTTACCTTGCCATCCTCGTCAATCGTGACAAGTGCGTAGTGACAGTTCTTAAGACCGAACTTCACTTTGTTTTTTCTGTTAGCCATAGTGGCATCCTCCTTTAAATCTCAGTTTGATAGAGCACTTCATACATCTTCTCGGAATCAATCCAGACCTCGGATTTCTCCCACGGAATTTCATGGGCGGTCAGGATATCCTCCAGTTTTTCTTCCAGCTCCGGGTCTTTCTTATCCGTGTAGAGTTCCATGTTCAGCTGGCTGATTTTGAAATACACGCCGTTGTCTGCGAACATGTTGTCACTGCCCGGAAAGAGAAAAATAAGGAAGGGCGGCTCAGGAGACTCACCTTCGGCGAAATGGTCGTAGGCAAGAGGGAGTCCCGCTTCCTTTAACATGTTGGTTATGTCGTCATAGGTCATACTCAGCCGCCTTTCAGTTTCTGTTCGATGGTTTTTACAAGCGTTTCGTTGCCGCGCTGTTCGGCAGGCGCGATGTGAGGCTTTCCCTCGACACGGCCTCCGCCGCGTTTGGCGTGTCCGTTCTCAAGCAGGTGCGCAATCTGGTATCGGTTCCTCGAATGCACCACCAGGTCAATGCTCTCGGAATCCTCGTGGACATTTTTTACCGACCAGCTTTTCTTGTACTTTCCGGTATCGACGGGAGCGCCAGATTGGATGTCCTTACGGACAGAAGCCGCCGTATCCTTTACGGCATCCTTCATGTCGTCGGTTGCGAGCTTTGAATATTTTTGAAGCTCCTCCATGATTGCGTCGTCCATTTCGCTGATCGGTATTTTTCTGCTCATGTTTTTTTCTCCAGCTTGCAGTTGAATTTAAGGCTGTTCCGCTTGCAGCCCATCGGGTTCACATAGGTGATGTTGTAGATATGGCCTTCCGCGATGATCCGGTATTTTGTGGATTCCACGGCGGCAAGCTCGGAAGAGTACCGGCAGGTAAAGTCAAGGGATTCTTCCGGGTTAACAACAACGCCTTCGGATTCCGAACCGGTGCTTGTGCCGACTGTTGCCCAGCAGGAGCAGTAATCCGTCCAGCCGTTGGTGTGGTTTCCGTATTTGTCAACGGTGACCGCGCTTTTCTGAAAAGTGATTTTTGTCCGCATCGCGCCGATATTCATCAGAAGCCCTCCTTCCGCGTGCCAAAGAGAAGGGAGCGCAGCGTCATGTTGAGGGCATGGTGGTCGGCTTCCTCCCGGTGCTCGTAGAGATAGGCCACGGTGTAAAGGATGGCCACCCGGATGCGGATCAGGGCTTTTTCCTCGTTTGCCATAAACTCCTCGTCGGACTGTCTTGTGATGTCCTGTACCTGCTTTGTCGCCGCAGAAATCAGGCTTTTTATCAGCTCGTCCTCGTCACCGGTGGTGACCCGGAGATAGGCTTTTGCTTCCTCAAGAGTTACTTCCATCGTCCGCCTCCTTAAAAAGAAACCGCCTGCAGGAAGGTTAATTCCTGCAGACGGCTGGTTACGTTAGCTGCCATTTTGATCAGGCACCGGCCTTGACGGACAGTCCCTTCACGGCCTCCGGCAGGATGAGCTTGCCGTCGATGCGCTCAGAGGCAAGGAAGCCAATCTGGCCGTTTGCCGCGTAGAGCTCGGAGAGGCGCTTGAAGGAACGTCCCTGACGCTCGGCGATCCAGTAGTAGGAGAAATCGCCGAACAGAATTGGTACATTGCCTGCAACCAGCTCCGGCGCATAAATCGAAGTCTTATAAGGACGGTTCAGGATCGTGTCGGGCTGACCGACGACAACAGACGGCTGCCAGATGTAATTTCCGTTGTTGTCCTTAATCTTGCGGAGCGCCTTGATGGTGGTGTCGTTCAGAATCCAGATGGCCTTGCTCCTATAAACGGAACGCAGGGAGTGGAACACATCCATGATGTTGTCAAAGGAAACCGTGCTCCCGGTAATCTCTGTGGTCGCGCCTTTGGTAGCCGCCACCTTGGTGAAGATGCCTTCCGGCTTCTTGCTGCCATCGCCGGTGAGGAATGCTTCTTCCTCCGCAGCGCCGATCCTGCGGCCAAACTCCGATGCAATGTAGGTCTCGAGATCGAAAACGGAATCGTTCATAAGTTCCTCGGATACCTTGATTGCCGTGCCCAGCTTGTAGGCTGAGAGGCTGATCTGGTCGAAGGTGTCATCGGATTCCGGGTACAGGCCGTTTTCCTCCATCCATGCCGCCGTCCCGTGGGAAGCAACGACCGGGATGGTGTGCGTGCCGCTCTGGGTCTGAATGACCGTCGCAATCGTGCGGAAGAAATTCTCCTCCTGCAGGGCGTCAATCAGACGCTTCTCATATTCATCCGGGACAAGGTAGCCGCCATTGGCGTCGGTGCCGATTTCCAGCACATCCTTTACGTCGTAGTAGTTGCGCTTGCGGATGTTGTTCCAGAATGCCGCCTTGTATGCCTTGGAAGCGATGCCGGGCTTGTCGTCCGGTTCATTCTTCGCGCCGGGTTTGCCGGTAAGCGGAGCAGAGGTCGGAGCAGAGAGCATCTTGTCGATCTCTTCCTGACGCTGCAGACGTTCAATGTCGTGTGTAAAGTCTGTGACTTCCTTTTCCATCTTGTCGTAGGTCGCGGCATCCTCTGCGGAAACCATGCCGCCGTTCTGAGAGTGTGTATTCAGGAATGATTTAGCTGCTTCCCATGCCTTCGCTCTCTTGTCCATAAGTTCCATAATCTGAGTCATAATAAAAATCCTCCTTTAATGTGCGAGAAGCGAAAGGCGCTTCTCAAGATCGATAACGGGTACCATGTGTTTATCTGCTTCCGGCTTTTTCTTTGGAATCAGCATTGAGAGCAGTGAATCTGTGACAGCCTTGCGGGAGAAAAGCATCTCTATGGTGTCGTCTTCTTCCGGCAGCGGGTTCTCACCGCCAGCGAAAAGAACCTCATCCGCAAAGCCGAGCTTCCTGGCCTCCTTGGCATTCATCCAGGTTTCGGCATCCATGAGCTTTGAAATCTTCGCGCGGGAGAGCCCGGATTTGATTTCATAGGCGTTCATAATAGATTCCTTGACCTCTGACAGCATGTCGATGGCCTTTTGCATTTCTTCGGTATCGCCAATGGCGATGGTCGCCGGATTGTGAATCATCAGCATGGCCACGGGGCTCATACAGACCTTGGTTCCGGCCATAGCGATGACGGATGCCGCAGAAGCGGCAAGCGCGTCAATCTTGACCGTGACATTGCCCTTGTAGTCCATGAGCATGTTGTAGATTTGCGCAGGCAGCAAAAACATCACCGCCCGGACTGTTGATCCAGAGGGTGATGTTCCCGTCTCCTGCATTCAATTCATCTTTAAAAAGCTTGGGTGTTACTTCATCGCCGTACCACGTCTCATCGGAAATTTCTCCGTCGAGGTAGAGTGTGCGTTCGCTGCCGAACGAGTCCGGTTCCTCGTTTCGCACCCAGTTCCAAAACTTTCTGGTCATAATGCCTCCTTACGTTTGTGCCGGGAGCTGCCGTTTTCTGGCTGCTGCTCCGGTTCTGTTTGTGGTTCTTCTTCTGTTTCATCCGGTTCCTCCTTTGCAGGTGCCGCAGCCGCAAAGATTACCTGCGTCCGCGAGCTTTGTCATGTTGCCGTTGATGAGATACAGATCGCCGCCGTCCTCTGCCGGAATGCGGTCGAGGTTTTCAAGCTCCCGGATATCATTGGCGGACATCCAGCCGTTCTGGCGGCCTGTTGCATAACCGTTCATACGGCTTTGGTAATCGCCACGGAGCAGGCCGTCCACATTGAATTTGAAGAAGTATTCCTTTTTCTCATCCTGCGTCAGGAGCGCCCGCTGCATCGACTGTTCCCAGCGGCAGACCCATGGGTCAAGCGTGTACTTCACGAATTCCAGTGACTGCTGCTCGATATTGGAAAAGCTCGATTTCTCAAGGTCGCCGATCATGTGCGGCGGAATGCGGAAGATACGCGCAATCTCATCAATCTGGAACTTCCTTGTTTCAAGAAACTGTGCCTGTTCAGGTGAAATGGAGATAGGCGTGTACTTCATGCCTTCCTCCAACACGGCCACCTTGTTGGAATTGGAGCTGCCGCCGAAGGCCTGCGTTCCAGCTGTCGCGTACTTTATCCGGATCTTTTACAACACCAGGATGCTCCAGAATGCCTCCGGGCGTCGCACCGTTAGCGAAGAACTTAGCTCCGTATTCCTCGCAGGCAATCGCCATGCCGATGGAATTCTTGGCCATTGCAATCGGCGAGTAGCCAACCAGACCGTCGAAGCCGAGCCCTGGGATGTGAAGCACGTCATATGGAGAAAGCCGGACACGGCTTCCGTTCATTGTGTGCGCCTCCTCCTGTGAGGTCTGGTACTCGTAATAAAGGTGTCCATCCTCGTCGCGGTCGACCGTCATGCGGTTCGGCATGAGCGGATAGAGCGCCACCACTTCACCTTTGCCGTTTCGGATAATCTGCGCGTAGGCATTGCCCCAGAGCAGAAGATGCGTCATAAGTGTTTCTCGGAAAACAAAAGAGGTCATTTCCGGATTCGGCTCATCGTGCAGGATAAAGTAAAGCGGATGGTCGGTTGCCTTTTCCTTGCTGCCGTCGTCATCGCTTCGGTACAGATGAATCGGAAGTCCCTGCAATCGCCTCAGAGAAGAATCCGGACGCAGGAATAAACCGCCGTCATCTGCATGGCAGACCGTTCTGTCACGGCTTTCCCAGAGGTTGTGCCGCCGAATAGGAAGCGGTAGGTGCTGCCGGTCGTCGAATCGGTCGGCTTGTCGCGGCTCCGAAAAAGTCCAGAAAATATGCTCATAGCCATCCCTCCATTTCGTTTATGGCTTCCCGGAGTACGAGAAAGCCGATCAGTGTCAGTAGAATCATTTCATTGCCTATATGAATAAAATGCCTCTCGTGTCATACACGGAGGCTCCGTTATCGTTGCCACAGCGGATCGCGCGGTCAAGCGCCATGATGGTTGCCACGGCACCGTCGATTTTCTCTGTGGATTTTTCCTTGTCTGCTTTAATGTTTCCGGCAGGATCAGTGCGGATGAAGATGTTGTCCATCATCCAGCGGAGCACCGGGTGGCCGCCGTGGGCGATACGCTTTTCCAGCGTCAGCTTCATCAGTTCTTTGGTAGGTGGCGACATATCTTTGAATCCCTGTCCGAAGGGAACAATGGTAAAACCCATGCCTTCCAGATTCTGAACCATCTGCACGGCTCCCCAGCGGTCAAATGCAATCTCCCGGATGTTGAAACGTTCGCCGAGTCCTTCGATGAACTTTTCAATGTATCCGTAATGGATGACATTTCCCTCTGTGGTTTCAAGAAAGCCTTGCTTCTCCCAGAGGTCGTATGGGACATGATCACGCCGGACGCGGAGATCCATCGTATCCTCCGGCACCCAGAAGTATGGAAGAACCACGTATTTGTCATCCTCGTCAAGCGGCGGGAAGACCAGAACGAATGCCGTAATATCTGTGGTGGAGGAGAGGTCAAGGCCGCCATAGCAGACACGGCCCTCAAGGTCATCATCGCTGACCGGGAAAGCGCACGCATCCCATTTGTCCATTGGCATCCAGCGGATGGCCTGCTTTACCCATTGATTCAGGCGTAGTTGCCGGAAGGAGTTCTCCTCACCGGGATTCTGCTTGGCAGATTCGCAGGCGGCTTCCACCTTGTCGATGCCGACCGTGATACCAAGGGATGGATTGGCTTTCTTCCAGACCTTTGGATCAGTCCAGTCCTCGGTTGCTTCGGCCCCGTAGATGACCGGGTAGAAGGTCGGGTCAAGCTTCCTGCCGTCAAGAATGTCCTGCGCTTTCTGGTGAACCTCATAGCAGATGGAGTTTGTATCATTTCCAGCAGTCGTGATCAGAAAGTAGAGCGGCTGCATTCTGGCATCGCCGGAGCCTTTGGTCATAACATCAAAGAGCTTTCGGTTCGGCTGCGTGTGCAGTTCGTCAAAGACCACGCCGTGAATGTTAAAGCCGTGCTTTGAGTAGGCTTCAGCGGAGAGCACCTGATAGAAGCTGTTGGTCGGCTCGTAGATGATCCGCTTCTGGGAAGCAAGGATTTTCACGCGGCGGATTTAAGGCCGGGCACATCCGCACCATATCAGCAGCAACATCAAAGACGATAGTTGCCTGCTGGCGGTCAGCGGCGCAGCCATAGACTTCGGCGCGTTCCTCACCATCACCGCAGCAAAGGAGCAGGGCGACGGCAGCGGCAAGCTCAGATTTTCCCATCTTCTTTGGAATTTCGATGTAGGCCGTATTGAACTGCCGGTATCCGTTTGGCTTTAAAACACCGAACAGGTCGCGGATGATCTGCTCCTGCCAGTCAATGAGTTCAAAGGGCTTTCCGGCCCACGTGCCTTTGGTATGAGTCAGGCTTTCAATGAACATGACGGCATAGTCGGCCATCTCTTTGCTGTAGGTGGAGGTCTTGGCCATGAAGCGGGTCGGCTTGTATTTTTTCAGTTTGCGCATTGCCATACAGTCCGCCTCCTTCAGGGCAAAAGAAAAGACCGCCGAAGCGATCTTCAAATCTTTATCAGTACGAGAGAAAGAGCCGCGTGGCTCCTGTCTCCCGGAATTTTCATTCTTAGGTTTTGCTTAGTTGTAGTTGTTCAGAAGGATGCAAAGCGCCAGCTCTGCTTCCTTACAGGTGGGCTCGATGTCCCAGCCTCTGTCGTAGTTTGCCGCGACCGTTCCGTTGATCTTAATCATGAGTTTGGAAATCTTGCCTTTGTTGAGACCGTAGATCCAGCTGGGCTCGTCATAGTGCTTTACCCAGTAATGGCAGGCTGTGTATTTGTTCTTGTCAGCCGCATCAGGAATTCCGATGGTTCCTTCGCTCCACATGGTTTATGCCTCCTTCACCGTCATCTTGAATGCGGGAATCAGGGCATGCTCGTCGCTTCCGAAGTGGGTGCAGCGTTCCTTGACTCTTACGATTCCGTCCAGCGTGCAGCCGAGATCTTCGAACCTTGCAATGGTTTCGATGAGGCTTGAAAAGGTGGAGCTGATGGTGAATTCCTTCACGCCAAGCCTTCTGCAGTCTGCAAGGATGGTTTCAATATCCTCGTCCCAGATGACCTCGGCGAAGTTCGGCAGCTCGTTCCCGGCATCCTTGCTGTAAAGGTAAGCCTGCGCAAGTGTCCACTGCACTCCGATGTCGCTCCATTTCATTCCGGTCTTTGCGTTTTCAATCGCTTCAATTGTGTACTTCATGGTGGTTCCTCCGTTTTCTTTTTGTTTCCCTTTCGGTATGTACATATATCACTCTGAAGCCCTTTATTAGCAAGCAATTCAGGCAAAATATATGTGACAATCCTGCGGAAAAATCACAGGGCCAAACTGTGTATTTTAGCCTTCGCCGGTCAGGATGAAGTGTGCATATTCTGACCGGTGATCTTCGAGGTAGAGAACCAGTTCATAGAAGTCACGCTCATAGGCAAGGCGCTGAACCATGCCAATGTCAAACATGTTGGTAAGGCCGGTATCGCGGATGGCAAGAATCTGTTCTTTGATTTTCTGTTCCATGTCAATCTGCCACCTTCCGGACAAGGTCGACTCCGTAGATTACATTGAGGCCGGAGCGGTTGTCCCAGTTTACGAGGAGGGAACCGGTATCATCAATCCCGGTCACCGTTCCTTTGGTACCGATGGGCGGTGCCTGCACATCGTCCATCTGAAGAAGCTCCACACGTGTGCCAGCAGGATACCGGGAGCGGAGAGCGTCAAGCTCATTTTGTCTGATCATTCGCATGTTGCCGCCTCCTTGTCCGGAGCGCCGTTCTTCCAGCTGGAGTTGCCGGAGAGGTTCTTTAAGAGAATCTTACGCTCTGCCTTGTATTCATTTCCGATGAAGCCCAGCCGCAGAAGAAAGCAGCGGAAGGCGTATTTCTCGTTTTCGACCGGTTTCTCTGTGGCGTTGATCCGTTTCTGATCTTTGCTGAGTTTGCAGAGGGCGGCAACGAAGTGAAGGTAGGTTTTGATTTCATCTGGCGGGAGCATGGCCTCAAACCAAGGGAAGCTGATTTTGTCATCCTCGATGGAGAAGCCGAGATCATCAATACCGAGTGCCTTTTTGATGAGGCTTCCTTTGGCTTCGAGAAGGTCTGTAAGGTTTCCGACGTCTGCGCAGTCGAGCGGAAGGGCAACGGTAAGGCCAGCGCCTTTGTCGGCTGCTGTCTGCGGAGCATCGTCTTCGCTGGCGCTTTCAGCAGGAGCGTCTGCAGTTTCCGGTGTGAATCCGTCTGCGATCAGGTTGTGCATCAGGCGATCGAGCTTGTCAGCATCCTCGCAGCTGACGCATCCTTCTTTGCTGACGGTGATGTCACCGATTTCATAGGCGCAGGTCGGCATGAGCTTGTATATGGCCTTGTCGCCTGTGATGTTGGAGATGGCACTCACCAGTGCCTTTCTTGCTGCTCCGGTTACGTTGTAGTTTGCTTTCATGGTATGTACCTCCGTTTATTTTGTTTTCCGAAGGCTTCCTGTTTGCCTTTCGGTACGTACATATATCACTCTGAAAGCCTTTATTAGCAAGCGATACCGGGCATATTCTGTAGTAAAACATCGACGAATATCAGACGCGGAATTTGTGTATTATACAGTCTCAAAATCCACCTGCTTGGCAAGCTCGGAGTAGCTGATCCGTTCGCCGTTTCTTACGACATACACATTTTCCGCGTCATTCGTGTCCTCTACATAGCGGCGCAGAATAACAGAAGCGTACTTTGGATCAAGCTCCATCATGTAACAGATGCGGTTCAGCTGCTCGCAGGCCATGAGTGTGCTGCCAGAGCCGCCGAAGGTATCAATCACTACAGAGTTTTCCTGCGAAGAGTTCTGGATGGGATAGCCCAGAAGATCCAGCGGCTTTGAAGTCGGATGATCCTTATTGCGCTTCGGTTTGTCGTAGTTCCAGATGGTTGTTTGCTTGCGGTCGGAGTACCACGGATGTTTACCATTTTGTAAAAATCCATAGAGGATTGGCTCATGCTGCCATTGGTAATCGGAACGACCGAGCACAAGGGAATTCTTTACCCAGATGCAAACACCGGCGAGGTGGAAGCCTGCGTCAATGAAGGCTTTCCTGAAGGTGAGCCCTTCGGTATCCGCGTGGAAGCAGTAGGCGGCACCGCCTTTTTCGAGGTGGTCGGTCATGTTCTTGAATGCGGCAAGCAGGAAGTTGTAAAACTCCTCGCCCTTTAAGCTGTCGTTTTCAATGGTCAGACCGTCTGAGGCTTTGAAGGAAACGCCGTAGGGCGGATCAGTCAGAATCAGGTTGGCACTCTTTCCATCCATGAGCAGGTTCACATCGTCGGCAGAGGTGGCATCGCCGCACATGAGACGATGCTTTCCAACAGTCCAGATGTCGCCGCGTTCCACAAAGGAGGCTTTCTCCAGAGCGGCGGTCAGATCAAAGTCGTCATCCTTGACATCCTTATCCGCACCGCCATCGAGGAGTTTCTCCAGTTCATCGGCACCAAAGCCGAGAAGTGAGAGATCAAAAGCGGAATCCTGCAGATCGGATAATTCCACGGACAGCATTTCTTCATCCCAGCCTGCGTTCAGGGCCAGCTGATTGTCCGCAAGAATATAGGCGCGTTTCTGTGCCTCTGTCAGGTTTTCGGCAAAGACGCAAGGCACGTTTTCATAGCCTTCCGCGCGGGCGGCTTCGATTCTGCCGTGTCCGACGAGGATGTTGTAGTCAGCGTCAATAACGGCGGGGCTTACAAATCCAAATTCCCGGAGGGATGCACGAAGCTGTGCAATCTGTTCTTTACTATGCGTCCGGGCATTCCGGGCGTAAGGCACCAATTTATCAATGGGTACCTGTTCCAATTTCTGTGTGTTCATTTACATTCCCTTTCTGGCCTGCAGGAGTCGTTCCATCACGTCGTCCTGTGGATTGAGCCCGCTGTATTCGGCAGAGCAGTTTTCCTTGACGATCTGAAAGATTTCATTCCACAGGCGGCTTGCCTGATTCATGTAGTTGATGCCAATGTTGATGAAGGGTGAAGGGATCGGCTTCCCAGTCGTCGGGTGCTTGGAAAGGTATCCGAGCCGAGTGGTCATCTCTTCGCACTGAATCCAGCGGGCGGAGCACATCGCGTAACGCTCTAAGAGCTGTGGAGACACCGCTTTTGCTACGCCGAGCTTATCCAGCCATTCCCATGTTTCCCGATAGATATCACCAGCTTCCAGGGTGGAGCCGTCATGCTGTTTGGCAGATAGAAAGTCATGCGGGGTTGGCATGTCCTCGCCTTCGACATCCGGTATGTCCAGCACAGTGAGATCTCTGCCGCCTGGATTTCCGTTTTCGTATTTTTCTTTGACGGCGGTCTTTTTCCGGCCCGCACCGGGACGTCTGCCGCCGCGACCACCTGTGTTATTTGATTTTGTCGGCATGATTTTTAACCGCCTCCTTTATTACCCGTTTGAAATCGCCTTTTTTGCACGCAAGAGGGGGCGCCGTTTTCCGCAGCATTTCGCCACAGAGATTTGACCCGCCCCTCCCTCGTCAAAATATTTCTTGCACAAAAGAAAAGACCACGAAGATCATCAGCGGTCTCCTCGGTCTTTATGGAATCTTCTCATGACAAGAACGGCAAAGGCTCATGAGGTTGCTCTCATCATTTGTCCCTCCCTCGGAGAGAGGAATGATGTGGTGGACTTCCTCGACTGGTTTGTAGCGACCTTGCTTTAAACACATCTCGCAGAGAGGATGCTTGTGAACGTAGCGGTCACGGATTCGTTTCCATGCTCTGCCGTACCTCTTGCCGGAGGAGTAACCGCGCGTGAACTTCTCATAGTGCTGCTGCATAACCTTGGCATGCTCTTCACAGTACAGACCATCGGTCAGCTTCGGGCAGCCGGGGTAGCGGCACGGCCTCTTTGGTTTCATAGGCATGGCTGCCTCCTTTCCGGACAAAAGAAAAGCCCTGCAGTGTTTCCTGCAAGGCTTAGGGCTGCGCGTGCAGCCGTTCTTTATTCTGTTTCGCTGATTATATACTATCATAATGGCGGGGTGGACATCTTTGGACAAAGCAGGACATTTCGGGCGCATTTCATATGATGATGGGATGCTCCGGCAGAGAGGCATGCTGCAGAGCCTTGCCATGCCAGCGACGGATCGTGCGGGCGTCGGCACAAAGCTCGATGCCGATCTGCTCCCAGGTTAAGTCCATGAATGTAACGATACTTTAAAACCATGCGTTCATCTGTATCCGGCACAGCTTCAATGACCTCACGGATCTGTTTCTTTAGGTCGGAGAGGGTTTCAAGCTCCGCCGCGATCCTGTTTTCCAGATCCCACATCTTTTCCAGCGTCCGGATAAAGGGCGCGTCCGTAGATCGAGGATGTCTGTACACGATCCTTGTCATATTGGATTGCCGACACGCTGCCAGCCATCACCCGGAGGTTCTGTACTTCCATCGTGTCAGACTTGATCTTCTGGTCAAGGCGATAAGCCTGATGAAGATATTCTTTTACGGTCATTTTGACTTCGCCTCCTCTCGCAGCTTTTGTATCAGGTAGTCGCCATCCTACACTGGTGATGGTCTGATACCAGGCAGAATGGAAAAATCGTTCTATTTCCATCGCAGTGGACATGGCGTCAGTGTATTCTGTGGTTTTTTCTTCAGGACGCTTTAAGGCATCCCGATAATCCTTCACTGCCTGCAGAACTATGGCATTGATAAGATTTTCATACGGTCTTGTCATCGTGGCACCTCCAGATCCACCTTGACGGCATCAATCAAAGCGGACTGGGTCAGCTCCTTTTTGGAGAGTGCCTTCAGGATGCGTTCATCAATGGTGCCCTTGGTAATGATGTGCTGGATGACTACGGTATGAGACTGCTGGCCTTGCCGCCAGAGCCTTGCATTTGTCTGCTGGTATAATTCCAACGACCATGTGAGCCCGAACCAGACGAGAGTGGAACCGCCTGCCTGCTAGATTTAGGCCGTGTCCGGCTGAGGCAGGATGGATGACTGCTACAGGAATCTTTCCCGCATTCCAGTCAGCAATGTCGCGGCTTGTCTTGATCTCCCGGACATTGAAGCGATTCTTGATCCGGGCCAGATCAGTGTCGGAACCAGTAGGCCACCAGAAGCGGCTTTTCATTGGCAGGCCTCGATAATATCCTCCAAAGCGTCCAGCTTCCGGTCATGGAACTCCATGATCTCGCCGGTATCAGAATAAATGGCACCGTTCGCAAGTTGGGAGAGCTTCCCTGTCAGCGCGGCAGCATTGGCAGGCGGTTATTTCGCCATCCGGCAGCTGCAGGATTAACTCCTGCTTTAAGTTCTCATATCGGTCACGCTCGGCATCCGAAAGTGCTACTTCATATTGCGTGGAAATGAGCTCCGGCATTTTCAGGTGGTCGGTGGACTTCATGGAAATCGTGATATCTGAAATCCTCCGGTAAATGGCATCTTCTGCATAGGGTAGCGGCTTATAGGAATATATGATTTCGCCAGTTTCGCTTGTCCGGAATGAAAATAATTCATGCGGTACTGTGTGATAAAGCGACCGAGGCGCTGCCCCTTATCCAGCAGCTTGAATTCTGCCCACAGATCCATCAGTCCGTTGGAAGAAGGCGTGCCGGTAAGACCGATGATCCTGTGGATATAGGGCCGAACCTTCATCAGGGACTTGAAGCGTTTTGCCTTGTGGTTTTTGAAGGATGAGAGCTCATCTATGATCACCATGTCAAAGTCAAATGGGAATCCGGAATCGTCAATCAGCCACTGCAGGTTTTCGCGGTTGATGATTGTAATGTCGGCGCTTTGCAGCATGGCCGCTTTCCGTTCCTTGACAGTCCCGACTGCAACCGCATAGGTCAGACCTGAAAGGTTGCGACCATTTTTCTATTTCGGAAGGCCAGGTATCACGGGGCAACGCGGAGAGGCGCTACCACAAGGACTCGATGAATTTCAAAGCTGGTCAAAAAGAAGGTCAAAGATCGCCGTCAGGGAGATGATTGTTTTTTTCCAAGACCCATATCTAACAGGACAGCCGCGATGGGGTGGGTCTCAATATATTGGATGGCATAAGCCTGATAATCATGTGGTTCGAATTTCATTCAGCATGCCTCCAATCTGCTCCGGGTCGTCAATGACATAGACCTTAAAACCAAGCCGCTGAAGCAGGCCGGTGCCTTGAGAGCTGAAGCGGGTCGCGGCAAGTTTTCCCGGAGCCTTAAGCTCTGCAAAAGCGATATGGCCGTCAGGGAGTAAGATCAGACGGTCGGGCATTCCTGCAAATCCCGGAGACACGAACTTCGGTGCAATCCCACCGGCCTTTTTTACTGCCGCTGTTAATTTGTTCTCTACCTGTTTCTCATTCATTGATAACCTCCGTCAGGCTGCTTAATTACTGGGATGTGCAAGGTGTATCAATGGTATTTACTGAACTTTTTCTTATAGCTTTTTTTATTGCCCTAAGAGAGTTTTTATATAAGACCTTGATACACCTTGTCATCCATGGCTATTACTGCAGAAAATCCTCCTCTGCACCGGTGTCCTCACGAATGCGCAGCCCTTTAAAAAAGCGCTTCCGATTGAGTTTCAGCCGTTCAAATCCGGCCTTCTCCAGCGCAAAATAGAAGTCCGCCGTACTGCGCACATATTCGTTGCAGTCCAGTGAGTAGTTGCGGTACGCCTGATACAGCGACGAGGAGCTTTCCTTAAAGGAGTCATCCACCTCGCACTTCTCATCCAGAAAATGTCCGAACCAGTCGTTCTGGCTGCGGTATTCCTCAATGGCCTTCGTCACGCAGTCCGGGATCGGGATCTGGTAGCCCAGCGCAATTACCTTCATGGCTCCTTCGATGACCCAGCCAGAATGCTTTCTCCGGCATTTTCATACAGGTACTTCGCTGTAATTCTTGATGTCGGTTTTGCCCTCGATCTTGGCACCGAAGGGAATCACGATGAGCCTGCGCCAGATGCCGTCATCAGATGCGGAAACACGCGGCAGATGGTTGGTGTATAAAACCAGCGTGTGGCAGGGTTTGAAGGAGAACGGGTCTTTGTATTTCTTTTCCGCAAACACTTCATCGGTGGAGCAGAGCTGCTTGACGGTAGAATCATTGAGCCTTGCACCTTCCTGCATTTCTGCAGCGATCAGAAGACGCTTGCCCTTGACCTCCGCCATTTCCGGTTTGATATTTCTGCGGCAGCCGACAGTCAGGGTATCTGCAGAGAATGTTGCCGCTGTATAGACCCAGCACGTGGGAGATGGCATTCCAGAAGGTTGACTTGCCGTTTCGCCCGTCGCCGTAGGCAATGATGAGGGCTTCCACATAAACCTTGCCAATGGCGGCAAGACCGCAGATCATTGAACATAGTCAATCAGCTGCTGGTCTTTCTGAAAGATGAGGCTTAAGTTATCAAGCCAGAGCTGCTGGCCCTTGATGCCGGGTGAAACCGAGGTGATCTTTGTAATAAAGTCATTCGCGGAATGCTCCCGCGCACCGGCCATTCCTTTTCTGAGGTCATAGGTCGCCTCCGGAGTACAGAGCAAAAAGCAGTCGGCATCCAGATCACGTGGCGAGATCTCCAGCATTGGATGGGATTCTTTCAGTGTGGATGTGATGTTCTTGGAGTCACGGCGATGGACAGCAAAGCTCTGATATGCCTTGGCGGAGAGAAATTCCTGATAGGCTTCCATCTGGTCTTTGTTCATGAGCTGTTCAGCCTTGGCCTTGGAGGTATTGTCCAGAATGTCCTGCGCTCCGCAGTTTTTTAGCTTCTGGGCCGCATCAATCATTGCTTTTGCTGATTCGTTCATCTGCCTGCGGGTCAGCTCATGGGCGACAGCCTGTGCGCCGGGCTCTGTTTCCTGCCAATAGTGATCGCTGTAACGGATAAAGTGCGTGGCCTGGAGAGTAGCGGAGTTCGCCGGAGAAGTATTTTGCCAGAACTTCGGCCTGACCGACATCGGAGAAATCCTCCGGCTTGTAGCTGTTTTCGTCGTTGTAGGCTTCGGGCGGGACATAGCCGTCCTCCTTGCTGATTTTTAAGTAAAAGCGCTGGGCGCTGTGCCAGATGGTAGAAAGTTCATTGTTATCCAGCGGCGGGACGCAGGTCGCGGCTTTTTCCAGAAAACTCTGATAGGCCTTTTCGGAATCACCATATTTCTTGATGACAATACCGGCGAAGCGAGACATGACAGCATTACGGCTGCCTTCCGGGATAACCGCGTCTTTTTCATGCCCACCGGGAAGACCTGCATCGAACTCGTCGTCATTTAAAAATTCCGTGAGATTCATGCGGCCAGGATAGAGCTCCTACATTTGGCTCCTGTGTACCGAAAAAGAAGCGGGCAGCATCCAGAGCCTTCGTATCAAAATACGGGAAGATGGAATTGACCAGCTTTTTCATGTCGCTGTAAAGGGTAGCGTCCGTCATCCGGTCGATGGGAAAGAGCACATGGAACTTCGGCCTTGCGGGCTTTCCGTTTTTCTCACGGTTATTGAAGCGGCTGTAGTGGATGGCAATACTCACGCCGGGAAATGCCTCCAGCACATCGGCAGGCGTGACCCAATCCTTTCGGATCTTCCGAGTGATCGTTATCACAGTCAACGGGCAGGCAGTCGGCGGAGATGAAGTTTTCACCGTTGCGGTAGTGGTTCTTGTATTCGGCGCAAACATAGTCATGGCAGACAGCCTCTCTCAGGTTGTCCGTATTCATGACGACGGTCTTGTGCGGGTAGGAGCAGTTGCCGGGATTTCCGGTAAAATCAGCACTATAAAGTGTGAACATCAGTCATACACCTCCCCGGATTCGTCTTCGAGCACCTTGGTGATGAACTTCAGTGCGCGGATCATAGTTTCAAGTTCGCAGTCGCCGCCGAGGGTGACTTCAAAACCATTACAGCCGTATTTGTCCATGAAAGGCGTGACATGAATATCTGTGCAGGCCTCATCGGAGATGCGGAAATAGGTGCGGCTGCCATGACCGGTATCGCCGCCCTGATAGCCGTTTGTCCCAGCTTCAACTTCGAGAATATTGGCGCTTACAACGTCACGGGTATAGGTCGTGATTTTCTGTGCCGTCCTGCAGCTTTCTGCGATTTTCTTTAACTTCATACATAGCGTTAAACCTCCTGACATTCTTCTGTGAAATAGCGCAGGTAGTGGTTTTTCCACTTGGCGCGTTTGATTTCTGATTCCATTCCGGACGAGATGCGACTTCCGAATACCCAGACCTCCGAGCATTTGCTCATGAGGGCATTCCCAAAAAACAGTCCCAGTTCCCGTTCGTCCGAGCGGTTGTCATCCAGAAATTGCGGAAACAACAGATGTGGGGCGATGGGGATATATCCTTGCTCCACGGCAAAGCGGCAATAGCGTCTTGCGGCGGCTACATTTCCTTCCACATCACCGGAATAGGGTGAGCAGATGTAGACGATAGGCCGGAATGCGCGAAGCGCTTGTTTTTCACTGCTCTGGATATTGGCCAGTGCTTCTGCCGCAGTCGGGTCGGGATAACCCTCGCCATTTTGATAATCAAGATTCAATTTGGAGTTCTCCTTTCCGGGTGGATATAGAAAAGGCGTCCACCTCTAATTTTCCACTGGAGATGAACGCCTGATTTGAGCGGATATTTTTTAATCTTTTTTATAAAAGTCTGTAACGTAGCCATCAGCACGGAGCTTGAGACCGGGCGTCCACGGCGGTGTCCTTCCCATCTGTTCGCACAGTACGTCAAGCGACATACGCGGGTCGGCTTCTATGACCAACTCATCATGGATGTGCATGACAATGGAGCAGCAGCGTAGCGTCTTCATGGCGTAACAGAGGATGTCGCGGGAGGTTGCCTGTACGATGTTTTCCACAAATTTCGGGCCGTAGGAATCAAGACGTTCCCATTTCTTTGTGGAACCGATGCCTTCATAGGTGATGCATTCGCCGCCGAACTTGTTCGTCCCGACCTTCGGCTTCACATAGGCAAGGTTCCTGCCGGAAGGAAGTGTAATAAAGAGCATCCCGGAGCGGCAGGAGAAGGTCAGACCGTGGCTGCTGGTTGTGTGCTTATGCTTGACCGCTTCCATAACCGCGCGGTCAACATCCCACCAGAACTGGACGATACGGGGATTTGTCTGCCGCCATGCGTCTACCAGCGGAGGAAGCTCGTCCTCTGAAAGCCCCATCTCGATGGCACCCATAGCTTTGAGTGCACCGACCGAGCCGCCATAGCCGAGCGCCAATTCAGCAATTTTGCCTTTTTGACGCAGGTGGCCGTTGATGCCGTGCTTCACGACAGGAACACGGAACATCTGACTGGCACTGGCGCAGTAAATGTCGCCACCATCTTCAAAGACCTTCTGCCGCCAGGTCTCACCCGCATACCAGGCGATGACTCTTGCCTCGATGGCACTGAAGTCGGAGACATAAAACTGACAGCCATCTTTCGGAATAAAGGCAGTGCGGATCAGCTGCGAGAGCGTATCCGGTACATCCTCATAGAGCATTTTCACTGCGTCAAAGTCACCGGATTTGAGAAGTGCGCGGGCATCTGCGAGATCCTCCAGATGATTCTGCGGAAGATTTTGTAATTGAATCAGTCTGCCTGCCCAGCGGCCTGTGCGGTTGGCTCCGTAAAAAGCAAAGCAGCCGTGCGCTCTGCCGTCATCGCATGCGGCGCGTTCCATCGTCTGGTATTTCCGAACAGAGGATTTGGCAAGCTGCTGGCGAAGTGTGAGAACGGTCTGCAGCTCTGGTGAGGCAGTTTTTAAGAGCTCTGCCACGGCCTTTTTGCCAAGTGTGTCGGTTTCGAGCCCGTTTTCGGAGAGCCATTGCTTCATCTGCTGGACGCTGTTGGGATTATCAAGGGCAGTGAGCTTTTTCATTGATGCGGTCAGCTCCGTCCGGGAGCGGGTATCCATTTCGATGGCCTTCTGCACCAGATCCATGTCGAGGCGTACACCAGCGATCATTGATTTCTTGGTCGATATGATATTCATCCCAGACCGAGTCTGGCACAGGGAAATTTTGCAAGCCTATTCTTGATACCCATTTCGACTTCTACGTCTCTTTTGTTATATGTTTTAAACACTGACCATTTATCAAGAGCATCTTCAGGAAGATTTCTGGTACGACCACCGTTTATCTTGGTAGGGGCGCATGGTACAGAAAAATATTTGATGAGAGCTTTACCTTCATCCATCTTCTGATCTTCAAGCTTCAGTACAGCGCCGACACCTTTTAAGGAAAGCGGCAGTCCCATTGTGGCTGCCCAGACCATAGAACAGTACCAGCTTTCAGGATTTAAGAAGCGGGAACATTTCTGCGAAAGAGGGTGTGTATCATGGAAGGGGTCGAGATTTATACCTAAATCACGTAGGTATCTTGACAGGCATACGCGTTCGAAGTTCGCGTTGTATGCCCATTTGATGGCTTCGTCACTGACAAGCGCGTCGATGATCTCCTGTGGAATTTTTTCTCCTTGAGCTAGATCGATTGTCCTGACCTCGCCGTTGTCAACGGAATATCCGAATAACAGAATTTCGAAGTCTGGAGATTCTGCGTATTTGTATACACCGCACTTGGACAGATCCACGCTGGAAAATGTCTCCAGATCCAATGACAAACTGTTCACTTTAGCCATGCAAAATTCCTCCCCGTTTTTATTGCACTGATGATTGTTGGCGTTACGTCATACATTGCTGCAAGCTCAACTCCTTTAATTCCGCAGCAGAATCCGAATCGAATTGCTTGAACGTCATCGACCGACAGTTTTTCCATTTGCCTCCTTGCCGGTACACATCAAGAATGTTTTCCAAACGGGTTCCGTAGTGTAAATTTTCAAGCCTGTTATCTGTTGGATCCCCGTTTCTATGCAGCACTTCCATGCCTTCTTCCGGAGGCCCGACAAATGAAAGCATGACAAGCTGATGAACAGGTCTTCCCGCAGTCCCATGACCGAGAACAACGGATAGATGTCCTGCCTTGCAGTACCTACCCGGGCTGAGAATTTTTCCTTTCACAGTTCGGTAGAATAATTTGCCTGCGTAATGACATTTGCAGGGAACTCGTCTGTCGAGACTGCGGATTCTGCCTTCTGTACTGACCTGATATCGACCTTCATATCCAGGTATGTCTTTCCATATTTCTATTTTCAAATACTCGCCTCCAATCAAACAGGCGACAGAGATCGTTCCCTGCCGCCTGCCGTAAATTATTTATCTAAGGATTTCATGCGTTTTTCGTGATATTCGAGATCACGAGCTGCCTGATCCTTTTCGCGCTGTTCATGTTCCATACGGCGCTTTTCCTCTTTGCGGTCATTGAAAATTGTCTCTACGGCTACAGCTATCCATGTGAGGACAAGCACGCAGAAGCAACCGACGAGAATGTTACAGAGAATTGTAGAGATCATTACTTCGTTCATTATTTCACCTCCCTTAGTTCAGAAAATCTTCGTCGTCATCAGTGGCAAAATCGGACTCAGCACTTGCCTTGCCACCAAGCGGCTCGCCGTCGCGGATCTTCTGCAGGTTGTTGAGCCCGCAAGCGATACCTTTGTTCCCGGAAGAATGAAAGCATAGAATGTAATGCTGGCTCTTCCATAGACACCGGAGTAAACTTCGGAGCGAGTAATAATTGGATTCAGGTCGGCATCAACAACACCGGGAGCGGATGTAGCATTGGCATTTACAAAGTAAGCATTCTTGTATGCTTCATCATCGGGACGTTCAACATCGCCATCACGAAGGGGTGTCTTCAATACAGAAAGCGCAGGGACGGATTTCCCGTTACCTTTGAGCTTGGCTTCGCCTTCTTTGTAAGCGGCTTCAATGGCAGCCTGAATCTTGGCGACGGTCTTGGTGTCAGACTTCGGGATAATGAGGCTCACGCTGTATTTCGGTGTGCCGCCGTTGATGGACTTCGGTTCCCAGATGTTTGCGTAGCTCCAACGGGTATCGGAACCGGTGATAACCTTCATGGGATTGCTGATTTTCGTATTCTTACTCATAATGTTTTTCCTCCATAAAATCATTTTTGCTGTGTTCATGGCCGGGCGTTATCGTTTTCCGGCGCAAGAGTGGGTTTGCCCTGCGGTTTTTCAATGTAAGCCGTCAGGAGTTCATCGAAGCGGGACTTACCGAGAAGCTTCTGCATGGCAGTGACGCCGAGCAGCTTCTTTTCATATGGATCAAATCCTGCTTCCTCGACCGTCTGGATAACAGCGGCCTCGTTACTGTACTTACGGTTGGAGCGGCCTTCGACCAGCTTCCAGCCGTTCCATTCCTTCCCGGAGAGCGCCTGCTGCAGGGCATAGTCCTTAATGTCGGATGCCCAGCTGATCAGCTCGTCCACCTTAGAAAGAATGACTTCGACTTCGGTATCCGTCAGGAGCGGGGGGAGTTTGAAATCGTACTGTGCCAGCCTCAGATTGGCTTCGGCCCTGGCCCGGCATTCATTTCTTGCTTTGCAAAAGCCGCACCATTCTCCGCAGAGAAAGTTTCCATCTCCGGCAAAGGCAAGCACTGCTGTCGGTTTCAGGACTTCGTCTGCCCAGCGGTATAAATCGTCCTTACTGATATCGAAGGTGCTGACATTCTGCCGTCTTGGCTGGTAGATGGTCATGCTGACCTGATCGATGTCGTAGATGTCATCAAAGAGTTCCAAAGCACCGAGGGCGTAGCACTGCATCTGCGGGTTCTCTTCAGCGGAAACAAGAACGCCGAGGCCGTATTTGAAATCAATGAACCGGAGCGTGCCGTCCGCGATGATGACGCAGTCGGCGGTACCGAAGCCCTGTTCTACCCAGCGGGAGAAATCTACTCGCTGCTCAATCAGGACAACCGGATCAGCGCAGGTCCTTCTTTGCGGCCTTCGACCTGTTCCAGCACGAATTCGGCATAGCCGCTGGTGCAGTCGTCCATCTCTTCGGAATACCAGGAAAGTCCATCTGTCGGATCGTCTGCCGGAAGCCCCAGTGCTTTCTTTAAGCTTGAACTCCGCAGAGCTGCATGAGCATCCGTGCCTTCGGCTGCGTAGTCGCTTCCTTTATCCTCGTAGGTCTCGCAGAGCCGTGCCGATGGCGGACAATGAATCCACCTGTCAGCGCCGGAGGCAGAGAGAATCGCGTGTTGCTTACTTTCCATTTTCGATTGCCTCCGCGTCCTTCATCAGGGCCTTCATAGTTTGCCGGATCGATAGCGGAGAGCTTTGTCGCTCCGTATTTCTGAAGCAGGTCACGTACCTCGGCAGTGTGTCCTGCGCGGGATTTCCCGGCAAGAACAGATCTTACGTCCTCCAGCTTTAATTCCGGCTTGGGTTCTTCTTTTGTAGCAGCAGTTTCAGAACTTTGCTGCTTATTGGAATCGTCTGCGCCGGAGAACTGCTGGTAAAGCCAGTCGGCTGCGTCGTTAATAGCGGTAGCAGCACTGTGGAGATCTTCGATTGTCTGTTTCATGTCTGCCATTTTGCTCATAGGTTCTTTCTCCTTTCTCGGATTGTCTTTGCGCGGCAAGAATTGAGAGGTTTCTTGCCATTCTTGCTGATACCTGACTGATTGTTGTAAGGACTTCAATCATTTCAATGTTGGTATCGCTTTTGTGATAAGCTTGCATCTTGATGCTCACCTCCGTTTCTGAGAGGCTGTTTTGTTGTGCCTCATACTTTCCCACTGGAGATGAACACCAGATTTGAGCGGATTTTCTTTAAAAAAAATTTTCTCTCCGACTGAGGTTGACCCAGCCAGAGAGAAACATGTGCGTTACCTATTAATAACCACGTACTTTACGCAATTCAGTACGGATGCGCTTCATCTGGTCAGCAAAGGTACGAGGTTTGCGGCCCAAAGCCTCAGCGATACTACGGTCAGAAATCTTGTCGTTTTCTTTCCATAATTCAATAATGCGGTCGGCATCAGGGTCGAGTTCCCGAAGACGCTGGAACAGCTGTTCTAAAAGTGCACGGTCTGCATAGATGTCCTCCATGTTAACGGACGGAGTGAGCTCGGTATCCAGCAGAGAATTCTCATCCTCGGTATTTGATGCATCGAGCGAAAGTGTACCGTAGCCTAAATGGTGTTCACAGTTTTCACAGTCACCATCGCAGGCCCAGAAGAACTTTTTCGGGCATTTGCAGCGATGGTGGTATTGCTCTTTCTTGCGTACTGCTCCGGCCATACGGTAAAAGTCCTGAAACTGTTGCTCCGAACAAGAAATTTTCTGCTTGGTGGAACGGATGTAGATAAAGCGTGTGTTTTGATTGTCGTTGATTGCCATAAGATTTTCTCCTTTCGGCTGTTAAACCGAAGCGGAGATAACCTGTATGGCTGCCAGTTCTGCTTTTCATAAGATGGTCACCTCATGCGGATTTCTCCGCTTCAAATCGGTGACCAGCCGTTCGTAAGCTGGCACTCATATTGAAAGTTCTTCCATCCATCAGCTACGAACACACCTCGTGGCCACGAAGAAGGTGAGCAAATTTCAGGAAAAGTAGTTTTATGTCATGCTTAGGACAAGAATGCAAAAGCAATAATTCAAATTAGCGATAAAATATTTGCGAACGCGATGTAAATATTCACGCAAACAGTAGAAAAATGCATTACAATGTGCTATAATTAAAAAGTGCATTTGTCTTAAAAAATACGTTTTGTCAGAAAGCAGTGGTTTGCTGCTTCTGAAATTAAGTATAGAAAATCAGGCTGGTACGTTTGGGTACCGGTGGATATGTTCGGATATGAACGGATACGGAGGTGCTTTTGGCAATGGTGTTTTGTGACTTCGCTCAGCGCGTATATTCAGTGATTGGCTCCGGTAGTAACACAAGTGCCTTCGCTCGCACACTGCTTGATACCATCGTTGTTTATGAGGATGAAGCTTTGAATCCGATTCAGGAATTAAAGCCTTCGACTTTCAAGGCCTACTACAATGGAACAAACAACATCACGAAAACAGCAAAAAAAATAAACGCCAACGTGGAGACGTCAGCGTTTGAAGAATATATTGATTCTTTCCCGGATAATGCTGTTCAAGGACTCTGTAGTTTATTTGAAGAAGCCATTCCGAATATCACACCATATAATGCGAGTCAGAAAACTGGCAGAGTTGTTTGCTTCTATTATTTATGAAGCTGCTATGGCAAAGCCAAAGGCTGCGAGCAAAAAGAAAACAAGCGAGGAAACGACTACATCCGCGCATGATAAATTGACTGCAAAAATTCTCGCCTCTGGGGAAGCGATGGCAAAGGCCTGGGCCGGGGCTGTGAATGGATTGACGGAGGAACAAGAACAGACTGCTAAAGCAAAAAGCATCCCGGTATTAAAGCCGGGTCTACTTTCGGATGCAGATAAGGGATTACTTTGTCAATTCAAAAAAGATGTAAAAGGACTTTTGAAATACTGTATAGATAACGATCCTGCAGCACAACAGACAAAATTAGTCTGGCAGATGAATTGCACAGCGTGCATCGGAAGTGGCAGTACGACCTGCGCGAGATTGAGGATATCGCTTTCCGTCAGCTTGTAATCGATACGACACAAACTATGGAAGAGTACTCCTATTATGTGTCTGATGAGTTTTTGCGTCTGATACCTGGCACGGATAGATTGTGGTTTAGAAATGAATCGGCCGAAGATGGTGACCGTCTAAGAAATGTTCTCCAACCGAAATCACATGAATTAAGGCTTGCAATGGCAGAATTATATAGAAGGTTGTATCCAATTCCAGAGGAGGCAAAGCAGGATGAGGCAGAGCCAGTGGAAGCAGAGACTGTGGACGAAGAATCATCAGGTGCCGCAGATGCAGCAGGAGATGGTGTAAGAACTCAAATAATCAACAATCCGACTATTGTAAATCAGTACGGTGAAAAGAATGTTCATATTGAACATGTTGATAATTTGAAGCTCTGAGCGGAGGTGAGCCTATGAAAGATGAAATACAAACGATAGCTGGTGTTGGCTTACCGGCAAAAACAGTAAATCAGTATGGCGAGAAAAATGTACATATTGATACAGCTGAAAATGTAACACAGAATATAAACATAAATTTTCCATATGTGCAGAGAATGGCAAATGGAACCATGCAGCCGACCAGCCGAGTCATCAATCCAGAATATTACAATTTATTTGTGATTGGTGATGAGACTTTTGAATATGATCATTTCATAGTTCCAGCAGATCGTGCGTTATCGAGATATTGGACATCAGAGGAGCTTCGGGAACGGTATGGCACTTTGTCTGAGACTGCAGTTGAGGCAATGAAAACCTTTCCAGCGCTGTTCATGCCAGAGGCAGAATTTCAACATGCAAGGGCTGGAGAAAATCAGCAAGTATTCTTTGGCTTTGTTGATGGAATAAGAAAGCAGGATAACGGAGTCAAAATACGATGTCAGTTACTGTGGCCCATTCCCATGCAGCAAATAAGCAATATTGGTTTTGAACTTGGCATGTTAGATATGACGAGAGGCATATCAGAAATGAATCATACGCATTGGGCAATTAAGCACATCAATCTAAAGGAAGAATTGGCTGATGCGAAGATTTCCCTGTTTGGCTTCTGATGGGAGGTGAAAGCATGAGAGACAAACTGACATCTGAAATTGTAAAATTGGACATGAACGATGCCTCCTACAAAGGTTGCGGGGTATCGATTGTGCCGACTTATGTGAATTTCTTTTTTGGAAACAATGGTACGGGCAAATCGACCATTGGCAAAGCGATAAAAGTTGATCGTGGCGTGGAGTGGCAGCCCGGTCGTTCGGTATCCGATTATAAAGTGCATGTTTATAATCAGGATTACATTAGTGCTAATCTTCCCAACTATCATAACCTTCCAGGCGTGTTTACCGTGAATGAGGTAAATGTCACTATTCAGGCAAAGGTCGATGAGAAGCAGATTCAAAAGGAAAAGGCATCAACTGCCTTCTCAGAAGCAGGCGAAGCGAAAACGAAAAAGGCCGCTGCGCTGCAAGAGGCATTGGAGCGGTTCCAGCAGGAGTGTTGGGAGAAAACCGCAAACTTGCGAGCAGAGTTCAAGAAAACACAAACGAACCGGATGCAAAAGAAATCCTTTGCAGAAGGGGTACTCGAAGTAAGGACGCCCAAAGAACATGATGTGGAAGCTTTGCACCGCCTCTATGCTGTAGCCTATTCTGACGACGCAAAAAATATGAGCTTTTTCCTTCCATTATAAATACAGCAGCGCTGGATGAACTTGAAGGCAGAGATATTCTCGGAAAAAGAATCGTAAGTAGTGCAGACACGCCTTTTGCGCAGTTCTTGAAAAAAATAAATGCGGCCAGTTGGGTACAGCAGGGCCACAAACAATTTCATGAGGCAGCAAAAGATACATGCCCGTATTGTCAGCAGCCTATGCCGCTTAGCTTTGAAGATGATCTAAAGGCTTGCTTCGACTCCAGTTATCAGGAAGCAAAGCAGGCCTTGGCAGATTATTATGAAGCCTATAGAAATGAAGCGAATGAGATAGTAGCACCATTGCTCAAGCCGCCTGCGGTGTTGAAACCGGGCATGGACATTACGCCTTTCACTGATAAAGTAGCAGCCATAAAAGGTGTTATCTCGACAAACCTGCAAAAGATAAAAGAAAAAATTGATGAGCCAGCTGAGCTTGTGGAAATCGAAGATGTCGCATCAATGCTAAGCGAATTGGAGAATATCATTGATGGTTTTAACACGCTCATCAAAGAAAATAATAGCGTCCTCGATGCAAAACCAAAAAAGCAAGCAGAATGTAGAACTGCTGTCTGGGAACATTTTGCTTTTCTTTTGGCTGATCAGGTTAGCCGGTATAAAACCAGTAAGGCCTTATTGGAGGACGAAATCTCTAAGCTGATTACGGAAATTTCAACACAGCGGACAGCAATCGGTGCACTCACACGTGAAATCGCTGAGCTCAATAAAGACTGTGTAAATACAACCGCAACAATTGAGAGCGTAAATGTACTGCTTCGAGATTCTGGTTTCCAAGGCTTTAGTATCCGGGAAAAAGAAGGAACGCCAAATGTATATGAGGTTGTTAGGCCGGACGGAAATATTGCAGAAAATCTAAGTGAGGGTGAAAGAAACTTTATAGCATTTCTGTATTTTTATCATCAGGTTAAGGGCAGTGATAATCCAGATGGGAGCCAGCTCGATAAGATTGTTGTAATCGATGATCCCGTGTCCAGTATGGACAGCAGTGCCTTATTTATTGTGAGTGCCTTAGTCAGAGAGATGATTCAGATTTGCGAGAATAACGCAATCGGTGTTGATCCGGTCGCAAAGGCAGATTACATTAAACAAATCTTTATATTGACACATAATGCTTACTTTCATAGGGAAATCACATACAATCAGGTTAAAAATTATTTGTTTGTGAATTTCTATTTGATCAGCAAGATTGACAATAAGTCCTCTATCAAGCTTTGCACGAAAGTCAATCCGGAAATAATGACCGAAGAAATAAACTACAATCCGGTACAGAATTCGTATGCCGCTCTATGGGAGGAATATAAAGAAATTAATGCACCGATTCCTCTGATGAATGTTATTAGGCGAATACTGGAATATTATTTTCTACAGCTTTGCGGATACGACGGTGTGACGCTTCGAAAGCGTATTCTGATCGATAACAAGGATAAGTTCATTACAACAGATGCCAACGGCAAAGAGGATTATACACAATACCAAATGGCACATGCAATGCTATCTTACATCTGTGCGAATTCTGTAGGAATCAATGACGGCATCAATTTTGTAGATGACTGTGTAGATGTAGACCAAACAAAAGAAACCTTTAGGCTTGTATTTGTGTTAATGGAACAGAAACAGCACTATGACATGATGATGGGAAATCAGTAAAGGAGAAAAAAATGCGAATCAGTTATAACAAGCTGTGGAAAATGCTAATAGATAAAGGCATGAAAAAAAGTGATTTGAAAGAACAAGCTGGAATCAGTTCAGCTTCAATCGCTAAGCTTGGTAAAGGTGAAAATATTACTACTGATGTTCTGATAAAAATCTGCGAATCTATGAATTGCCATTTAGAGGACATAATGGAGACAATTCAAGATGACGAGTCCTGATTATGGTACAGCGAAAGGAATAAGATTAGTATGGGCGTAATTATTACGGCCCGGAATTTTTCTCCACAGAATCAAGCCGGGCTCTTAAAACCAATTGTTTATTGCTGTCCGTATGCAGGCGTAACAGAGCATGCTGTGGCGATAGATCTTGAATTGGCACAGGCGCTAAAGGCAATTAAACCAAAGCGACGGACAATGCAAATCGAACGCTGTTTTGCAGATATACTATCGAAGCTCCCGGATGGAGTAGTGTTGAAAGATTTTGATGTACTTTTCAATCCGGACTACAAAGTTGATGTGATGACGATGATGGTGAATACCTGCAAAGCAAAACCTTTTGGAATTCTCTGGCCAGGTACCTTTGACGGCACCAGACTTGTATATGCAGAAGAAGGATTTCAAGATTACAAAACGTATGACGTGAGCTCCTATGACATCACGTGCATCGTATAAGGAGGAAATGCGAGATGAAATATTCAGAGCTTATTAGCTTTAGTCCGATTGAATCTACCTTGCAGTTGATTCAGTCCAACAGCAATAAGGCAGAGGAAATCAATAACATTAAGACCTACGTGATGTCTGAGGGCATGGCGCAGAGTATGAAAGCACCGGTTATCGACCAACTGCAAATGGATGAGGTCGTTGATAATAAAGGCGTGCTTATTGTTGGTAACTATGGTACTGGTAAATCTCACTTGATGAGTGTTATCTCCTCCATTGCTAAAGATGCAGACAATTTGCAGTATCTGCAGAATAAGACCTTTGCAAAAGATGTGGAATGCATCGCAGGCAAATTTGAAGTGCTGCGCATTGAAATTGGTGGCGTTACTATGTCACTTTATGATATTCTGTCGGGCTACATTCAGGATGACTTTGATAAAAGGAATATCGACTTCGAATTCCCGGAGCAGGCCACTGTTCGGAATCCCAAAAAAGTAATTCAGGATATGATGATTGCTTTCGCTGAAAAATATCCGGACAAGGGCTATCTGATTGTAGTTGATGAGTTCCTTTCTTATTTGACATCCCGTGACGAGCGCCAGATTGTTCTTGATCTGGAGTTCTTCCGTGCACTGGGAGAAATGTGCTCCAAGAGCAAGCTCCGCGTCATCTTTGGCGTGCAGGAGAAGATTTTCGACAATCCAAGATTCAGCTTCGTTTCAGATACGTTGAAGCATGTATCTGACCGTTTCACACAACTTATCATCACCAAGGAAGCCACATCCTACGTTGTTTCCGAGCGTATTCTGAAAAAGTCACCGGAGCAGAAGGCCTTGATTCGTAAGCATCTGGAGAAGTTCTCCAATCTCTATACAGGTATGTCCTCTCGCTTGGAGGAGTTTGTAGATCTGTATCCTATTCATCCTTCGTACATTGATGTGTTTAATAAGATTTACCTGATTGAGAACAGACACATTCTGAAGAATATTTCCACGACTATTCGGGATATTTTTGATACAGAAGTGCCGGAAAATGCACCGGGCATTATTTCTTTCGATGATTACTGGCCTGCAATCAAGTCCAATGGACTGCTGAAGAGTGATGTAACCATCAATCGTGTCGTTACTGCCAGCGGGCAGTTGGAGGACATTATTAATCGTGCTTTCCCGAAGCCAGCTTATAAACCGTTGGCAATCAAGATTATTTATGCGCTGAGTGTGCACCGTTTGACCACAAATGGTCTGGATGTACAATTCGGCCTGACTGCTGAAAATATGAAGGACGATCTGTGCCTTTTCCTGCCGATGCCGGAGCAGGATGCAGACTTTCTGCTTTCTCTGATTAAGACAACTTTGAAGGATATCATGACCACCGTTTCCGGTCAGTTCATCATCTTCAATGACGGCAACAATCAGTACTACATTGACGTGGACAAGGTTGTTGACTATGACGAGAAGATTAAGCAGAAAGCTTCTGTTATGGCAGATAGCGAGTTGAATCGATTCTTCTATCAGTTGGTTTATGGATGTCTGGATTGGGACGCAAAGCAGTACGTTCCGGGCTTTGAAATCTACCAGCGAGACCTGAATTGGGATTCCCATAACATTTTCCGTGAAGGCTATCTGTTCCTTGGCCTGCCGGGAGAACGTAGCACGGCCCAGCCGGAGAGAGATTTCTATATCCACATCATGCCGCCGTACAGCGCAACTACAATCGCTGTGAAAAATCTGGAAGATGAAGTGTATTTCTTCTTTAAGTCCTCAGACGAATTTAAGGAGCTGCTCGGTCTGTTTGCCGCAGCCAACTCTCTGGCGCAGATCAGTGAGGGCAAGGATAAGGATGCCTATCTGAACAAGGCTGGTATGGTGCGCAAGAGACTTATCAAGTACTTGGGCGAGAATAAGAACACATGCTTTGAAGTGCAGTATAAGGGCCAAAAACGCCAGATGATTGAAGTGCTGAAAGGCCGCTACAACAGAGACATGGATTTCAAGGATACCGTTGACCTTGCAGCATCGGTTTGCCTCGATGAATACTTCGACAGCATTTATCCGGAGTTCCCTGTCATGAAGACCAAGGTAACCAGAAAGAACATGGCAGAAAATGCCCGTCAGGCCTTTGATTACTTTGCAGGACGCAAGACGCAACCTGCAACACTGATGCTGCAGAGTTTTGGCATTCTGGATGGCGATAAAATCCGTCCGGAAGGTTCCAAGTATGCTGCTTACTTTATTGATTTACTCAAAAAGCTGCCGCCGCAGGGCGTTATCAACTATTCCGACATTTTTGAGTTGAAGTTTGGCGATGTGTTTGAAGATAAGAAGTTCAAGATCAGCTTTCTGTTTACACCGATTGTATTTCTGTCTATGGTTTATGCCGGTTATGCAACGATGACCCTGAAGAGTGGAACCGTCATCACGGCCTCAAATCTCGACCAGGTATCGAAGCTGGGCGTTATGGATTTGTACGAGTTCAAGTATCTGTCCAGACCGGCTCAGATTTCTATGGTGGAGCTGAAGAAGCTGTTTGAGGTGCTGGATATCAATGGCGCGCTGCTGGATAATCCGAATGACCGTGAGGAAGGTGTGAAACAGCTACTTGCAAAGGCTCAGGAACTGAGCAATTCCTCTGTTCTGGCTGCACGCAAGCTGCAGGAGGGCTTCGAACTCTGGGGTGAGCCGCTTGCAAACGCGCAACAGGTTGATAGGATGCAGAAAGCCTGCACTGCCGTTCGTGACGAGTTCAGCAACTACTCGGCAAAATATAACACACCAGCGAAGTTGAACAACTTTAGTCTGACCGGAGAACAGGTTGATGAACTGGCAGAACAAATTGCACTCATCAAAACCGTCGCCGAGTATGTGACCTTCAAAGACTACTGTTCGTTTTGTCTACAAATGATTATATACCAAAGAAATTCAAAGCCATTGATAGAATGTCAGTTGGATTTTATGCGTAAAAACTTAAAAAATCGCATTGTTAAATTTCGATTTTGTTGATATGATTTCAATGGAATAATTGATTTGCAAGTGTTATGCTATATAATATTGGAGAATTGAATGATGAAAAAAATAATCAGTATAGTTGCTTTTGGTATTTTATCATTTATACTTGGAGCTGCTTCGGGGGCGATAGTATGGTTGATATTGAAAATAATGGATCTTGGCATTGAGTTTTTCTGGACTTGGCTGCCGGAAAAGTTCAACGCTGACGGCAGCCTGATATACTTCATGACGGTATGCCTCATCGGAGGATGCCTTATAGGTTTGTGGCAGAAAAAATACGGACTGCTTCCAGATGAGCTGCCTGTAGTTTTGGGAAAGATTCACAAAGACGGTAGATACCCATATGATAATCTTCATATTCTGGCGGTGTCTGCATTGCTCCCGTTGATCTTCGGCGGGGCATTAGGACCTGAAGCAGGTCTTACCGGCATAATAGCCGGGCTTTGCTGCCTGGTAGGTGACAGACTCAGGTACAAAGGAGAAAAAGTGGCTGCGCTGGCGGAAACAGGCATGTCCGCTACGCTGGGAGTGATTTTTGGATCGCCGTTATTTGGAATAATCGACAGCCTTGAACCCGATAATGAAAACGAACATTACAAGGCAAAGCTTGTCGATAAAAAAACCAGAATATTTGTTTATGTGTGCGGAGTAGCAGGGGGGATGTTGATCGTAAAAGGACTGACTGCAGTCCTTGGCGGCGGAATGGGCCTTTCAAGATTTGACAGAGCACATGGCTACGGCATTGAACAGTGGAAATGGATAATCCCATTGATACTCGCAGGTATTGCCGGAGCATTTATATATTTGATATTCAATAAGCTGACATCAATGATTGGCAATAAGTTGAAAGATCACATAATTGTAAGATGCATGCTTGGCGGAGCGGTGCTTGCTTTGGTAGGCTGGTACGTACCCCTTACAATGTTGTCGGGAGAAACCGATATGGGTACAATTATGGCAGATTGGCAGACAATGAGCGTATCGGTGCTTTTCGTTATCGCAGTGTGCAAGCTATTCCTGGTCAATTTCTGCCTGAATATGGGTTGGAGAGGTGGAAGCATATTCCCTATAATTTTCTCGGGAGTAGCCATTGGATTTGCTTTTGCACTGATGACAGGAATGGATGGGGCATATGCAGTAGCAGTTGTGTGCGGTGCCATATATGGATATATAATGAGAAAGCCTGTGACAGTTATCGCTGTGCTTCTGCTGTGCTTCCCGGTGACTTATATAGTGCCTCTCGGGATTTCAGCATTCATAGCGTCCAAAATACCGATGCCACGCTGCCTGGTTGAATAGTTGAATGAAATAATTACGAAAGACAGATTGCTCTGCAGTTGTGAGCTATATTGCTAATATTGAGTTCCTTGATCTTGGAGCAGTTTTCAAGCAGGAGCTTGAGGCCGGAAAGGCAGCCTTTCGCGAAATCAGAGACGACATCGCAGATGGCGCTTCCGGTGAAACGGCAGCGCAGAAGGTTACGACCGAACTGGATAAACTGAAAGATAAATACATTACGATGTACTTTGAGGAGCATAAGAAAAAGCGCCTTGACATCGAGGATGCAAAGCGCCGTGGAAAATTGCAGGAAAGTGTTGCACTGGCAAATCTGCGCAAGCTGCGTAGCATAGAGATCCTTTCAGGTGCAAAGCTGACTGCCATTGAACAGGATATGGCTGATCTGAAGGTCTGTTATGAACTAACACCTGTTGAGTTGAAGACAAGTCACATTTGCCCTCACTGCCACTATACCTATGGCGACAAGGCAAAAAATGTAGCCGGGCAACTGGACAACATTGATATTCGCATGGATGATTTGGTGACGGAATGGACAAATACGCTGCTCAACACAATCTCTGACCCGATTGTGGTTAGCCAGAAGGAGTACTTGAGTGCGGAACAGCAGAAGGTCATCGATGAGTTTATTTCCACCAAAACACTGCCAAAGCATGTAGACGATCACTTCGTGAATAGCATCAAGGCGCTGCTTCAGGGCTTTGAGCCAGTGGTTATCGATACGGAGGATATAGTTGCAAAGCTGGATGAGCTTGGCCCTTGTGATGTGGCTACATTCAAGAACAAGCTGAATAGCATTGTGGAGTCTTATATCAAGGGAAAAGATGCAGCTAAACTGCGTATCGTAGTGAAGCGGAAAGATAGTGAGGTGTAACGATGGAACCAAGAAAATTAACGAAAGAGGATATCGACAAAGTTCGCGACATTGAGGGCTTTCCGATTGCCAAGGATGAAGATATCATTGCTCTTTCAAATGCACCGTTTTATACGGCATGTCCTAATCCATTTATAGATGAATTCATCAGGGAAAATGGGACTCCTTACGATGAAGCAACGGATGACTATCATTGCGAGCCTTTTGCTGCGGATGTAAGTGAAGGTAAATATAATCCAGTGTATAGAATGCATCCTTATCATACAAAAGTTCCTCATGCGGCAATTGTTAAATATTTGGAGCATTACACGAAACCTGGTGACCTTGTTTTTGACGGTTTTTTGCGGAACGGGGATGACTGGTGTTGCAGCTCAATTATGCGGAGAGGGTAGCCTTTTTCATCCAACTGAACCACGGAAAGCGATTATTTGTGATATTTCTCCCGAAGCTACATTTATTTCTAACGCATACAACCAATCATATAGCTTCGATAAGGTTTTTAAAGAGGCTCAAAGACTTGCAGACGAATGTGAAAAAAAGTACGGTTGGATGTATAAGACAAAAGTCGACGGTACTGTATTGGCCAATGTAGACTCTTGCGTATGGTCTGATGTTTTCATTTGTCCGCATTGTGGGCATGAGTTCGTCTTCTGGGATGAAGCCGTGGATGTTGAAAATGGGAAAATACCTACACAGTTTAGTTGCCAATCTTGTGGTGCTAAATTGAAAAAGAATGACTGTCAGCATGCGATTGAAATTTCATATGACAAAATAATAGGAGAGACAATCAAAACCTACAAGCAAATCCCAGTGTTTATCGGATATAGTGGTGCTGCACGCGGTACCAAAAAAACCGATGAATATGACCTCGATATTATCAAAAAGATAGAGGATACTCCGGTGGAAGGCTTTATTCCAATCGCGATTATACCAAATGGAGAAAAGACTCAAGAAGCCATTACGCGTGGAATTACACGATCATATCAATTTTACTATAAACGTTCTCTTTTGGCATTAAGTTATCTCTGGACAAATGGTAGTTTGAGAATAAAAAGTATTGTCTCAAAGCTGTTATTTAGAATGACTAAGCGATATGCATTGACATATCAAAGTGGCACATGGGGCGCAGGAGGCGGCCCTACTCCAGGAACGCTTTATATACCATCGTTGGTGAAGGAACTGAACATTATCAATCAATTCAGAGATGCAGTTCGAGATTATTCAAAGGCTTACTCAAATTATTCCGAAGGAAATGTATTGATTACAACCCAAAGTTCAACTGCGGTTCCTCAGATTCCGGATAATACTATTGATTATATTTTTACTGACCCTCCTTTTGGAAGCAATATCATGTATTCGGAACTGAATTTTATATGGGAATCTTGGCTTAATGTATTTACGAATGAAAAAAGGGAGGCGATTGTAAGCCAACTTCATGGAAAGAATCTTTTGGATTATCAACAGTTAATGTCAAATTGTTTTTTGGAGGACTGTAGGATTCTCAAGCCTGGTCGTTGGATTACTATTGAATTTCATAATTCAAAAAATGCTGTGTGGAATTCAATTCAGGAAGCAATACAATCTGCAGGATTTGTTGTGGCAGATGTCAGAGTTTTGGATAAAAAGCGAGATAGCTTTAACCAAGTAAAAGAAGCAAGTCAGGCAATAAAACAGGATTTGGTAATTTCAGCATATAAACCTATGGGCGAGTTTCGCAAAAAATTCTCTCAAGATATTGGTAGTGAGGAAACAGTGTGGGACTTTGTCCGGCAACATCTTGAAAAGGTACCAAAAGTCGTTATTCAGGATGATAAAATAAAAATCGTAACAGAACGTCAAGCATATTTGCTTTACGACAGAATGGTGGCATATCATATCGTGCAAGGAATTGCTGTACCTATCGACTCTACAAGTTTTTTCAGGGGACTGGATAGCAGGTATTTGAAACGCGATGACATGTATTTCCTGCCAAACCAAGTAAACGAGTATGATAAAGCTCGAATCAAGGCGGATGTTGAGCCTATCCAATTCAGTTCAGTTTATTTGTTACAAATGAAAAAACTGCAATTTCTTGGCTTTATCAACAACTTAGCGAAGATTTTGACGGGCCACAGACATACGCACAGCTTCAGCCAAAGTTCATGCAGGAAGTAAAGTCAGTAGATCAATATGAATCTATGCCAGAGTTAGCTGTTCTTCTTGAAGAAAACTTCCTTCAGGATGAGAAGGGCCGCTGGTATATCCCTGATGTGACCAAAGAAGGTGACGTTACCAAACTGCGTGAGAAGAATCTCTGGAAAGAGTTCGAAGGTTATATGAGCAGCAAGGGCAAGCTCAAACTGTTCCGTTCCGAAGCAGTCCGTGTGGGCTTCTCTCGGCTGTGGAAGGACAAAAACTACAAGGCCATCGTGGACATTGCAGAGCGTCTGCCGGAGCAGACAATTCAGGAGGATGCAAATCTCTTGATGTACTACGATATTAGCTTAGGTCGTATCAAAGATTGAGGTGAAGAGGAATGCTGGAAATCGGCGATTTCGCTTTTGACACGCTGGAACAAGCGAATGTGCAGGTACTGGAGAAAATTGAAGTATGGGGCTATGTTTCCTACAAGGTTTTCAATCCGGCTACCGGCCATGTCTACAAAGCGACAGAAGAACAATTGAATTCAGAAGTCGGTAGCATTCGCTACGATGAGAATTATCTGCGATATGTTGTACAGCTTTCAAAAATCAAAAACGAGACCGCCGGAGGCTTCCTTTCGTCACTGGCAAGCGGTATTATCCCGTTGCCGCATCAGCTTCATGTGCTCAATCGCGCAATGGAGACAAACAATATCCGCTATATTCTGGCGGACGAAGTTGGTCTCGGCAAAACGATCGAAGCCGGGATGATTGTCAAAGAACTGAAGAGCCGTGGACTTGTCAGCCGAGTACTTGTGGTTTGTCCGACCGGTCTTGTAACACAGCCGTTACTGGAAACCATTGATGCCATAATGAGCGATGACAAGACCCAGAAAATCATTATCTTCACGGAGTTTGTTGCCACACAGAAATATCTGCAGGAGCTTCTGACAAATCGCGGCTTCTCTGTTACGGTCTTAAACGGTAGCATGGATATCGAAGAACGAAACGAAGCTATGCAGGAATTCAAGAACAGTACCAGTATCTTTATTTCGACTGATGCTGGTGGGGAAGGTCTCAACCTTCAGTTTGCAAATATCATCGTCAACTATGATCTGCCTTGGAACCCGATGAAAATCGAGCAGCGCTGTGGTCGTGCAGACCGTATTGGCCAGCAGAGAGACGTACATATTTATAACTTTATCGTTTCGGATACAGTGGAAAATCGTGTGCGTGAAGTGCTGGAAGAAAAGTTGTCTGTAATTTTGAAGGAAATGGGCGTAGATAAATACTCCGATGTTTTAGACAGCGAAGTCGCTGAGTGTGATTTTACTGAGGTCTATATGCGTTCCGTTGGTCATCCGGGACAGGTTGAAAAGAATACCTATCCGGTTGAAGCCGAGATGAAGCAGCAGCTCGCCAATGCAAAGAAATATAAGGATGTTATCCGTGAAGAAAAGGATTTGACACGTCTGGTTGGAACAGAATCTGATTTTGATGTGGATGTGGCCCTTCGTACCATGATGACCTATTATGAGTGCTGGAAAGGCAATGACCCTCGGCTGATTGACCGTATCAGTATTGGTGATGAAGAAATTACAAAACATTTGCGGACAGAAATTCTTCAGGATAGAACAAATCCGCTGCTTTCAGTGAGCATTGCTAATTTCCCCAATGAGGGCCGGTTATTTTATGTTGTGGGAGCTTTCTATATCTGATGATGAAAGCGGAAAGCGTATTATCCCCATCTTTGTAAATGATGATATGATTTTACGTCCGATGGCAGGAAAGCGTTTGATGGATGTTTTCCTTGATGGCACCAGTCGTTTGACGATTGGAACTGCTCCAAATATAAAGGCAGAGAAATATGAAAATCTTGAGAAGCTCAGCATGGAATTCGCTTATGATACCTTCATGGAATTGAAGGGGAAGCAACTGCAGCTGAATCAGGAAAGCTATAACAAATATATGTATGCTTTAAAGCTCCGGATGGAAGCTGCTGAGCATATCGGAATAGAAAATATCCGCCGAGGCCGATTGGCGAAGCTGGAAAAAGAGAAGGCCACCATTGAATCTGAGCATAAGAAAGGTACACAAGTGTATCCGGACTTCCGCTTGATGCTGGCAGTCAGATTGGAGGCATAACGCATGTTTGGAGACTATGTGCTGAAACAGGCAGCAGCAGAATACAACAATCGAATACTCCTTATAGATGACGAAGGACTGGATGAAGCAACTCATTACAGTGCTGACTTTCAGGCGCATGGCTTTGAAGTGGTGCATTATACAGATGATTTGACTTTTCGAATTGAGTATGAGGGTAAGCTGAAAAGTACAAAGGACAAGTTGCTGGTACTTGCACATTCTAATAGCTATATTCCCTATGACCTTCAACGAAGACTTCGGGCTTATATTGTTTCAATGGACAGACTGTTTCCAAAGTTGAATATTGAGGTTTTGAAATCACACAGGAACCTTGATCTGGAGCTTTTATGCTTAGCATATTTGAAGAATTTCGACGATCTTCGTCAGCGCAAACAGACGGAGGACTTTATTCAGGAAAAGGTTGACAGCCCGGAAAATGTTGCCGCGTATCTTGAACAGCTTGATATTGAATTGCAGCAGAAGCAGGAGCAAGTTAATTCATATCGTGATTGGTTTGCCATTGCAGAGATAAAGGCGAAGATTGATACGCTTGCTACTGAGCACAAATTGAATGTTGACACTTCAGTCGTAAACAGAGTTTTTAAAGATTATGTTTTGGCGCAGTTTGGTAAGCTGTCCTCTGAAATGAGCCGGGAGACACCCGTGCTTGTTAGCCGTGCGATGGATTACATGCACGACCATAGCAGCAAATTTGTGATTATAGTAATGGATGGTATGTCAGAATTTGACTGGAGGATTATCTCTAAGTCCTTTCAGAATGTTCAATATGAGCAGACAGCTGCGTTTGCTATGATTCCAAGCACCACGTCGATTTCACGGCAGTGCCTGTTATCAAATAAAACACCAGGTCAGCTGCTGGAGCCGTGGAAACAAAGCAAGGAAAAGCAGGAATTTGTGGCCTGTGCAAAATCAATGGGCTATACAGATAATCAGATAGGTTATGAACGTGGTTACGAGGCGCAGTTTGGCTCCTTTGTAAAGTGTGGCGCGGTCATAATTAACGATGTCGATGATATGGTGCATGCGCAGCACCAAGGCCGTCTGGGAATGCTAAATGACATTGGTGTTCTCTCCGATCAGCATAAGCTGGTAGACATGACAAAGCGGTTTCTTTCAGAAGGTTTTGATGTTTATATCTCTGCAGACCATGGAAACACGCCATGCACTGGACTTGGAAAATTAATGGGTACTGGAGTGGAAACAGAGACAAAGAGCCACAGAATGCTGGTGCTACAAAACTTTGCTGACAAAGCAGGACTCATACAAAAGTATGGAATGATAGAATATCCGAAATATTATCTGAATAAGGACTTCGATTATCTGATTTGTGATGTAGGAGACTCCTTTGATGCCAAGGGCGAGGAAGTCATGACGCACGGCGGCATATCAATTGACGAGGTCATAGTACCTTTTATCAAAATAAAGGCGGTAAAGTGAATGGCAAAGATGGTAGGCTTATCGAGAAACTTGAAACTATCATGGTTGAATCAAGCCGTGGAGTTGGTTTCGAGCGAGTTGACAGAGAATGAAATAAAAGAAAAATTGAATGAATACTTGGGCTTTGAAATCGGGAGTCCCACAAATGTTCGTAAGACCAGAGAAATTCTAATGTGCATCTGGAGCTATGAAAATGAATATACAGAAAAATTAAGACCTACAGCACTCGAACTGATTAAGAAATATCCGGATTATGCGCTTGAAATTCACTGGAGCATGATGTTGGCGGCTTATCCGGTTTTTATGGATATGTGCAAACTTATCGGTAAAATGTCAGAGTTCCAGGATGAGATTACGCTGGCCCAACTGAAGCAGAAGCTGTTTGATGAGTGGGGAGAGCGTACGACACTATATCACTCCATTGACAAACTGGTATCCACACTAAAAGAGTTTGGAGTTCTCATTTGCGACAAACCCGGAAAATACCGAATCAGTAAGCACAAGGTTGCAAGAGATGAGATCAGTAGTTTTTTGGTTTATACCATGATGAATGTGGATGACAGTGGATATTATTCTTTTCAAGAGCTGAACGCCTCAACATATCTGTTCCCATTCGAATATCGAGTGACCAAGGAAACTTTGTTGCAGGATGATCGTTTCGTAATGAACAATTTCGGTGGAGAACTATCGATAGCACTGAACAACTAATATCATTACTGTTGTGGATGTAGATTTAACAGATTACATCCGAGCGTAGTTTACTATTAATGATCTGACGGTGTTTTGCCGTGGCAGGGATAAAGAGCAGCACCGTTTAATTTTGCCCCACTTTTTAATTATCCATATTCTGACCGAAAGGAGACCTTGTAAAGATGGCATTAACAGCAAGAATGGCTCGTCTCAAAATGCCCAATTTCAGGTGCAGAACGAGCCGTAGGAACTATCAAAACACGGGAAATGCCTTGTTTACAGGGCCTTTTCACTACACAAATCCTTGTATCAAAAACGTGGTCTTGATAGACTCAGCTTAATATAGAGGCTATATTTTGATGGATATGTACGATTATTTAGTTATAACTTGCAGCACAAAGGAAATGCTGTGAAATGAATTAGAACAGGAGGCCATCAGCATGGACGACCGTGGAGAAGTAATTATATATCAGACTGAAGACGGTTTGACAAAAATAGATGTCACTATGCAGGATGAAACAGTGTGGTTGAGTCAGGCAGATATGTCAAAGCTTTTTCAAACGACTAAGCAAAATGTTAGTCTGCATATAAATAATATTTTTAAGGACGGAGAACTTGACAGTGCTTCAGTTGTCAAGGAATGCTTGACAACTGGTGCTGACGGAAAAAACTATAAAACAAAATTTTATAATCTGGATGTTATCATCTCCGTTGGCTATCGTGTCAAATCCCAGCGTGGTGTTCAGTTCCGTATATGGGCAACAAACATTTTAAAGGAATACATCAAAAAAGGTTTCGCGATGGATGATGACCGCCTGAAAGAGTTGGGCGGTGGCGGATACTTTAAGGAGCTGTTGGAAAGAATCCGAGACATCCGGGCTTCTGAAAAGGTATTTTATCGTCAGGTATTGGAAATCTATGCGACCAGTGTTGATTACAACCCTAATGCGGAAGTCTCCATACAATTTTTCAAGCGAGTACAAAACAAGATCCATTATGCCGTTTCCGGCGAGACTGCGGCGGAGGTGATCTATCATCGTGCTGACGCAGAAAAGGATTTCATGGGTCTGATGACTTTTTCAGGAGATCAGCCTACGCTCCGTGAAGCGAAGACTGCAAAGAACTATCTGAATGAAAAAGAGCTTCGCGCAATGGGCCAGCTCGTTTCCGGATATCTTGATTTTGCTGAGAGACAGGCAGAGCGTGAGATTCCGATGACGATGGAGGACTGGGCCAGACATCTTGATGGCATTTTGACCTCCACAGGAGAAAAGCTGCTGATTGGAAATGGGACTGTCAGCCATGATCAGGCAATGGACAAGGCGCAGACGGAGTATAAAAAATACAAAGCGAAAACATTGAGCAGTGTGGAGCAGGACTACCTGAATAGCATAAAGCAGCTGGAAAAGAAGAGCAAAAAATAATCTATCATGGCTACAGGAAAATCTATGAATAAGGGTTGAGACAATGGCAATCGTGGAGCAATTCCCTTGTACCAATCCGGCGTCAAGGTGGAGACAGTGGACGCCAGACCCGGATGCCATATATAAGGTACGTTCAAACAGTGGAGCAATTCCCGCGAACGTACAAAAGCGTGTCGATAAGTTTTCGCAAACCGAAAAAAGCGGTTGAACAATTTCCGCGAACGGATGGGCAGAAAATCGAAGGTTCACGAGAACTGGTCAATAAGGAGACATCAAGATGGAGCAATCGGGCCACGTTGAGACCGTGGTTCTGATGGAGTTACATAAATAAAAAAGCTTCAAAATAGTGCTTAACAAAGGGATTTCTGCAATTTGCCAGTTGATGAGAATCAGCTCGCTTGAGACAGAAATCCCTTCTTTTTTAGTCTTCGGAGACAGTGAGACAATAAGAATGTTGATTTCAGGGTTGAGACTATAGAACTACTGTATCCTGACATTTGCGAGGATGCGAATGGTTGTTTTTAATCAGAACAGAAAAATGTTCTGATTGAAAGGAGACTCTATGACAGACATTAATACGATTCTTCCAAATGCAGTTGAAGGGCAGGAAGCTTTCATCCTCGACCATGGCAAAGTTGTTGATGGTGCATTAAAGTACCAAGACGAGCTAACAAGCTATGGCTGGAACATCAAGCAGTTTAACAAAATGCATGTAGGTGCCTTTGTGCTTAATAGGCATCCAGGTAAGATAACAAAGGACAGGAAATTCGAAATATATGCAGGTGGCTATGTTGACAGCATTTCTGATCCTGACGAAGATGGAAACGTTACGGCAACCATCACTCATGCATTTAATATTGTGCCGCCAATCAAACAAGGTGACTCTTTCATTGAGAATTTTGAGTGGAAGAGTAAAAATAAGCGGCCAAGAAGCTGGGAGCACTTCTGGAATCAATATGGCATGAACACTATAAGCTATGCGGAATATGAGAAAATCATAAATGCAGCACATTGTATTCCTGCTGGGGATGTAACCGCAGAAGTGGTGCCAGATGAGCCAGATATCACTGCAGAAGAAGTTGATGAGCTTGAGAGCACAAATGCAAACGGCTTTGATGTTGTCCTTGAGGAAGATGGTCCTATTCATGCACAAAGAGAAAAGAAGTATAGTGGTATAGCAAGAACCATCGACTTCGAGAAGATCCAAAAGGCTAAGAATAAAACTGGTGCTTTAGGAGAAGAAATCGTACTCGATATCCTCATTCAAAGGCAGCAGCAGAAGGTCTCAAGGCTCCCGTTCATGCATCAAAGGAAGAGGGAGATGGCCTAGGGTATGATATTCGGAGCTGGGATGCAGCTGGCAATGAAATTCATGTTGAAGTCAAAGCATCCAGGAATAAATATGCTGACGGATTTGAAATGTCATACAACGAGGTCATGGCCTCAAAAGATGGCCGATATAAATATCGAATATACAGACTTTACAATCTGAATTCCAAAACGAAAGAGTGCCGGCTAAAAATTTATGACGGCCCAATTACCGAAGAGGGCTATAAATTGGTCAGTACAAAAATTGCTGTATATCAGAAATAGACCTGTGCGTTTCTTGCAGTCCAAGCGGTGATTACATATAAAAGTGGCAGATCGGAGATTACACAGTCTGTCATTTCAGATCCTTCAGAAGCGGATCGCATTACCTTATAATTACAGCATATGCTGTGTGTAATGCGCTGGCGCATCGACAACATATGTCTGTTGTGGAACTTGCTCATCATATGCAGCTCTGTCCACAAATATTTCGTCTTTTCCTTCTCTATGGGTGCCACATCTTTCTTATGGACTGGAATATTCCTTGTATGCCTCACTGATCTCCAGTCCTCGAATGTTCCACCCTTATGATACTTCGCAATCCAGTAGGAGAGCACACATCTATACCGTATTTCATATTTCTGGCATACTTCGCTATAAAGTGTGTCTACATATACCTCCAGTAAGGCAGTCAGTTTTTCATCAGATGTGAGCCTCTTTGCAGGCTTCTTGAGACCTTCTTCTACTTCGTTCCTGTAGATCTCACAGACGACTCTGACAACTGATGTGCTGATGCATGCTTTCTTTCCGAGCACTGCATATGGGTCTTCTTTGTTTCACGTTCTTTGATCAGATGAAGCTTCCTTTGCAATGTCATCTTTGACTTTCGTCCCATTTTGCGTCTCTTTTAGATATTCGAAGACTCTACTTAGTTCAAGCATAACGCACAGCCATTTAAAAAATGCAGTAAAATGTTGATTCCGAGGTAAAAAATCTATGAAAGAGTATCTGATTGCGCTTGTAAAATAAGTAATTTGACCTCTGATTATTTAACATGTTACTGGTTGAAGGTTACTTTGTCCCCTACATTGTAGGTTGTCAAATCTATGCATAGTGTTAAAATCATTTGTATAGGTTTCATGTTTTATATTTTGTTAATGAGAGTATGGAATTAAAAATGGACTTTCAAAGCAGTACGGGATACGTATTTCGCGTTTTGGAGTGTGCATGGGAATATGTTACATGATTTTAGGTGCTTGCAAAGAAAGGGGTAAATGTATATGGCAAAAACAATATCACTATTCAACAATAAAGGAGGTGTAAGTAAGACAACAACTACCTTCCACTTAGGATGGAAGCTAGCTGAAAAGGGGTACAAGACATTAATCGTAGATACTGATCCACAATGTAATTTGACCGGATTATGTATAAATGCTGATAAGGAAAACAAGTTGTTGATTTTTATAAGAGCAACAATGATAATATTAAAAACTCTCTTTCTCCTGTGTTTTCTGGGAAGCCTGAACCACTCAAAGCAACAACATGTTTTCAATTTGATGCAAATAAAAAACTTGTTTTTATTGCCTGGGCACATAGATTTTTCTGAATATGATGCTACTTATAGTGTAGCAGAAAACTTGACAGGTTCTTTGGCTCTATTTCAGAATGTGCCAGGTGCGCTACGCAAGCTTCTTGAATTAACTGGGAATCGATACAATATCGACTATATATTAATTGATATGAGTCCTAGTATTTCAGCAACAAATGCAAATATTTGATGGAAAGTGATTTTTTTATTTTACCATGTGCACCTGATTATTTTTGTTATATGGCTATTGATTCACTAGAAAAAGTTTTTCCACGTTGGAATAATACCTATAAAAATTAAGAGAAAATACAATATTCAAAAATGCTTCATACAAAATTAGTGATTCTGCACCTAGGTTTATAGGCACAATACAACAAAGGTATCGTCCAAGAAACGGTTCTCCTGCAAAGGCTTTTTCGGAATGGATTGATG
>Ga0268356_10452_pt1 | contig 49469 bp, 54 predicted proteins | sample BioMet10_FD_194415 | JGI IMG/M metagenome (GOLD analysis project Ga0268356, IMG submission 194415) | Sewage microbial communities from Oakland, California, United States - Biofuel 10 (PacBio Assembly) | ecosystem: Engineered > Wastewater > Sewage > Unclassified | place: USA: California | collected...
ACGGACAAAAGGAACGCGATCCCTGTACCGGAGAACACTGCACAGTCGAGATGTGCCGGAAATGCCACAGCCTTGAGGGCTGCGAGGGAGCAAAGGTTCCGGGGCACGCCGCCCCGCACCATCCGGGCAGGAAAGAATAGATCTTTTTATTTTTTTAGCCGGAAATAGGCCGGCCTCTGGTTAACCGGCCCCGGGATCTCCGGAGTTATTTCTCCGGGCCGTTCTCTTTTTTAGTGTCCGGTTTTTCCGGGGGAGTGTTCTCCTCCTTTTTTTGCTGGCCCGGCTTTTTCTTTTGCATGATCTGCGACTGGATGATGGAAAAGATGGTCATGATGATTCTGTCCGGGAAACTATTGCGGCGAGGCTGTTAAAGGGTTTCGGGTGTGATGCCGGTGGCGGCGCCTGCCTATAGGGGGGTTTTACGGTTCCGCAAGCCCGCGAAGGTATCCGCAGAAGAGCCCGAGCGCCTTTTTCGTTCCCTCGCGTGGGCGTTCGCTGTCCTGGTAGGCCATCGTGACGGTCATGTGTCCCCGGAACGTGCTCGTGACAAAACAGGTGGTGGGCATCAGGACGCCCGGGTAGCAGACGTAGGCATCGGCAAGGCCCGGGACCTCCGGGAGTTCGAGCACCCCGGGGTTTGAGATGAAGATATCGGCAAAGCCCTCTTCTTCGAGATCCGCCATCCTTTTCACCATCTCTTGCACGGCCCGGCCCTCCGGGTCGCTGGCGGCATCCATCCGGGCCTGTTCGGGGACGCCGATGCGTCCTTCTTTTAAGCGCCGGGTTTCGCGGACGATCCGGGGCAGGAGCTCCGCCATGCCTTCGCCGGGTTTTCGCTCCACCGGGATGCTGACGTTTGCGGCCTGGTTGCTCATCACCCGGGAGCCGTCCGCAAGGTGCCGGCGGAGGTTGACCGGGAAGAAGAGGGGGAGCGGCCCGTTGCAGCCGGTACAGTCGCTCATCGCAAGGAAGTACGCGGCGAGGATCGCATCGTTGATGGTGCCCCCGACCTTTTTTGTGTAAATGTTGATCGCGGCAAGCTCGCGGGCGCCGATGCATTCGCGGTGGAACGTTGACGGAGCGTCCGACCTGCCGAACGGATCGGGCCACATCGGGTCGATCACTTCCATCCCCGAGGGAGCCGGCGCAGTTGTTCCGGGCAGGTTCTTTGTCCAGAGCGTGTCGCGTTCCGGGATTCCCCGGCTGCCGGGCGGATGGTGCCGGGGTTTTCGTATTCCGCAAGGAGCTGGCCCATGAATGCCTGGAGGCCGGAGGCGTCTGCGGCTGCGTGGGCGAGGTTGACAACGATCACATCGCCCGAAGATCTTCGCAGGATCCGGACCCGGACCTGCACCGGCCCGTTCGGATCGACCGGCCCGGTGACCCGGGGCCGGTAGTCTTTTCCGCATTCTTCCACGGAAACCGGTGCGGCAGTCCCCGGGTCTTCCATTGCCCAGTACGCCGGGCCATTTCCCCGCACGAGCCGGCTGTGGAGGACCGGGTGGGCAAGGATGCAGGCGTGTGCGGCCCGGCCGAGAAGGTCCGGGTCGAGCTGTGCGGTAAATTCCACAACCCCGCAGAGGGTCGAGTCTCCCATGAGCCGGGTCGAGTCTACAAAAAGGTCAAGGGCCGAGGCTTCGCGGGTGTGCATGTCAGATAACAAGCATTCTTTTCAGGTAAAAACCTTTAGCGCGGGGGGCGCAGGTGTCCGTGAACGTTCCCGGCGTCATGTCTATAAAACGTTCAGGCAAAGGCGGCGAGCTGCTGCTGTTCGGGAGAGATCCTGCGGTCTTTTCCTGCCGACAGGACCGGAGGCTCCGGGATCTTTACGACCGGGGCGTAGCGCTCCCGGTTTTCAATGACCCGGCACAGGGCGGCAAGCGGTGTCGTGTACATCCCGCCATCGAAGAGCTCGATGTTGAAGCCTTTCCCTGAGACCGAGACCTGTGCGAGACCGTGAGTGGCCCCGAGATAATATTTCCAGTCCCGGGCAAGGCCTTCTACCCGGACCGCCCCGTGCTCTGCAATCGCCCGGACGAGATCTTCGAGGCGTATTGCATAGCGGGTGCCAAGAATGTACAGGTCCAGAACTTCGTATTCAAAACCGCTGTGGTCGACTGCCCGGCGCCCGGCCCGCTGCGCATATCCTACTTTTTGCAGACGGGAAAACTTCACGCTTCCGCGTGAATGTGCCGACCCCGGAACAATCCTTTCAGCCATCCCAAATGCCATCACCGGTATGCCCACGGAATCTTATGGACTTCGGTAAATATAGATTTTTCCAATATTCATAATATTTAGCACAATATCTCTATAGTGGCGAGGTGTTCGGTTGGCAGGATTGAGGCACAAAACGGGCCTTCTTTTCATCCAAACATACCTGGATCCGTGCAGGAGCCCACCCGGGAAAAGATCGGCCGCCCAATTGGGCCTGATTAGGCCCCTTTTTCTCCGACGTGAAAATGTCCCCGGGAACACGATTTAGACCCCCGTTTTCGCGATTTCGGCCCCCCTGGGAGGGGAAATGCTGCTTTCCAAAAAGGAGTCTTCGTCGGAGAAACGGATCTGCCGGATCGTACCTCACGTATTGCCCGTCTTTTCCTTCCCGCGTGGGTTTCGGACATAACGGACTATCCCACTCCCGACCATCAAGCAGTCATAGGATTACTGCAAATGTTTGTCCCAGTGCAAAGAAAATACCCGCCAGCTTTGGATGCTTCTTCCCCGTTTCTCTTCCATTACTGCATGCCGGCATCCGGTGTTGTTCGCGGAAACATCGTACCGGATCGCACACGATCATTTCCGGATTTTCTCCCCGCATATGAATGGGCTGAGGAACGGCTCGGGTTCTTCCCGCTTTTTCTTGCAGTCGGGGGGCTGGAGGACATTGCCTGGATGACCGGCTATCAGGACAACTGGCGGGTCGTTACCGGTGGCGAAACTGTTGAGGGGATTTACCGGAAAATCTGCCGGAAGAAGGGTGAGTTCCCGAACCTCGCACTCCTTTCGTTTGAATCTGTGGAAGGGGTGTTCATGGATTACGATTACTGGCACATTGCCCTCAACGCGTGCATGAACGGTTCCCGTGTCTCACTACAAGAAGAGTCGTGGATCTTCAAACATTCGTGGACAAAAAGCCGGTGGCTTCGTGCGGCACTGGCCGGGACGCATCCCGTCCAGTTCGTGACACCGACTCTGCCGCTTACCGAAGCCCGGGAAATCCGGGTGAGGAACATGGCGACCCGGCGTCTTATCGAAGGCCGGGGTTTTGGAGAGGTCAGGGTATCCAGAATCCCGGTAGATTATGATAGAGGTTCGTCCGTACGAACCGCCGATAACATAGAAAGAGATCCTGTTTGTAAAATTTCTGAAGATCGGCTGGTCACAGAAACAGGCAGGATTTGCAAACGGGGGAAATTCGTGGAATACGAATTGTGATTTTGTTTTGTATAAAATTCAATTACCGGCGTGTTCCAGCAGCATTTTTACTTCACGGGCGAGTACCGGGAGATTGGTCTCGATAACGCCCCAGACCACTTCATCCGAAACGACCGCATACCGGTGGATCAGTTGGTTCCTGAATGCGATAATCCGTGGCGTGCTGCCGATCTTTTCGGCAAGAGCCGGATCGTACCGGAGTGCCTGATTGAGGGCTTCGCCAATGATCTCGAACTGGCGTTCGACACCGGACCGGAGCAGCGGATCGTTATGGTAATCGGAATAAGTTTTACCGGCAACAAATTGTGCAATCAGGTCGCAGGCTTCTGCGATGTCGAAAAGATATTTCCGGGTATCATGCGGCTGCATAGAGTTCGACCTGTGTTTCTTCTACGGATTTGCGGAAGTACGGATTCCTGATCGGGCCGGGCTCAACGAGATCGACATGACGGGAAAATACTGTTTCAAGATCCCCGGCAAGGCCAAAATACTGTTCGGCATGATCCGCAGGAGACATTGCCTCAAATTCCACGAGGAGATCGAGATCGCTTTTTAGCGGATCGAACCGGTCTCCGGCTGCTGAGCCGAACACCGCGAGCCGCCGGACCTTCCGGTTCCTGCATATCCGGATAATTGCGTCCAAGTTCTTTGTGATGATCTCCTGCATGTTTCTGCCTCCCCGGATGTTCTTTACTGGAAATTGTGGTTCTCCCTCCACATAGTGCTTGCGATGGATCGAAATCAGTAATCCCCGGGAGATTCCCCATGCGCAAGTGTCAATTGGTCAGACAGTGTCTGCCGAATTCCCGACCCCCAAAACAGGTCTTCTTTTCATTTCCCACATACCAGAGCCCATATGAGCGGAGATCTGCCTCCCAAAAGCGTACATTAGGGTTTTACAGCGCCTCAATTTTCGCGTATTTTGGCAATCGGGCTGCGTATCGGGCCTATCTCAAAAAAGTGTGTAAAAGTGCAGCGTTTTTTGCACATTTTTGCCTGTCGGTACCTGGATCCCGGGAACTTCTCCGTCGGAGAAACGGATCTGTCGGATCGCAGGTCCAGGGCCCCGGATCGACCCCTCCCAAAACCGCCCAACTTTTCATCACCAGCGTGCAGGAGCCCGTCCGGTAAACGATCGACCGCAGGAAGAGTGCTATTAGCTGCGTTTTCCTCCGGCGTGAAAGCTCCAAAAATCCGCGAAATCCTGCGTGTTTTGCACGAATTCGTGCGTGTCGGGCGGGGAGCGGGGACATTCCGGGGCAGTTACGGGCCCGGAATGTGGGTGGCGGAATGTGGGTCGTGGGGGATGCTGTCGGGGAGGACGGCCGGAGGAGTAGTGCCTGAAAGGGGGGTGCCGGGTGGTGTGGGGAATAACTTAAGGAATGTGGAGCGGATAAAATCATGATAGTTTTTTTGTAAATGATCTTTGATTATGTGGATAATTGCTAACAGTATTATTCTCATTTTAATACAATCACAAAATTGTTATACTGAAATAGAACCAACACATACTATAATGATTAATTTTTTACATTTACACCACATGCGGAATTCTATTATATACAATTCTGATCTTTACAATTCAAACGTGCAAATGGTTGATGGGCAAAATGACAATTGATCCAACAGAAGCGGCAATGCTGGTTATCGATGCAGCTGGCGGGGGGATAACCGGACGGACTGTAATTCAAAAGATCCTATATTTCGGAACTGTCACGCATGCAGTCAAAGCGACTTATCGCCCCCACTACTATGGTCCCTATAGTGCAGATGTAGCTGGCGCCCTCCAGACGATTACCTCTTGCCATTTTGTTGATGAAACCATGGATTCCAATGAATCCAAAAAAGCTAACGAAACGTTTGAATGGAAAAGATACTCTTACAAACTTAACGAAGAAGGGAAAAAGGTCTCGGAATTTTTAAAACAGAATTCTTCTGATGAATACGCAGAGATAAAGAAAATAGTTGAGGTCTGCAAGAAAACCGCTAACTTAGATCCCAATGTCTTATCTTGGGCTGCGAAAGTGCATTACATCCTCGTTCAGGAAAAACGTCCAATGAAACATGAAGAAATAAGTAAAATTGCTAGTTCCTTAAATTGGAAACTCGAAAGTCCTCAGATCGCATCTGGTGCAAAACTCTTGAGAGAATTATCTCTCGTAACTGGATAGTTATGCTTCAATTTTCCAAGTGGATCCGTGATCCACTTTACGGTTTTATCGGACTTACCGAAACAGAGGTCGCACTTCTGGACACTCCCCCGGTCCAGAGACTTCGCCGTATCAAACAGTTAGCAAGTGCCCATCTAGTCTATCCTAGTGCAATGCACACGAGGTTTGAGCATTCCCTTGGGGTTATGCATATTGCCGGCCGAATGGCAGAACAACTCCAGTTAAATGAATCAGACATAAAAACAATTCGTTATGCTGGATTATTACATGATTTAGGGCACGGTCCGTTCTCTCATGTTTTTGAATCTGCACTTCATGATATTTGTGGAAAATCCATTAATCACGAAGAGATTACACGATTAATTATACAGAATGAGAGTTGTATTAGTGATGTGTTGGGATCCTCAACTCAAGATGTGATAAATTTACTTTCAGAGAATGGAGAACAAATTCAGAATCAAGTGATATCGGGAAATCTTGACGCAGATAAGATCGATTATCTGCGACGCGATTCATACCACACTGGTGTAGTCTATGGGAATTTTGATCTCGAACGAATTCTTCATACAATTCACAAAAAAACTGATGGAACCCGATCCTATCTTACGATTTATAAAAAAGGCGTTGATGCTCTCGAAAATTTCCGACTTGCACGATTCCTAATGCATGCTCAGGTATATCACCACCATACCAGAGCGGTAGCGGATAAAATGTTTCAGCGGGCAGTGGAAATTGCAATTCGTGACAATGTTATTTCAAAAGAATTTTTAGATCCCAAAAAACAGGATTTCCTGAAAAATTATCTCTCGCTTGATGATGCACGAATGCTTTTCATGCTCCTGAAAAAGCCGGAATGTCATGCTCACACCCTCATATCTGCGCTTGAGAATCGGCAGCTCTTCAAACGTGGCTATGAAGTCGAGGTCACACACTTTCCTGATCCGATCCTTCGAATGAAAATTGCACAGATGAAAAAAGAACAATTCAGGACTTTGGAAGAAGCTCTTGCAGAAGATTGCGGCTGCGAGAAAGATTTCATTATGGTTGATATTCACAATATCGAAAATTCTCTTTATAAATCCTCAAATGAAAGCATTCTTTCAGATAAAACTCCATTCCTCATTGAAGATGGTAATGGATGTTTGCATGAAATCGAGGAATTTTCAACATTGTTGCCCTCAAAAGATCCACGATTGATATTTTATGTGTTTTGTCCCAAAGAGTACCGAGATAGTGTCAATGGTAGAGTCGAAGAAATAATTCGAGAAAATATTTGAATGGCATCATTCAACTTGTCCTCCTGATCCCGATAATTATACATGGAGGCCTTTTTCTATTCCCATAACTTCAATTTTTTTCAGAATCGGTTGAATAGCCTGATGCGGATTTCGATAGAATTCGCTTGCCCGTATCCGAGTAAAGACCCACCCAACCCTTTCTAATTATTGCTGACGTTCAAGGTCATCTTCCCATTTTTCCGGACCGTGCCACGAGTCCCCATCACATTCAATTGCGAGCCGGTTTCTGATCCCTTCCACCACAAGATCAATTTTATACCGACCTGCTTTTACTTGAGGAGTTACTGCGTATCCCTGGGCGGAAAGGAGTTTGAACATATCTCGCTCGAAATCAGAATCGAATAAATCTTTGACATTTTCAAGCTCTTTTTTAACTCTTCCAGGATTGGAACAATAACTAAGTAAACTGTATCGGACGCAGTTGGGATTCAAATCCTTGAGATCAACGGAGTGAAATAGCCACATTCGATTTCTTGCACGGCTTGCAGCGACATTAAATCTACGGGCATCATCTTCTTTTGTCAATGCTGCAAATCGAGCATTAGGTGCAATCACGAGAGATAAAAACATCAAATCTCGTTCATCCCCCTGAAAGGCATAAGCATCCCCGCAAACAATTTTACGGTTGACAAATTCCTCCTCTCCAATCTTCTCTCGTAAAAGCGATTGAATAAGAATTGCCTGCTTATCCCCGAGGAGCGATATTATTCCAATACTCATCCCTTTATATTGTGGATCATTACAGCATTCAACGACCAGATTAACAAGTGATTCTGCTTCAGGAACATTAGTATCGATTAAATCGTTTTTATAACCGTCTTTCACTTTTATAGACAGAACGGCTGGATTAAAAATCTCATCTTTTCGAGGATATCGAAGTGGGATAATTGCTCCACCGTAAAATTGATCATTGCTATATTGGATAATCTCAGGAACGCACCGAAAATGTTCTTTGAGAATGAGATTGCTAGTGAAAATAAATTTCCCAAAATCGTACAGGCTTGTTTTAAGATCAAAGAGTTCACGGTGGGGAATATCTTTAATGTGGAGCTTGTTTAATTCAAGGACTCGCACATTGTCTGCACCAATGGCATATGGACTGATCTGTTTGTCATCTCCTACGATTACTGCCTTTTTTCCGCGGAATAACGCACATAATGCAAAAATATCGCTCTGACTGCTCTCATCAAAGATTACAGCATCAAACGTTTCCTGATTAAGTGAGATATTCTCAATAACCCGGGACAGTGGCATAATCCAGACCGGAATAGCTCCTTTACAGTGTTCTAATTCTTTTTGTGCAGTTCTCCTATGGACAGATACATATTTTCCCTTTCCCTTTCCTATTTTTCTGATGGCAGTCATCCATGCATTCAGGCTTTTCTTTTCTGAATCCTGGGTCTGGAGGATCCTATTCAACCAAGTTTGCTTAGCCACAAGTTCGCCGATGAGCTGTTTCTCTTTTTCTTCGAGCTGTTGAATTCGAGATTCGAGAATCTCTGAAGATACATTGTGAGTGCTTTCATATATATTGTTAAAAACATTCCATTTCCAAGAGATCTCCCAGTTTTTATAAGTACTTTGAAGAATCCCCAGACCCGATTTACTTTCCAATTCAATGACAAACTGAGGGCATGTTTGCGATAGTTTATCCTTGAGATTCAGAAGTTCAACCGATTCTTTTTTGGTCGTTTTAATTCTATCAATAGAGGTATATATAAAATCCAAGGTACATGTTATTGCAGAATAATCGGATTTCTCGATTGAAGAAATTAAATAAGTTACATCAAAATCTTTATTGAATATTTTGAAATATCCTTGATTATTGAAAATTAAAGCCTTGAATTTATCAATATCCTTCTCTAGTACAGATATTTGTGATATGGCATCAAGGAGGGTAATTGCATTTTTAATAGCCTCCAAGCCCTGTAAGGTATGTGTTTCAAGGTGTGCAGGGGGTTTGATGTTTCCTAAAGCGGATTGCAACGGCTGATTGTACCGCTGATCCCAATCGATCACAAGATCCAGCTGTTGAATCTGTACATCAAATGTGGCGATCGAATCTAATGTTCTTAATGATATTGGCTCACTGCCAACCTCTTGAGAAAAATGATTCCATTCTCTTTCGATACAATTTCTGTGGTTGATATAATCAAGATATTTTTTTATTTTTTTTGCTTTTTCCGCAGAATCAATTTTTGCCCCGTCAACAAAACATTCATCAAAGATATAGAGGGACTCCCTATTTTTCAACCTATCAAGGATAGTAAAACTACCTTTTGAGGAATATGCATCATAAATGGGTTGAAAATCTCTGCAGAACCGCTCAAATTCCAATTCATCATTAGAAATTTTCGGTAATGTGACCTTCAAAAATCCAATTTCTTCATGTAATTCATTGAAGGTAAACCACCGTTGCGCGATTTCTGTTTTGGTTTTAGAAACCAATGAATGCATTTTTGGATTTTTTAGACATTTTTTCAGTACCTCACGAAGCCAGGGGGCCTCGATTATGGAAAGGGCATGAATGGATTCATCAATTATTTTCTTTGCCTGTTTAGAATCAAGGGTGCTGACCTCGGGAATATCCCAGTTGTCTAAAATCTTTGAATTTATCTGAAGTAAGTGATCGTGCAGCTGAATATATTCGAATATTTTATCTGAAATTGTATTTCGTTCAGTGATCTGATGGAGAAGATCCTGAAATTTGGTAATCTCTTGAATCTCCTGCTCATTATCTATAAGTGAGAGCATTCGATGAAATTCCTCTTCTGATAAAGGACAAAATTGTTCGATCAGAATTTTATCAGAAATTTTGAAAACCTGATCCTCATTTAGGTGAAGAAATTTCGAAATGCCTTCAAGATTGTAAACGGCATCTTGATACTGAATTTTGAAGGTAGATTCAATTTCTGCAAGAGAGCGTAATTCTGTAAGGGATTCAGCCTGCTGCCGTCTGTTGCTATCGAGATTTTGTTTAATTTGATTGATTTCCGCCCGGAGGAACTGAGGATCACGCTCAAGATTTTCGGTAATTTTGTTGATAGAATACTCCAGTTCCTTCATTGATTGCATGTCATTTCCTAACACATTGACACATAGTGGCTGTAATTCTGGAGGGATTTTTTCTCGAAGGACTCTCAATGCTCGTTCGGTCTCACTTGTTACAAGGACTTTTTTTCCATTTGCGAGTAAATGACAAATAAGATTCACAATAGTGTGACTTTTTCCAGTACCTGGGGGCCCTTGAACAACAATACCATAATTATTGGATAAACGTCGGGCAATTTCTTTTTGTTCTTCATTTGCAGGTAAAGGAAATAGAAGCTCTTCCCCAATTGGCTTCCATTGTTCATATGTTTCGGAATCTTGGATGATCTTCTCGTCAACTACAAGTGATTCTATTGTTTTTGGAATTGGATGTCCGGCATCAATGGCTCGAAGAATCCCGTTAATTTCAGTAATCCAAAGTCGAGCATCCTGCTTTTTTAAAATTAGAAGAGGGCAGTTTAGCACTTCCGGATAGAGATGGGAAGTCACATTTTTTGTAACTTTGAGATCCTCCATCACTCTCCCATCTTGACTGATATAATTTGTAACTTCTTTCAAAATTGGGAGTATTACCTCGTATTTTCTCGGATCAATTCCCTCTTGAATGATGGTGTGACGTGTTCCTTCAATCAGTTCTCTGTTTGGAATTTCAAGATTATCCATCATATCGAAATCAAGAAAAGTCTGATCTGATGCAGGTTTTAAATGAAATGTGCCACTTTTTGCATCAAATTCGAGGTGGATTTTCGTAATAAGGAGGGGATGAAGAATTTGTGCGGATTCCTTATTCCAATTCAACAAACCATGACCGATAATTAAATCGAGAACACCAAGATCTTTGTTTAAAATCTGGTAAATTTCAAAAAGATCATTGTAAAATTTTTGAGTCTTGAATTTTTTTGAATTCCTCATTGTCCAAGCATTCCAGGATGACAGCCAGGAATCCCAGATTTTTTTCAACTCTAGATCATTTTTTATCGTATCAAGACATTTCGGTATTTTTTCTGGGTTTTTTATGTCGGTTTCGGGATCTAGGAAAGTGGCAATTTTATCCGGGAGTTGGGGTGGAACCTCAATATTTTGTTTCTTTACAACAATCCAGTCTTCAAAATAATCATTATCATCAAAAAACTTACAGCCCTCTGCATCAATATATTCAGAGAGCCAAATTACCTTTTCATAATCATTGACATGTCGGACTATTTTTTGATTTATTTTTTTGATATCTCGCAAATAAGTGAAGATTTTTGATACTTGAGTTGTTGCATTCATCGAAACGCCTTAATTAACCTTCTTCTGTATAATGAGTTGATATCGTATGTCTTACGGTTAAAATGCATGTTCTATATCATCTGAGATTACCTCATCACTTTAATTATTATCGCAATATATCGGATTCACATCAAATTGGTTAAAACTTGGAAACAAGATCATGAGCGTAATCTCCGCTGCCATGATCGAAACTCCGGAGAAACCGGCGTGTATCCTCCGGTCCGGCAATTTCAACATGTCGAACCAATCGACACATCACCAGGATGTGTCGAAAAAAACCAAAAAAATCGACACGTTGTCAAAGATTCTAGAGCCGCTTTAGTAAAGCGGTATAATTACCGATTCAAAAAGAAAAAACTTCATTCCACCGGCACGAACTTCGTGCCGTAGTGGATGATACCGCTCTCGCCATCGGTGGCGATCTTGCGGAACACGCTTTTTACCCGCATCCCGATCTTTATCGCGGACGGGTCGCAGACAATCTGGGTCGTGATCTGCGGGCCTTCGTCGAGCTTGATGATCGCAAGCACGTACGGGGTGAGCATCGAATACTGCTCGGCCGCCGTGTGGATCACCGTGTAGGTGACGACCGTGCCGGAACCCGTGAACTTGTGCGGGACGATCTTGCCCGCCCGCCTGCAGTCCGGGCAGAGGGAGCGGGGCGGGAAGAAATGCCTGCCGCAGGTTTCGCACTTCGTTCCCACCATGTTGTAGCGCTGGGGCAGGTGCCGCCAGAACCGTGCAACCGTCATGATTACACCCTCCCGAGAATGTGGACCGCAACCGTAGCCCCGGTCCCGCCCACGTTATGCGTCATGCCGATCTTCGCGCCATCGATCTGGCGCTTGCCGGCCGTTCCGCGGAGCTGCTGGACAATCTCGCAGACCTGCTTGATGCCGGTCGCACCGACCGGGTGGCCGCAGGCCTTGAGGCCGCCGCTCGTGTTCACCGGGATCTTTCCGCCAAGGGCAGTCTCGCCGTCCGCGGTGAACTTGCCGGCCTCTCCCTTCTTGCAGAAGCCGAGGTCCTCGATGGCGCAGAGCTCTGCGATCGAGAAACAGTCGTGGACTTCGACCATGTCGATATCCTTCTGGGTCAGGTGCGCCATCTTAAACGCACGCTGGCCGGCCGCAACGGTCGCATCCAGCGTCGAGATGTCGCGGCGGTCGTGCAGTGCGATCGAGTCGCTGGCCTGCGCAGTTGCAAGAACCTTGATGGGCGTGTCCGTGAACTCCTTTGCCCGGTCGAGCGGTGCGACAATCACCGCAGCCGCCCCGTCCGTAACCGGCGAGCAGTCAAAGAGCCGCAGGGGTTCTGCAACCATCGTGGACTTCATCACGGTATCGAGCGTGATCTCGCTCTGGAACTGTGCGATGGGGTTCCTCGCGCCGTTGTAGTGGTTTTTGACTGCCACCTGCGCCAGCTGTTCGCGGGTCAGGCCGTACTTGTGGATGTAGTCGTTTGCGATCATCGCGTACAGGCCCGGGAACGTTGCGCCCATGAAGCCTTCCCACTCACGGTCGGCGGCACCGGTCAGCGTATCGGTGCTCTCGTCCGAGCCGACATCGGTCATCTTCTCGACGCCGGCCGCGACAACGATGTCCTCCATCCCGCTCGCGACCGCGATCACGGCCTGCCGGAACGCAAGGCCGCCCGATGCGCAGGCCGCCTCGACACGGGTCGAGGGGATGTGCCGGCTTGCCATGCCCGCGTAGTCGGCAATCAGGGCACCGATGTGCTCCTGGCCGATGAACCGGCCCGCACTCATGTTCCCGACGTACATTGCATCGATCTGCTCGCCCGACATCTGGGCGTCTTCGAGCGCAAGGGCACCGGCCTGGACAAAAATATCCCGGAAGGAACTCTCCCACTTCTCGCCGAACTTCGTGCACCCGATCCCGATAACTGCTACGTCTCTCATGATTGCATCACGATCTTTCCCTTGTGTTTCGCGTACCGTGCATAGTCCAGGTAGATGGGGTTTGCAAGCAGCTGCTGCACCGATGGCGCAGCTCCGCGGTTGAAGTCTTTTCCCGTAATCGCATCGGTCACCGTGATATCGAAGGCATCGCTGCCTGCGCCGGACCCGAACGAACAGACAAAGATCCGGTCGCCGGGTTTTGCGATATCGAGCGTTGCCGCAAGGCCTATGGGCGATGCGCCCGAGTAGGTGTTCCCGAGGTGCGGGACCACAAGGCCGGGCTTAATCTGCTCTGACTTGAAGCCGAGGTCCCTTGCCACCTTCTGCGGGAACTTCGCGTTTGGCTGGTGGAAGACTGCGTAGGTGTAGTCCTTGGGGGCTGTTCCGACTTCTTTCATGAGCAGGTTGCTTGCGCCTTTGACGTGCTTGAAGTAGCCCGGGTCGCCCGTGAACCGGCCGCCGTGCCGGGGGTAACTCTGCCCTTCGCGGCGCCAGAAGTCCGGCGTGTCCGTGGTAAACGAGCAGGTGTGGTTGAGCGTTGCGATCGGATTGTCGTTCCCGATAACGTACGCCGCCCCGCCGGCCGCTGCGGTGTATTCGAGCGCGTCGCTTGGCGCACCCTGCGAGACATCGGCGCCGATGGCAAGGCCGTACGGGATCATCCCGCTCTTTACAAGGCCCATACAGGTCTGGATGCCGGCCGTTCCCGCCTTGCAGGCAAACTCGTAGTCCGCTGCGGTCATGACCGGCGTTGCGCCGATCGCTTCCCCGACCGTGCAGGCCGTGGGTTTTACCGCGTACGGGTGCGACTCGCTGCCAACGTACACGGCCTGGATCTTTGCCGGGTCAACATTGCGCCGCTTTAAGGCGTTTCTTGCTGCCTCGACCGCAATCGTTGCGGCGTCTTCGTCGAGATCGGGCACGGACTTTTCAAATACGCCCAGGCCTCCCGTGATATCCGAGGCGTTTGCGCCCCAGACCCGGGTGATCTCCTCAACCTTGATACGGTATCTCGGTATGTATGCACCGTAGGTGATGATGCCTACCATTCTTTCTCCCTCAGTGTACTCACAATCTTATCGATCTCCATCTCGGTACAGAGCACCGTGATGTGATCGCGTTTTGCCATCTTTGCGACAAACGGGTGGACGTTCTCGGCCGCGATCCCCTGGAGGATCACGCACCGCGGCTTGAATGCCGTCACCCGGATCGCGACCATCGGCGATTTGCCGGTCGAGACATTGGTAAAGATGAGCGCCCGTTCGGTGCTCCAGCCATAGATGCGGTTGAACTCCTCTGCTGAAAGCTGGAGGATCGCATTGAGGCTGTTTACCACAGTGTACCCGAAAATGGTCTGTTCCATGGGCCCGCAGAGCAGGGCGCAGCCGATTGCATCGGTAAGCTCCTGCAGGGGTATGGGGTTTGTGTACTCGTGGATGTCGAGGATGACTTCGTCGTCGACACCCGTAAAGAGCATGGAGGAAAATTTGTGGATGTGTTTGCCGCCGTTCTCCTCGTCAATGGCGAGGATGGTGTCGACAATCTTGCCGACCACGGCGGTTCCGGGGCTCTTTCTCCTGCCGCTCTCGTAATCGCTGATCACGGACGGCGACACTGCAAGGCGGTCCGAGAGGACGCCCGGCGGTATCTCGAAGTTCTGGCGCCATTTTTTCAGCGCAAGCCCCGGTGAGTCCGACAGCGTAATTTCACCAGCCATCTTTTCGGCCAGCTGGTTCCGCAGACCGGATTTCATGCTCAGCTAAGTCAACCCGCCCCATTATATACCTAACGAATCCGGGTTCGACAAAAAACGAATTACCGTCGGGAAGCACTACAAACTGCGCAGGAAAGCAATCCATAAATAGTAAGCATCTCAATTTTGATGAGCATGGTACTGGCTGAAGACAGGGACTGCCTCAAGGCGATTGCCCTGATGGGCGGGATCCGGGAACCGGTGTTTATCTCATCGCAGACGCTTGCGGAAGTGCTCGAAACAAGTCCGCAGACCGCGTCGCGCCGGCTAAAATCGCTCGAAGGCCAGCGTTTCATCACCCGGGCGATCAACCCTGACGGCCAGCATATCACGGTAACAAAAGAGGGCGAGGACGAACTCCGCCGCGAGTATGCGGAGTACTGCCGGCTCTTCTCCCACGAGGGCGGACACTATTCCCTTCCGGGCATTGTGATCAGCGGGCTTGGCGAGGGGCGGTACTACATGAGCCTCGAGCCGTACAAGAAACAGTTCCTCCGGCACCTGGGCTTCGAGCCGTACCCGGGCACGCTCAACCTCCGGCTCTCGGGCGCAGACATCCCGACAAGGAAAAAGCTCGACGCGCTCACGTGGGTCGTTGTCCACGGTTTCTCGGCCGAGGGCCGGACCTTTGGGGAAGTCCGCTGCCTTCCCTGCCGGATCAACGACATCCCCTGCGGGATCGTGGTACCGGGCCGGAGCCATTACCCGGAGGATATTGTCGAAGTGATAGCACCGGTCGGCCTCCGCGACGCTCTGGGTGTCAAGGAAGGCGACAAGGCGGTAATTGAGGTGGCATATGATTGATCAGGCATTGCAGGCATTACGTGACGGGAAGTTCTTTTTGATCTATGATTTCGACGACCGCGAAGGCGAGACCGATCTTGCGATCCGCTCCGATGCAGTGACCCCGAAGGATATCCTCCGGATGAGAAAAGACGGCGGCGGCCTGATCTGCACCGCCATCCACCCGGCAGCGGCGCACCGGCTCAACCTCCCGTTTGCAAGCGATGTGTTTAGTAAGACCCATCTCACCGAAGAGATCGGCGACATCCCGTACGACCGCAAGAACCATTCCTCGTTCTCGCTCTGGGTCAACCACAAGAACACGTTCACCGGCATCACCGACCGGGACCGGACCCTCACGATCACTGAGATCGGCCACATCGTCGATGATGCCATGGCCGGCCGGCACACCAGCTTTTCTTCGCAGTTCCGGACCCCGGGCCACTGCCCGATCCTCCGGGCCGCAGACGACCTCCTCCGCCAGCGCCGCGGCCAGACCGAGCTCTCGATCGCCCTTGCCTCGATGGCGGGCGTAACCCCGGCGGTCACCATCTGCGAGCTTCTGGACGACCGGACGGGTAAAGCCCTCCGGCACGATGACGCAAAAAGATACGCACAGAAGCACGGCTTTGCCTTTGTGGGCGGAAACGACGTGCTCGAAGCCTGGGACGGCCGGGCCGGAACCCTTGCAGCGGCCCCGGTCCACGGTCACGCGGACGGATCCGCTCCCTCGGCCCGCGCCCGGGCAGTACACGCGGAGGGCCGCGATGATTGAGAACGCCCTTGCTGCGCTCCGCGACGGGAAGTTCATCCTGCTCTACGATTTCGACGACCGCGAGGGCGAGACCGATTTTGCGATCCGCTCCGATGCGGTAAAACCGCAGGACATCCTCACCATGAGAAAAGACGGCGGCGGCCTCATCTGCACCGCGATCGACCCGGTTGCCGCAGAAAAACTCGGCCTCCCGTTTGCAAGCGACGTGCTCGAATCCACGCACTTTGCCGAGCGGCAGGGCGACATCCCGTACGACAGAAAGAACCATTCGTCCTTCTCGCTCTGGGTCAACCACAAGAAGACGTTTACCGGCATCACCGACAACGACCGTGCCCTCACGATCACGGCGATTGCCGATGAGGTAAAAAAATCCTTAAACGGCGGCGGCTCGCACTTCTCCGAGAATTTCCGGACCCCGGGCCACTGTGCAATCCTCCGGGCTGCCGACAGCCTGCTCGATATGCGCCGTGGCCAGACCGAGCTCTCGGTAGCGATGGCCCGGATGGCCAAGATCACCCCCGCTATTACCATCTGCGAAATGCTGGACGACGAGTCCGGGTATGCACTCCCGAAAGCCGGCGCAAAAGCCTATGCAAAAAAGCACGGCCTCATCTTTGTCGAAGGAAAGGACGTGCTCGAAGAGTGGCAGCGCCGCTGATTACGGGCAGCAACATCTTTTTTTGCCGCTTTTTCGTCCCCGCGTGGTGCATTTTTGGCTTTTCCAGACTCCATGCGAATCTTTTTCTAGCATTATACTCTTCTTTTGACTATTCACCGGCCCGGAGCCGAAACAATGTACTCCATACTCTACGTTGACGACGAGCCGACACTTCTTGAGATCGGCAAACTCTTCCTTGAACAGTCCGGGGATTTCCAGGTCTCCGTTATGGCATCGGCACAGGAAGCGCTGGACTCGCCGGCCCTTGGCACCTACGATGCAATCGTCTCCGACTACCAGATGCCGGGCATGGACGGGATCGCATTCTTAAAAGCCGTACGGGAACGGTACGACGACCTCCCGTTCCTCATCTTTACCGGCCGGGGCCGCGAGGAAGTCGTGATCGAGGCGATCAACAACGGGGCGGACTTTTATGTCCAGAAAGGCGGCGACCCGACTGCCCAGTTCGCCGAGCTTGCGTATAAGATCCGCCATGCCGTGCTAAGAAAGCAGGCCGAGCGTTCGCAGGGCGAATCCGAACGGCGTCTTGCGGATATCATCGATTTCCTTCCCGATGCCATGCTTGCGGTCGACAAGGAAGGCCGCGTTCTTGTCTGGAACCGGGCAAACGAGGAACTGACCGGCGTTCCCGCGTCCATGATGCTCGGGAAAGGAAACTACGAGTACGCACTCTCTCCCTACGGGGAGCGGCGTCCCTTCCTTCTCGACATGCTCTCGTGGCCTGACGAAGAAATCAAAAAATATTATTCCCATATCGTGCATGACGGCCGGGCGATAAGCGCAGAGTCCGATCTCGCAGCTCCCAAAGGCCGGCAGATCCATATCATGGTAAAGGCAAGCCCGCTCTACAACCAGAAGAGGGAGGTCACCGGCGCCATCGAAGTTGTACGGGATATCACGCGACGAATAGAGACCGAGCAGGATCTACGGGCTGCGTACGAACGAGTCACGATGACGGAAGAAGAGCTGCGGTCCCAGTTCGACGAACTGCGGGCGACAAACGAGCAGCTCACCGCAGCAAAGGACGAGCTCCGCCGGCAGGTAGACCGTCTTGCAATGGCCCAGTCCATCGGCCAGTCCGGGAGCTGGGAGTACGATATCGTCACCGGCACGTTCTGGGTCTCGGCGGAAGGAGCGCGTATTCTCGGATTTCCTGCCGTTGCCGGGAATATCCCGGTAGAGAAGATCGAGGCATGCATCCCGGACGCGGCAATGGTCCGCCGGACAATGACCGGCCTGATTGCCGGAGAAAAAGAGTATAACCTGGAGTATGCGATCCGTCCCGCGGACGGGTCCGCCCCCCGGATGATCCTTTCAGTTGCCCGGCTCGAAAAGGATACATCGGGCCGCCCGGTCCGGGTCATCGGCATTGCCCGGGACATCACCGAGCGCCAGCAGGCAAAAGAAGCGCTCATGAAAAGCGAGGACCGGTTTGCCGCCCTCTTCTCGAATATGCTCAGCGGGGCGGCCCTCCACAAACTCGTCTGCAACGACAAAGGTGAACCGGAGGATTATGTTATCCTTGCGGCAAATCCTGCATTCGAGCAGCATCTCGGCATTTCCCGGGAATCGGTTCTCGGGAAAACCAGTCGGGAGGCCTATGGCGTCAGCGAACCGCCGTATCTCGATATTTATGCAAAGGCGGCACTGACCGGCAGGGCGGAAGTTTTTGAAACCTATTTTGCACCCTTAAAAAAACACTTCTCCATCTCGGTATATTCGCCGGAAAAAAACCGGTTTGTCACGATCTTTGAAGATATCACGGAAAAGAAGCAGGCCGAGGCAAAGTTAAAGGAAAGTGCGGAAAAGTTCCGTGCCCTTGTGGAGACTTCCCCGGATATGATCTGGGAGATCGATTGTTCGGGAATATTCCGGTACATCAGCCCCACGGTCAAAACGATCCTGGGATTCCTGCCGGAGGAGCTTGTCGGGAAATCCGTGACCTGTCTTGTGCCGGAACAGGGAATGGCGCTGGCACAACGGGAGCTTGAGAAATTTTTTGCCGCAGACAAATTCATTACGCCGTTTGAAGTCCCCGCCCGCCACCGCGACGGGCACGATATGGTTGTCGAGATCCGGTCGTTCCCGGTTACCGACAGCGGGGGAAAGGTTACCGGCTTTAGGGGGGTGGCCCGGGATATCACGGAGCAGAAGAAGGCTGAGGAGAGCCTGCGCCGGGCAAACCGCCAGCTTACCCTGCTCGGCAGCGTCTCGCGGCACGATTCCCTCAACAAGATCACCGTGCTGCTCGGTTACCTGAGAGTAGCCTCGAAGTCTTCGCCCGGGCCTGAAACAAAAGAGATCCTCGAAAAAATGGAAGCGGTCGTTGCTGCGATGCGCTCGCAGATCGAATTTGCCCGGATCTACCAGAACCTCGGGTCCCGCGAGCCGCAGTGGTGCGACCTCGAATCCCACCTGTCCCAATTGCAAATCCCGGCACCGGTCTCGTTTTCCGCGGATGTCGGGGACATCCGGCTGCTTGCCGATCCGATGGTTGAGACAGTGTTTTCAAACCTTCTCGACAACTCGGTCCGGCACGGGGAACACGTAACGAAGATCCGGGTCTTTTCCCAAAGGGAAGGCACAATGCTCGTTGTGGTCTGGGAGGATGACGGGATCGGTATCCCTGCTTCCGATAAGGAAAAGATCTTCGGGCGGGGATACGGGAAAAACACCGGCCTTGGCCTGTTCCTGGTCCGGGAGGTCCTCGGGCTGACCGGGATCTCGATCCGGGAGACCGGCGAACCCGGCAAAGGCGCCCGGTTCGAGATCGTTGTGCCGGAGGGTGCATACCGTCCTGGCAATGCGGCCTGAGCGGTCGGGGCCAAAAATCACGGAAGGTATTTTTTTTTTTAAAAAGGGATCCCGAAACGAAAAAACCGGCCGTGCCCGCACTTTTCAGGGCCCGACACCCCCAAAAGATCCTGTTTTTGTCATCGCTTGTACATCCTGCCGCAGGAATATGCGAATCTTTTTCTAGGTATATACACCTCTTTTGACTACCCACTTCCCGGGATCCGCCCATGTACTCAGTACTCTATGTCGACGACTGAACCCTCTCTTCTTGAGATCGGGAAGATCTTCCTGGAACGATCGGGAAATTTCCGCGTCACGACCATGACCTCGGCAGAGGAGGCGCTCGCCGCCCCCACCTTGGCAGAATTCGATGCGATAGTCTCCGATTACCAGATGCCGGGCATGGACGGGATTGCATTCTTAAAAGAGATCCGGAAAAAATACGGAGACCTCCCGTTTGTCATCTTCACCGGCAGGGGCCGCGAAGGGCGTTGTGATCGAGGCGATCAATTCCGGGGCGGATTTTTATGTCCAGAAAGGCGGCGACCCGGCGGTACAGTTCGCCGACCTCGCCCACAAGGTCGGGCTTGCCATCGACCGGCGCCAGACCAGGAACGAACTCAAGGGCCGCGTACGACAAGCTCTCGTCATCCGAGGAAGAGCTTCCGGAGAAATTACTGAAGAACTCGCAAAAAGCGAGGAGGCATTCCGCCAGAGCGAAGGAAGGTACCGGGCAGGTCTTTGAAAATACCGGGACAGCGACTGCCATGCTCGAAGAGGATACCACGATCAGCCTCGTCAACTCCCGGTTCGTGGAGCTTTCGGGCTTCACTGCCGCCGAGGTCGAAGGGAAAATGAGCTGGCACGACTTTACCCTGCCTGAAGATATCCCTTTCATGGACGAGCAGCAGCGGCTGATGCGGACAGATCCCGCAAAGGCCAAAAACCGGTACGAGTTCCGGTTCCGCACAAAGACCGGTGAAATCCGCGATATCCTTCTTTTGGAGGGTACGATCCCCGGCACCCGGCAGAGCGTTGCGTCGCTTCTGGATATTACCGATGGCAAAAAGGCGCACGACCGGATCAGCGAATCGGAGAAGAAATTTGCCCTGCTGTTTAAAAGCAGCCCGGTTACCCTCACGCTCGTATCGGCTGCGGATGGGAAATTTGTCGATGTCAACGATGCTTTTGTTAAAAATACCGGCTACACCCGGGACGAAGTCATCGGGAGAAAGGTTGCCGATATCGGGCTCATTGCCGATCCTGCCGGGCACGATCAGATGGTTGCCGCCCTCAAAAACCGGCAAATAGTGTCCGGCAGGGAAATGTTGTGCCGGGGAAAATCCGGTGAGATCCGGATCTGCCGGTTCTTCTCCAGTCTTATTCTGATGAGCGGGCAGCAGTATCTCCTCACCACCGTTGACGAAATTACGGACCGGGTACGTGCGGAAAAAGCTCTGGATGAAAGCAACAGGCGGTTTGCCCAGGTTGCCGAATCCGCCGGGGAATGGATCTGGGAGGTGGATGCGGACGGCCGCTATACCTACAGCAGCCCGGTCGTGGAGGAGATCCTCGGGTATACCCCAAAAGAGATCGTGGGGACGTACTTCTACGATTATTTTGAGGCCGGTAAACGGGAGGAACTTAAAAACGCAGCGCTCGCCGTATTTAAAGAAAAGAAGACGGTGCAGCATTTTCTTAATCCCTGCCTGCACAAGGACGGCCATATCGTGATGCTGGAGTCCAGCGGATTCGCCGGTCCTTGCCGATGACGGCACGCTCCGTGGCTACCGCGGCGCCGATCTCGATGTCACCGACCGGATGCGTGCGAAAATGCACTGGACGAGAGCCGGGAACGCTACCGCCTCATGCTGATGAATGCAAAAGACGGTATCATGATTAACGAGTTCACCGCAAAAGGACCGGGAAAATTCATCGAGGTCAACGATACCGCATGCCGGATCCTCGGCATGACCCGGGACGAGCTCGAAGGGACTCTCCCTTGTCGATCTCGATACGGAAGAGACGCACCAGCGGGCTCCCGGGTTTGTCGCCGAACTGGAAAAAAACCGGCATGCGGTATTCCAGATACCCTACCGGCCAAAGACCGGGACGGAAAAAACTCTCGATATCAGCGTGAGCATCTTCGAGCTGGAGGGCCGCCCGACAATGTTTTCGATTGTCCGCGACATCACCGGCCAGGTGGCAATGGAACAGGCGCTCCGCACAAGCGAGGAGAGGTTCCGGGCCCTTGTGGAAACTTCGCCGGACATGGTCTGGGAGATCGACCCGGAGGGAAAGTTCCGGTACATCAGCCCCCAGATCGAAAAGATCATGGGGTATTTGCCGGAAGAAGTCGTGGGAAGAACGACCCTGAATCTTGTCGCGGAACAGGGAAAGGCGTATGCAATCCGGGAACTGCAAAAGCATGCCGTTTCCGGCCAGATGAACAGCCTGATCGAGGTTCCCGCCCGTCACCGCGACGGGCACGACATGGTAATCGAGATCCGGTCGTCGCGGGTGACCGACCGTGACGGGATCCTTACCGGGTTCCGGGGAGTGGCCCGCGACATCACGGACCAGAGAAAAGCAGAGGACGCTCTCGAACGTGCAAACCGGCAGCTCACCCTGCTTGGCAGCTCGACCCGGCACGACGCGCTCAACAAGATCACGGGCATTCTCGGGTATCTCCGGATCGTTTCGATGAAATGTACCGATCCCGAGGCAAAGGACTTCCTGGTCAAAACGGAGGCATCGGTCGTCTCCCTGCGGTCGCTGGTGGAATTTACCCGGATCTACCAGGACCTCGGATCCCAGGAACCGCTCTGGAAAGACCTCGATGCGGTCATGCCCCGTCCCGCAGGTCCCAAAGACCATTGCGTTTTCTTCTGAAGTTTCGGGGATCAGCGTATATGCCGACGCGATGCTTGAAAAAGTGTTCGCGAACCTCTCTGACAACTCGGTACGGCACGGGGAACACGTGAACGAAATCCGCGTTTCTTACCGGATGGACGGTACGGCGCTCGTGGTCGTCTGGGAGGACAACGGGACCGGAATTGTTGCATCCGACAAGGAGAAATTTTCGGGCGGGGTTACGGGAAGAACACCGGCATGGGACTCTTTTTAATCCGCGAGATCCTTGCGCTCACCGGGATCTCCATACGGGAGACCGGGGTACCGGGCAGCGGCGCACGGTTCGAGATCCTGGTACCGGAAGGGAAGTACCGGCTGGCCGTAAGGACATAAAAATTCCCCAAGGGGCGGGGCGGATCGTTTCCCCCGGAATGCCCGGGCATCCGTGCGACAAAAAGAAAACGAGCCGGTGCCGCCGGTTCCTGCAGTTACCGGCCCGGCACGAACCGGTATGCCCCTTCGGGAACGGTCATTTCAAAGCGTGCTCCCGATCCTTCCGTCCCGGTCTCGGTAATGCCGATGCCGGTGAGCGAGAGGATCTCGCGTGCGAGGAAAAGACCGAGGCCGGTGTTCTTCCCGAATCCTTTTGAAAAGATCAGTTCCTTGTTTTTTTCCGGGATGCCCGCACCGTCGTCTTCGCAGGCGATTACGATCCCGGACCCGTTTTTCCGGCACGCGATCCGGATCGCGGTCATGCCGGGCCCGCCGTACCTCAGGGCATTGTCGATGAGGTTGTAAAAAACCGTTTCGAGCAGCGGGTCGGCGAAGACTTCGAGAGATGTATTGCCGCTGTCGATTGTAATATCCCGTACCGGCAACCGGGCAGCGGCGGTGGTCACCAGTGCGCTGATGTTCTGCCATGCGGGAGCCTGGACTCCCAGCTCCTCGTAGTTTTTCGTAAACGCGATCTGCTGGGCAAGGGTCTCTGCGATCTTCTGCTCCCGCTTCTATGAACCCCGCCATCCGCGACGGATCTAAAAGGGACGCACCCGAAAGGTCGAGATAGGAAAGAAGCGTCTGGAGCTGGTTGTTCATGTCGTGCCGGGTGATGCCCGAGAGGAGGTGGAGTTTCTTGTTTGCCAGTGCCAGTGCCTCTTCGGCTTTTTTGTGGTCGGTGATATCGGACGAGATCACCGTGACCGCGATCACGTTGCCGGAACCGGGATCGGTGACCGGGTAGAGATTCCGGAGGAAATATTTCCCGTTCCTGCCGTATTCGGCCTGCACCGGGCTTTTGCTCCCGACAACCTGCCGGACCTGTTCCTCGAAGATTTGGGTCTCGGCAGGGGTATGGAAACTCCCGTAGGTTTTGCCGGTGTAAGTCCCGCACGGAAAGGCCCCGGCGGTCCAGGTGCCGTTTGTTGATCAGCAGGTAGCGGCAGTCCCTGTCTACCGTGTAGATGGAGTCTTCGACCGATTCCACGAACGAGCGGTACTGCGCTTCGGTGTTCTGCAGTTTCTCCTCGGTCTCCTGCCGGAGCCGGAGGGCCTCGGCGGTTTTCTCGTGTTCGCGGTGGAGCGAACGGAGCGGGAAATAAACGAGCACGAGGGCGAGAACGCTGGTAAAGACAATAGTTATGACATGGGATTCCCAGGTCGTGATGCCCGGGTTTATCGTCTGCTTGGCCAGCTCGAAGAGGAACATGACTGCGAGCATGGCAAGGAAGATAAAAAGAAGTGCCGGCAGGAGGGCTTTTTGCGAGTCGTTACCAGCCATGGAGTAGTTAGGCGTATCTTTCTTTTGGATGATAAAATTCACGGCTACGGATGAGGCGGGCGGATTCTTCACCACAGGTGTACGCCGCGACCGGACGGATTGCCTCTTTGCGTTTATACCGGCCCGGGCCCGGTTTCGCGTACCGCTAAATACCGTGCCCGGCCACTATTATTGACACAACATGAGCGTACCTGCAAGCGAACTCTTCCTCCGCATGGCCCGGTTCCGGGACCGGATGGACCACGACTAATCCCGGCTGGGACACGGCCGCGATCACCGGCAGGATCAATCTCTACTATTTCACCGGCACGATCCAGGACGGTCTCCTGTACATCCCCCGCGACGGCGACGCGGTCTTCTGGGTCAAAAAGAGTTTCGAGCGGGCAGGATCGGAATCGGCGTTTTCGGATATCCGGCCGATGAAGAGTTACCGGGACATTGCCGCGGTTGCCGGACGGAAGGAAACCCCGGTGTACCTCGAACTCGATACGGTCACGCTCGTCCAGTACCAGCGGATGAAGAAGCATTTCCTTGGCGGCGAAATCCGCGGCCTCGATGCGCAGGTCTCCGCGGTCCGGGCAAAGAAAAGCCCGTACGAGTTTGCGCTCATGGAGCGGGCCGGGGAGATCCATCGCCGCGTGCTCGAAGACCTTGCTCCCGGCCTCATGCGTGAGGGAATGGACGAGGTCGAGCTCGGCACGGAGCTCTACACGGTCATGGTAAAGGAGGGCCACCAGGGAATCATACGCTTTGGGATGTGGAACGAGATGCTTCTCGGGCAGATCAATTTCGGGACAAGCTCGATCTGCCCGACCTGCGTTGACACGCCCGGCGGGATTGCGGGCCTGCACCCGGCCGTGCCCATGTCCGGGAGCCGGAACCGGAAGCTCAGGCCCGGCGACCTCGTGGTGATCGATATCGGCTGCGGGGTCGAAGGCTACCAGACCGACAAGACCTTCTCGTACATGTTCAAAAAACCGATCCCGGATGCGGCGATAAAAGTCCACGAGCAGTGCGTGGAGATCCAGAACGAAGTGGCAAAACGCCTACGGCCCGGGGCCATCCCGTCCGCAATCTACGAGGAGATCATTGGCGGCCTCGAACCGGCGTTTTTGGAAAATTTCATGGGCTACGGGAAGGACACGGTAAAGTTCCTCGGTCACGGGATCGGCCTCTTGATCGACGAGGCGCCGGTCATTGCAAAGGGCTTTGACGAACCTGTTCAGGAGGGCATGGTCTTTGCAGTCGAGCCAAAGAAAGGGATAAAGGATGTGGGCCTTGTCGGGATCGAGAACACGTTTGCCGTAACGCCCGGCGGCGGACGATCGCTCACCGGCCATCACCCCGGGCTTCTCCTGGTTCCCTGACCGGGTCAAAACCATACGTTTTTTTAGTGTTCCGCGATACCGTTCAGACATACATGATCGGGATCTCGTCCTTCTGTCTCTCCGAAACGCCGCTCGATGCGGCCCTCGGCCGGTTGCTCGAAGTTACCGGCCGCATCGAGATCATGGACGAGGGCCTTCACTTCCTTTCATCGACCGAGATCCCGGAGAGTTACCCGGCCCAATATTCGATCCATGCCCCGTTCCACGGCCTCAACATCGCCTCGGTCTTCGAGCCGATCCGGCGGGCGAGCATCGGGGTGCTGACGGACTGCTTTTCTGCCGCTGCGGAGATCGACGCTCCCGTGGTCATCCACCCGGGCTATTTTGCGTGGGAGAACGAGCGCGAGCTTGCCCTGCGGCAGTTCCGACAGTCCTGCGAAGACCTTGCCGCTGCCGCCCGCGAGTATTCGGTAACGTTCTCGTTCGAGAACATGGCGGGCATGAACTTTTTTTTGCTGCGGACACCGGACGACCTCGGGCGTGCCGGTCCTGTCGGGCTCACGCTCGATGTAGGCCATGCGCACCTCAACGGCTGCCTGCCGGAATTTTTATCCGGCCCGTTCTGCCACATGCACCTCCACGACAACAACCAGAAGACGGACAGCCACAGCCCGGTGGGAAACGGGACGATCGATTTTGTTCCCGTCCTTGCTGCGATGAAAGAGAAGAACGCGACCGCGGTTGTGGAGGTCAGCACGTTTGACGGGGCGGCAAAAAGCCTGCGGGCGCTCGAACGGATGTGAGGGGCGCTCTACCAGTCGGCGATTTACCGGGAAACCGCGGTTTCATTGCGGTTGTGAATTTATAGATAGAATTTTTTTATAAGAATGCCGGGCTGCCTTTTTTGAATGTGTGATTTTCGGCTCTTTAGAAAACCGTAAGTGACATCCTGAATTTTGTTTGAGAGGGGGCCACGGGTGCTCGCCGCCTCGTCGGGGCTCGCCCCGTGGAGCAAACCGTGCACGGGAAGCACAATTGAAAAATTTTTATTTGGTGGGGGGTCAAGGGGGCTTCGTCCCCTTGGGCGGCCTCCCCCTCTGGATTGGCGTAAGGGGTGAAGCATATCGTAAAAAGAGGATTTCGACAAAGCGTGATTTTCCTCAACGGTCTCCCCCTAGCGAGACTGGTGCAGCAGTGCCACCCGTCGAGCGCGAGGGGGGCGGGGGGCGAGTGCTCGCTTTGTTTTTGCATTACAGCACGTTTGGACCGTGGCGGTTTTGTCGCTTGCGAGAACAGAAGAAATCCACAGTACCGCCCGTCACCCGGCAAAATGTCTGCCATAGTTTACCGGTCTTCCCCGCATCGCCGCATTTTAAATAAATTCGAGCTGTACCCGGTGAGTATGTTAGACTCGTTTGTGGAGAAAGTCAAAGGGTTCATCCTGAATCCGGGCGAAACATTCCAGAAAGCAAAAGCAGACGATCTGGAGACAGTCCTGCCGTACTTTGCCATCATCGTTCTTATCAACGCAATCCTTTCTGCGATTGTATCGCTATTCTGGGAAGCAAACCCGATGTACAAAAGCATGATGAGCGGGGTGGCGGTGCCGATCCTCGTCTTCTTTATCGTGCTCGTTGCCGAGTTCATCTTCACGCTTATCTTTGCGGCCTGGCTCCACCTCTGGGTTTACATTGTCGGCGGACGGAAAGGAATCGGGGAGACCATGAAAGCCGTAATCTACGGGAGTACCCCGAGCATGCTTCTTGGCTGGATTCCGATACTCGGCATTATCTTTGCCCTCTGGTCGATTGTGCTCTGGGCACTGGGCGTCCGCGACCTCCACGAGATCAGCACGGGAAAAGCGATCGTTGCCGTTGTCATTGCCATCCTCATTCCGCTCGTCATCATCCTGCTCCTTGCGGCCTACCTGCTGACATCGTACATGTCGGTAACGGCCGTCTCGCCAGCCGCCATGATGGAGTAATTTCTCTTTTACGATTTTCTTTTTTTATCGGAAGATTCCGTTCCCGTCTCCCGCCCGGTCCTGCGGTCCGGCCCGGCTGCATACAAAAACGCGTATTAATCGTTAAATATAATCATCCTGTAAATGTCACAGAAAACATGCCCCCATTGCGGTGCACCCGTTGATGCCAACCGCCTGGTCTGCCCCCACTGCCGGACCGTCATGAAGAAAAGAAATCCCCTGGTACCTTATTTTGTCGTTGCGGTGCTGGCCGTGATCGTTGTTGTTGCAATCGCGGTCGTCCTCACCACACCCGTGCAGGCACCGGATATACCGTCCGCTCCTGCGGTCTCGTCGTCATCCGGCAGCAGCATGGCTGCCGGTCCCTCCCAGCCGACCTGCACCGTTGCAATTACCGGGAGCCGGGCGGGGTCTTCCATCCGGCTCCAGGTCATGACCAGCACCTGCGGGGCAGGGGAGGTTGAGTCGCTTGCGGTCTCGGTCAACGGGGCAGCGGCCGGGACGATGGGGACTTCAGCAGGGACAAGCAAAACGTTTACCGGCACAACGGGCACCAATACCGTGATCGTTACGGCGAAATTTGTAAGCGGCGCCGAGAAGATCGTGTACCAGAACGCGGCGCTCTAAAAAAAAGTACGTTATTTTTTGGCTGCTGCCTGCCGGCCTTTTCGCAGGGGAAGCGGCGGCGGGGGAAAAGGAAAACCTCCCTCCCCGTCCCCCTCCAATAACCGTTTCCACATGATCTGGCTCATTGTTTTCATGTGGAAGACCGCACCCTTGTTTTTGGTATTGAGGACAGAGACCGTTCCGGAGAAAAACGGCGGCACCATCAGAAGTTCCTCGTCGTCGGCAATCAGTTCGAGGAGGTTTTCGACCTTCATGAGTTTATGGATCTCCTCAAATTCCGGCGGTGCATCTTTGGGGGGGGACGTAAACTGTTCCGGGCTAAGGACATAGATCTCTGCATTCCTGCCCGGGAACTGTGTATGCAGTCTCTTTTCCAGTCCCGGTACATCGGATACTACAATAAGGTGAAGGGCGATGTCCTTGATCCTGACGGTTTCAAGGATCGGAAGGTAGCGATCCCCGATCATGCACCGGATCTGCTTTTTTGCCTTCCCGAAGAGATCGCGGATCTTGTATTCGATATTTGTCTCGCCGTAAATGGTCCAGAGGGCATCCTCTTTCTCGGTCTGCACTTTCTCTTTTTTTAGTTTTTCCAGTTCTGCCAGCGCCCGGTCTGCTGATTTCCTGTGGCTGCCCATCAGGAGGTCGATTGCCATCTGCGGCGAGACCGCACTGTACCGTGCCGGTTTTGTCACCCGTTTTACGGCAAGTCCTTTCTCGGATAAGTGTTCCAGCGCCTCGTACACGCTCGGTTTTGAGATAGAGAGGAACTCGACGAGATCTTTTGCCTCTGCGTTGTCGAACAGGACAAGTGCAGCGTAAACGCTCGCCTCGTAGGTCGACAGCCCGAGTTCGGCGAGCGATTTCACGAGTGTCGTCGAGATGCTCCTCATAAACTAGTATTGATCACCAAGTTGTTAATAATTTTACTACTTGTACAATAAAATTTATAATAATGTAAGCCACACTTTACAGGACAAGTAGTAAAATAATTAACTACATTATTGAGGAAGCACGAATGTTTGTACTTCAATGCTCTCGGGCAGAACCGAAAGTTCCGGTCCTGCCGACAGATACGGGCTGTATCGGACTCATGAAAACCCGGCGCCACACCCGGATGTCCATGACCGGTTTTGTTCCAGTCCTGATTGTGCTGCTTGCGGTCTGCGCACTTGTGCTGCCGGTAACCGGGTATACGACAACGGATTCGCTTACCTCGGCCGGCAGGGTCTATGTCTCCAACGTAACCATCGATCCCGTGATCCTCTTTACGGGGGACAAGGCCACAGTGACCTTTGCCGTAACAAACGGTAATGCAAACAGCGGCAGCAGCAACACCTCGGCATCGGATACTTCGCTGCAGGGGATCATGGTCAACCATGCGACCTTCGGGAACGATGAGATACAGCTTACGAGCGGGACGTACGACACCTCGTCGAATATCGGGCCGCTCCAGACCCGGACGTACGTGTTCAATGTTGTGACCGGTGAACCTGATGGTACGTATTACCCGACCTTCTCGCTCGATTTCCGGGATGCCGGCAGCCTCTACTACCGGACACCGGTCAAAGTGGATAATTCACCGCTCCTGGTAAGTGTCACCGATCAGCCGGACACGTTTACCGAGGGAAAGAAGGACACGATCACGGTCCAGATTGCAAATCCCCGGGGAAGCGCCGTGAAAAATGTCGTCCTTAATGTCACCGGCAGCGGGGCGACCATCACGCCCTCGGAACAGTATATCGGCTGGCTCGCCGCCAACTCGGCAAAAAGCGTGAACCTGTCCGTTACTCCCAACACGGAAACCGTCCTTGGCCTGACCGTTGAATACGACAACGGGGACAACCACCATGAAGTTTCGGCATCGCTGCCGGTAACGTTCGGGACCGACAAGAAACAGGCCGCACCCACGGTCAGCAATATCGAGGTCAAACTGGAGGGAGACGTCTATCACGTCACCGGCGATGTAACCAATGCCGGCCTGACGACCGCAAACGGCGTGACCGTGACCGCGCTCTCCCCGGCAGTTCCCGAAGACCCGTACCGGTCCTATGTAATCGGGGCCTTAAAACCGGACGATTTCGGGAGTTTCGAGGTAACCTTTACCGCGCCCAACGCGACGGCCCGGGTTCCCCTCCAGGTCTCGTACAAGGACTCCGACGGGAACGTCCTTTCCTCGCAGCAGGATGTCAGCATCCTGGGTGTCCTGCCCGATACCGCCGCTCAGCAGGGCAGCCCGGTCCTCCCGGCAGTCGTTGTCCTTGTCATCCTTGCCGCGGGCGGGTATTACTACTACGCAAAGAAGATCAAGAAGCAGTGAGGCCGCGTCATGGAACCGGTCATCCAGTTTAAGGATGTCGTCAAGGTCTACCCGCTCCGGGCCGGGGACGTGACGGCCCTTTCCCATATTTCCTTTGAAGTGGAGCGCGGGGAGTTCATCTCGATTATGGGACCGTCGGGCTCGGGCAAGTCGACGCTGTTGAACCTCATGGGATGCCTCGATACGCCAACCAGCGGGGATATCTTCATCTCCGGTATCGGTGTCCGGAACATGAGCGATGTCGAGCTCACGAACCTGCGGAGGGACCGGATCGGGTTCATCTTCCAGTACTTCAACCTCTTCCCGCTCTTAAATATCGTTGAGAACGTCAGTTTCCCCCAGATGCTCAAGAGCCAGAAACAGGTAGACGAGAAAAAAGCAGTCGAAGTCCTGCGGGCCGTCCAGCTCCCGGACCGGCTCTTCACCCACACGCCGCTCGAACTCTCCGGGGGCCAGCAGCAGCGGGTCGCGATCGCCCGGGCGCTCGTAAACGACCCCGATATCCTGCTCTGCGACGAACCGACCGGGAATCTCGATTCAAAGACCGGGGCAAGCATCATGGAGCTGATGACCGACCTGCACCGGAGAGGTTCGACTATCATCGTGGTTACCCACGATCCCCATATTGCCGAATACACGGATCGTACGATCCGGATCGTTGACGGGAGAATTGCAGAATGACCGGGATATTCTGGGAGATCTCGAAACGAAATATCCGGATCCATATGCTGCGTTCGTCCCTTGCGATGCTCGGGATCGTTATCGGGGGTCGTGGCCATTGCATCAATGGGAATTTTGGGAAACAGCATGACCCAGTCGATCAGCGCAAGCCTCTCATCGGTCGGGGACAGCGTGATTGTCACTCCCTATGCCGGGAGCGGCGGGATGGGACCGGGCGGCGGAGGCGGCGGGTCAGCATCCGATATGTACCTGACCGACCTGAACTACCAGAAGATCAAACGGGCTGTCGCGCCGAACGTGGCGATTCCCATCATGTCGACTTCGGCACACATGAAGGTGGGAGTGGGAAGCGACGATATTGTGGCATCCATCTATGGTCTTCCAACGGATGATACGAAAACGCTCCTCCCCGATCTCGAAGCCGGCGATTACAGTAACGGGAACTCCGGCTGCCTTGTTGGTTCGACCTTTGCAAAAGACCATAACATCAAGGTCGGTTCCCGGATCTCGATCGGGCAGGACGGCGAGTACGGCACGCTCCGGGTGACGGGCATTATCAAGGAACGGGGCATGAGCTTCGATATCAGTACCGACAATGCCCTTGTCGTTACCAAGGACTGGTTTGAAAATGCGTTCGACCGGTCCGATGACGAGTTAAGCGAAGTAGTCGTCAAGGTAAACGATGGGGATACTGCCGATGTAAAAAACCACGATCGAGCGCCAGCTCAACCGGAACACCAAGGACAAGACCGTGACCGTAACCGACAGCAAGGCAACGCTTGCCACCATCTACGAGACGTTTGGCACGGTTACTACGTTCGTTACCGCAATCGGCGGGATCTCGATGCTTGTGGCCGGTGTCTCGATCTTCAACATCATGATGATGTCGGTGAACGAGCGGATAAAGGAGATCGGGATCATGCGGAGCATCGGCACCCAGAAAAAAGAAGTAATGAGCATGTTCATCTACGAGGCGGCGATCATCGGGATTGCCGGCAGTGCGATAGGAGGTGCCCTGAGCCTAGTCGGAGGATACGCGATCAGCATCCTGATGCTCAAGACCACTGAGTATCTCTTCACCTTGGCGAGCATGATGTCGGTAGTCGAGGGTGTCGGCTTTGGGATTGTGATCTGCCTCCTCTGCGGGATCTACCCGGCCTGGCAGGCGGCAAACCTCAACCCGATCGATGCGCTGAGACACGAATAATTTTTTTTGGCGATTGCTTAATGAAGACCACCATCTTCGATCGATTGGCAGTTCCTTTGGATTGGATTGCGATGGAGCCACGGGTGCTCGCCGCCTGTCGGGGCTCGCCCCGTGGAGCAATGCGGTTGACGGGTGGCTCGTATTAAGCAATCACCATTTTTTTTCGTCCGGTACCTGTCCGTATACCCGGGGGCCGGTTACTCTGGCTTCACTCCCACGACAAGCCAGCCGGTATAGCCGGAGGAAAACGTGCCGGCCCGGGCCCGGCTTTCAAGGTCCTTCCGGATCGCTGCAAGATCTTTTTCGGAGAATATCCCCTCGTCCCTCATCCGGGACAACAGCGCCGGGAGATCGTAGACTTTTTCCGCGAGAGCGAGGTTGGTAAGGGCGAGCGTCCGCGGTTCGGCAGAGACGCGTACAAGGCCGGTGTTCCGGAAGATCCTGTCGAGGTCTTTACCCACCCGGCCCGAGGCGAAGCTGTCGCTCCAGAACCGGGCAATCCGGTCCGATCGCTCCTCATCGCCGAGGCCGACCGTGAGCGTGTCCCAGTCGTTGTCGAACGCAACGAGTGTGCCTCCAGGGGCGAGGACCCGGACGAGTTCTTCTACCACGTGGGCCGGGTTGTGGATGTGCTGGAGGACGCGGTCGATCCGGCAGGCGCCAAATGTGCCGGTTGCAAACGGCAGCCGGAGGAGATCGCCGCGAACGAGATCGCACCGGTCACGGCAGGGGGCGGTCCGTTCCGCGGCGGTGGCAAGAAGCGCTGTGCTCGCATCGATCCCCATGACCCGGCTCTTCTTTGGCAGGAGGCCGGCAAGCGTGACGAGATCGTTTCCCGCACCGCACCCGGCATCGAGCACGAGCTCCGGTTTTGCCGCCGCAACGATCCGGAAGCTCTCCTGCTTGATGCCGTGAAAGAACGGGATGTCGGAGAGGAGGATCGAGGCAGCGGGTGCAGGCCGAAGTGTCGCCCGTGCCGTCCACATCACGGAAACCGGTGGCGAGGTACGGTACGGGAGATTTTTTCTGGCGGGGCATGGGCAGATCCCAGATACTTCTGGTTGGGCGGCAAAAGTTGAAGAGGTTGCTGGCCGGGTGCCGGCACAAAGAGGATTAAAAAAAGTTTCCGGCCGGCCTCACAGTTCGAGGGAGTTGACGAGTGAGAGCCCGTTGTTGAGATCGCTCATGACTATCATATCCGATGAAATGGTGTAGAGCGTGTTATCGATATAGAGCGACCGTTTCACCGGTGACGCGGAGCCGGACGAACCATCGTAATGCTCGACCGTCCCCTTCACGTGGAATCCCTGTGCGGGCGTAACCGTAAACACGTACGCCCCGCCCCAGATGCCGGCACTTTCGGGCGGCTGGTATTTCTTATACGCCACGGTTCCCGACTGCCCGACCAGGTGGACCGGCAGGACGAGAATATTGTTCTCCTTATCAAAGAGGAACGCCTTAGGATCCCGCAGGACTTCGGAGTCGCTGCCGCGGCCGCCGAGCTCGATCGTATCGGTAATCTCCGGGGCGCTTACATTGGTGACGTTAAAGAGGGCGATCCTGACGCCGCCGTTGTTGACTTCACGCCCGACACCGATCAGGAAATTGTCGTCGTACGGGTGAAGGTACGCAGCATAGCCGGGCAGTTTGAGTCTCCCGAGCACGCTCATGTTTTTCGGATCGGACAGATCGATTGCAAGGAGGGAATCCGTTGCCTGGCGTTCCGCAAGGTAGAGCCTGCTGCCGATGAACCGTGCGGCCGAGATATGGTCGCCCGGCGCGAGTTTCTTCAGGCTCCCGATCTCCTGCATGTTGCTGTCCAGGGCATACACGGTACAGAAATACCCTTTGTACTTTCCCGGCGCCCTCGATCCCGGTTGTTGCGAGCCGGAGGGTGCCGTTGTTTTCGTCAAGCGAGTACTGGCTGAGGAGTTCGCCGTTCACCGTCCCGTCGGCCGCATAGGCGATCTTTCCCTGGTCGATGGTAAACGCGTAGACCTGAGTCTGCATCGCCCCGCTGTCATCGGCAGGGGACGCGATCCCGATATACAGGTGGGTCGGGGAAACATAGACCGTCCCGGCCGAACCGATCAAAAACGACTTTGCCTTTACGGCAGATTTTCCCGTAACGTCAAAGGCCCCGATGGTCGAATACGAGAACTCTTTGTCGTTTGTGTCGAAGTGATAGACATTCGGGGTGAGGGAGCCTTTCGCATAATCGAGGATTCGCGGGAAACTGCTGCCCGAAGACGAGGAATCGGCACTGCTCGTTGTGACAAAGTAGAGATACGAGTCGATCATCCGGGAATCTGAAAGGGAGCCGTCGGCTGCGACCTGACGGACGAGCGTCGGCCGGGAGGGATCGGTGACATCGTACACGAGGATCGTGGTCCGGGGCCGCCACCACGAGGCATCAGCACACCGGGCCTTTTCGCACTGCCAGAACTCGCGGGTGTCGCTCTCTTGAGTGAGCACGACCAGCCGGTTCCCGTAGAGGTACAGGGATCCGGGGTTTGCCGAGAACTTCAGGGTGGCAACAATTTTTGCGTGCTCGGCCGGGTAGGCATCGATGATCCGGAGCGTGTCGCCCGTGACGGCGTAGATGTAGGTGCCGTTTGTCTTGACAATATCCGCCTCGTCGACTTCGCGGATCTGGACATTGGTCGTGGAATACCGGTGTCCGTCAGCCGATGTGGGAACGGCAGTGACCGGTGCGGGCGTGGCGGTCGGTACCGGCGCGGTGGACCAGGACGAAGTTTTTACTGTCCCTGTCGCCCCGGAAAATTCGCCGCTCTGGCTTTTCTGGGTCGGGGCAAACGATGAAGTATAGACTTCGACAAGGATATCGCTGTCATCGGGGATGTTGGTGGTGCCGGTGATAGTAAACCGGTCGCCCACATAGCGGTCGCCTATCGGATCGATGGTGATGAAATAGCCGCTCCCTGTAGCTGGAGAGGTGCCGGACGATCCGCCGGTTCCGCTGCCTGCCGCAGAACTCCTGTCCGCAGGCCGTTCGAGCACGTTGAAGAGCGCAGTGCCCGTGGCATCCTGCAGGACGGCACTTGCCTTGACGAGATATTCGTCCGGTTTAAACGTCGAGGTGTCGACATCGAAACTCCAGGTCCTGACCACGCCCGGGCCTGAGGAAACCGTTGTGGTTTGTTGCGGTGCCGGGGAGGAAACGGAGCTGCCCTGTCCGGCATCGGTGTGGGTGATCAGGAACTGCTGTGCCCGTTCTTCCGTGGAAAATTCCGGGATGTTTCCCATATCGGTCCCGCTACCAGCAAAGCCACCGGTGACCGGGGAGAGGAGGGAGGGGCAGTCCGCCCCGGATCCCCATCCTGTCAGGGCCACGGCGCCAAGGCAGGCCAGAATGCCGATGACTGCACCGGCAAGCAGGAGTATGCCTGTGGTTTTTGCGATCATGTGAATCACGTACATGGACTGATGATCCCGCTTCATAAACGATTTATGGACAGATCCTCTACCGGTCGAGGCCGGATCCGGTCATCGTTCGGTTATATCCGGGGCGCAGGGTCATCGGTACCGGTACATCGGAAAGGGATCCGATAACGCTGGCGGTGAGTGAAAAAATCTGTGCAGTAATTTTTTTGGGAGGCACAGGTGTACGAGTCCCGCGATGAGTCCGGTATTTTTGCGGGTGATGGGGGGTCATTGGGGGAAAAATCGAGCTGTGGTTTTTGTGTGGGGATCCCATTTTCTCTTCGTAAAAAGGGGAAATATCCGGCATTTTTTTGCGGCAAAAAAAAAATTTCCCCCAATGACCCCCCCTTGGGGTTCCTCAGTTCCAGCCGCGTTTTTCGTGGCACATGGTACTTTTACCGGAGAAATACGTGCGGGATGGCGGGACCGGCCGGCAAATATTAGCGAGGAGGGGTTATGCTGGTAAAAAATGAATTTTCGGGGTGGGAGCGGTTCGAAACGCTCCGCGCTCTTCCCGCAGGATCCGGTGCTGTCAGGTGCATTTTTTAAAAAAAGAGTGGTGGGAAAAACGGCCTCATGCCCCGGCACAGGTACGTGTCAGTTCCCGCTCGTGCACTCGTTGATCTTGGTGAGGACCACAGTTCCGTTCAGGCTGATAACGGTGACATTGTCCCCGGATGCAGAGTCGATCATCGCGCCGTTCGGGACTTCCATCTGGTGCATCTCGTTTGAATCGTACGCTGCGAGGAACTGGACACCGGACGAGTCGAACATCCGGCAGATCCCACCCTCCCCGCAATCGATGATGGAACCGTACGGCACCTCGTTGTTCCCGGTCGATGTCCCGAGCGGGACAATCTTGACTTCGCCGGCAAGGAGGACCGGCTGGAGGCTCTCGTTTACCTGGAGTGCGGGAAGGCCGAGCTCCGACCAGTTGATCTCGTTTTTGGTACATGCCTGGGTTGAGGACGGTGCGATCACATCGGCATAGGCGTGGGCGTTTGCCTGGAGATTATCGTCTCCCGTGGATACGCTGACAAAGTACCTGCCTGTGTTAAGCGGGGAGGTGTCGACTGTGCCGGTATACTGGTTGATTCCGCCGGTTCCCGCGGTGACGACTGCGGATCCGCTTGCGTATTCGTGGGAGAAATCGTACTCTCTGGGCGTCGGATGCGTATTGACCGTGGCGACATCGATTCCAAGCGATGTCCCGGCCGGCAGGCTGGTAGTGCCGGAGACGGTCATGGTTCCGGGCGGGCCCGGCGGGATGGGCGCAATGTCGATCCAGGCATCGACTCCATTCAGGAACGTTACAGTGCATGAGTTGTTCGTGCCGGGGGAGTCGATCGCCTGGCAGAGGTAATCCTGTTGTGTTGTGGGGTAGTACTGCTCATCGTTTACTCCTTTGAGGATCCTGTCCGGGACCGCTGAAGAGGCGGTGATCTGCCCGGAGGCCGGGTCGTAGTTTACCGCGAAACGATCGGGCGGGGCCGGGTACTGGGCGATAATTGCCGAGGTAAAATTGCGGGAGAGAGCGGCGGTCGTGCCGGCATCGAGCGTGACCGAGAAGGTTCCGTCCGGTTGTACCGGGACGAGCATGGTCGTGACGCTCCGGTTGAGCAGCCAGACCTGCACGGTGGTCATCGTTTTATCGGGAACAGTGCCGGTGATCGTGAACGGTTTGCCCCGCAGGACGTTTACGGATCCATGATCCGAGAACATGGCGAGGTTTGCGGCTGGCGAGGGCGTTGCGGTGATCGTTGGCGTTATCGTTGCCTGGAACGGGCTTGTTACGGTTCCCGGCGTTTGGGAAGAGGAGGTATCAGCTGCCGGCCGGGCCGGTGTTGCGTTTGCCTGCGGCTGGTCTGCGATGCAGCCGGCCGATATCACCAGGAGTGCGGCAAGAAGCAGGAAGATACCGTTGCGGTTTATGGGGATTATCGTGTTCATCAGTCCCGGCCCGTGAGTGAAACGGGAACAGGCAAGTGTTGGTCCGGGATGTTATATTCGTTCTGGGCCGATCCTTTACCTATTGCCCGGCGCCCCCCCGTCCGGCTCATGGGGTTTCCTCCTGCCTGGATTCCGGACATTGTCAATACAGATGAAACAGGGTGTTGGTCAAAAACGCACCCTCATTTCGCGTTTCCCTGACGTAGATGAGATAATCATCGGACTTAAATCCGGAGGTATTCAGGAGATATGACCAGGTGTTTTTCGATGAGTCCCCGGCTTTTACAACCGCAGTCCGCGGGACAGGATCGTGCCATGGATCGTTACAGGGTGAAATCGGTCGGTTATAATTTCCCGCGAAAATAACGAGGGTCAGTTCCCTGCCGGGAGGGAGGTTGGTGGTGCCGGAAATATTAACGATCTCGCCCGCAGCATAGACCCCTACCGGGTCAATCGTAAGGGTGATGAGCGTATCGTTGCCGGATGACGGGTCCAACAGTTCCGCCGCCATTCCATGGGTATATTCGTCATTCATCATCTGTTCTGTTTCTTCCTCGCCGAGCTCTTTTGCAAGATATGCCATGTATACCCGGTTCACTTCCAAGAACTCTTCGCGGGTCAGATTGCTTCCCCTAAATTGAGAGATATTCATGGGATATGTTCGTGTATCTCCAGCACTTATGCTACAGTCCACGGCGGTCGCGTCGGCATCGGGTGTGACCGGGATGGTACTATCAGATTTTACCGGCACGAGCAGTGTCGTGACGCTGCGGTTGAGCGTCGGGGTTGCGATTGTTCCCGGTGTTTTGGGAGAAGCGGTATTTGCTGCGGTGATGTTTGGCGTTGCGTTTGCCTGCGGCTGGTCTGCAATACAGCCGGCCGATATCACCAGGAGTGCGGCAAGAATCAGGAAGATACCGTTGCGGTTTATGGGGATTATCGTGTTCATCAGTCCCGGCCCGTGAGTGAAACGGGAACAGGCAACTGTTGGTCCGGGATGTTATATTCGTTCTGGGCCGATTCTTTACCGATTGCATTCCTCTGCTGCTTGTTGCATTCAGGACCGTGCTGCATATGCGGGTCGGCCCGGTAATTATTTCGTGTTTCCTGCCGGTATGGTTTAGATGCATATGGAACCGGAACACACTAATCGGTTGCCGGTACGGCAAACGCTCATCTTCGGCTGCGTCAGCGGTGCGGCTCTCGCGGCAGGCTATATTTTCCTCACGCTGCTGTGGCAGTACCTGCTCCCGGAGGCCCGCTGGTGTTCCGATTATTACGGGCTCAATCTTATCCTGTTCTTTGCCGCTGCCCTTGCGATTGCCGGCCTTTTGGTGGGCGAGCGGTTCGGTGCAGCGGATCGCTCACAGCTCTGGCTCGCCGGCATGATCTCCGGGATTGTAACTGCCCTGGTGTTTTTCGGGATTATGACCTCCCTTGAGATCCTGACCGGGACCTCGGCATTTCTGCTCGACTCAGCGCAGTCTGCGGGAATCTTCGCGGCTTCGGTCGTCCTCCCGGCGGTCTGCGCAGAATTCCGGGAGCCCCGGGCCGCTCATGAGTCGGCACAGGGACCGGCCGATAAAGCGCAAAAGAAGTCTGCCTCTCTCCGCAGCCACGGGATCATGGCGGCCGTTCTTCTTGCGGTTATGTTCCTGCCGCCGCTGTTTTTGTACGCCGGGATAAGTGCCGGTCTTGTCTGGGGCCAGCCGGCCGGATATTTGTTCAACGACAACGTTGTTGCGAGCCGCACGGGGCCGGACTCCATAACTCTCGTGATGCACCCGGATCCGCGGGCAACGTTTGTGACCGCCCCGTACGTTGAACGCATCATGCTTGGCGAATTTCAGGTGGAGAGCCCGGCTTCAATAAACGCATCGGGCCGGGCGGATGCGATCGATCCCTCGGAGGGTCTTATGTACCGAGAAGGGGCAACGGCAACGATAACGGGGATCGATGCAGCGGGAAACAGTACGGTTCCCGTCCGGATCATGGTTATCATGACGTACCCGGATACCGGGGCAGCGATGGTTGTCTGCGACCGGAAGATCTGAATCCGGTATTTCCCTCATGTGGGGGCAGGGATCCGGCCCGGACTCCTCCCGGTAAAACCGGGAGGGTCTGGATTACAATGCGATACATGCCCTGATTGCCTGAAAAACCGCAAACCGGGGTTTTCCGGAAAACGGCCCATAGAGCCCTTCCAGCGGCCGATCCGGGGTATGGGCGGGTAATCCATCGTGCCGTTTTTTGGGGGCCAAAAGAAGCCCGCTATTTTGCAGGATTTTTCGGCTTGGATATCGGGTATTTTTAGAAAATACGCGATTATATCTGACTTTTTTGTGAGCGTGGACACGGTTTCCTGTGGAGGCTTGATCTGGGGTCTGAAATGTCGGAATCAGAGGCTGGATTGGGCCCGGATTGGGAGGGAAAAGAGTAGGTATTTCTGAGTGGTGAATAACGAGGGAGCCCACCCCCTGATGGGGGTCGCTCGGCCGCCTCGTCGGGGCCTCGCTGGGCAAGTGACTAAGTTCTTGGTGTTACGTTCTGGTCCGCCGCGGGGGCGTCCCTTCGGGGGCGGCGGGGAGAATCGCAAATATCCTAATGGTGAAGGGCAAGTAATTTCGCAATAGTATGATTTTGTTTATCCGACATCACGTGATGGAGCGAGGGATAATATCCACATGATTTTCCATCGTAAAGCAATATTCCCTCAATGAAGCGGGGCAATGATTCGGGCCCGGATATTCTATCTCCTATCATTATTTCCAAAGCGGCCCAATGAATATTCATTGCAATAATTATGGGATAATCTGTCCCTTCTTCTGGCATATCGCCGAAGTGTTTTTCGATCTCCTTTTCAATCATGGCTGTCGTTCGAGAATATTCTCCGGTATTTTTAGGCCCAAGACCTTTGTTGGGATCTCCAAATCCGGAATATCCTGTATCAAAAGCATCTTCGTATTCTTTACTCGGTCGAGGAGTAGTTACTTCAATTACTACAGACTGTTCTTCGATCTGAATTAAAAAATCCAGTTTCTTTTTAGCACCATTCACATCTATTTCAGGATCACGTTCAGGTGTATATCCTTCAATTCTTAAGTGATGATAAAATTCAATTTCAGAATAATAACTAAAGAAATCATTACTAAGTTGTCTGCCAAATTTTTTTGTACGGTACTCAGGATATTGTGATAGCCATCGTTCAAGATTAACGATCATGCTGGCAAATGATCGATCACAAGAAATGAACCGTAGGATTCCGGACAATCTGAATTCTTGTTGATCCAAAGGTGTGGCATTGCCAAATTGATCTCGAGTTAATCGATAAAAATTAGGATTTTTCGTAATTATTGAGTTTAAATGAGGATATTGTGACAGAACTTCGTCTATAATTTGTCTGTCACGTTCATCTGCGATTTTTTCATTAGAGGGCATTGGATGAAGAATTTACATCTTAATCTGCGCCAGCGCATCGTATACCATCTTCCGGTACACGACCGGGTCGAGCATGGGGTACTGCTCTTTTGCCTTCACGATGTCCGGACTCGTGCCTTCCTTGAGCGCATCGAGCCGGTCGAGCGTTCTCGCGGCTGCGTCGAGCGTCCAGAGGTCCCGGGTGTCCTTGTCAACGACCGTGATCGACTCGACCCGGACGGAGACGAGGTACGCCCCGTCGGGTTTCTGGTAGAGATTCGTTTTTCCGATGACCGCGACAAAGGCCGGGGCCTCGATCTTTGCCAGCTGCTGCATTGCTTCGGGCTGGTAGCTTCCCGCCATCACAAAGAAGGTCCCGGTCGGGTCGATCACCCGGCCCCGGTAGAAAGCGTTCTGCTCGCCCTGCCGGGTCTTCTCGGTCAGCGTCCCGACAATGAAGATCCGGTTGGAGCGTTCTCCGGTGGGTAAGAGCACAAACGTCGGGCTCTTCTCATCGGTGCCGTCCTTGAACTGGTACCGGCACTCGCGGAGCTCTGCGGCAAAGACCCGGCGTGCGGGTTCGCGCTCGAAGCTGCCTTCGCGCCGGCCGCCGCCTACTTCCGATGGATTGGCGCTCATCTTAAGCACCTCCGGCCCGGTTCAACAGCTTCGTATGTTCCGATGAATCGAACGCGAGTTTCTCGCAGGAATTTGCGAGCAGCCGGTTCTCGATCTCCCGGCCCTTGCAGACAACGTACCGGCCCAGAACCTTCTCCCGCATCTGGAGGAAAACCTCGTCCATCCCGAGCGGGTTGTTCTCCGCGATCTCCTTTGCCTGGTCGAGCGTCATGCCGGTCAATGCCTCGACCGTCTCGCGCTTCAGGAGCAGGTTGTGCGTCTTTTCGCCGTCATCGAGCCAGCCCTTGATCCGCAGGTCGTAGGCAAACTCGTTCTGGATCTCGTGGATCGGGCAGTAGTTCTGCCGGGAGAGGGCACGGTTGCAGCCCGCCACCGGGCAGCGCTTGATGATGCCGGAGCCCGGCGCAACGTGCACGATAGCGCCTTTCACCTCAACGTCGCCGGCGCCGGCAACCGTTGCGATGTCGCCCTCTTCCTGCATGATTGTCGCGCCCGTGATATTGAGCGAGAGCCGCTCGTTGAACTCGTCGGCCTGCGCCCAGAAAACAGAATACACGGAGTTGAGCGCGAGCTTCTCCTTGCCCGGCTCCTTCCAGATGACAAACTTGATCGTGCCGGTCTCGTCGCCCATAAGGCCCGACTGGAGCATCCGGTCGTGGGTCACATCCCACTCCTGCACCACCTTTGCCCGGACGCTTGCGACACCGGGTTTTAAGTCCTTTACCGGGACCGGCGCCGGCATGAGTGCGTCGGTCTTGTCCAGTTCCGTGATGGTCGTGCCCGAATGGACCTTGAGATTCGTGACACCCTTGAACTCGTCCGCTACCGCGGATTCGAGTTTGTACCACTTCCCCTCCTCCATCTTCGGGGCATTGCTCTTTGTCCAGACCACAAACCGGATCCCGCCCGATTCGTCGCCGATGATCCCGCTCTGGGCGATTGCCGGCGAAACGGGCGCGGACAGGGAAACAATCTTCCCGACAAGAGTTACCCAGTCGCCGGGCTGGATCTCTGCAACCTTCTTTTCCTCGGTAGCCCCGCCGCCCGGGGCTACTGCTCCGGGTCCCGCGGTCGGGGTGATGCCAAACTCCTTGTTGAGCTCGTTTGTCACGCTGCGCTCGGCCTCGGCCGGCTGGACGCCGAACTCTTCGGTGAGCCTGCGCAGTTTGCCTTCCACTTTCTGCCGGTCGATCTCATGGCCGGACTTTGAAAACTTTCGGGAGATTCTGTCAGTGACTTCGGAATAATCCATTCGTACATCTCCAAACGTACTGTCGCATCGCATTCTGCTTTATAACAGTCAGCGTGCGCCGCGAAAGTATTGATGCTTACCGAAATGAAACTCCGCGATGGTGAGGTTTATGAGCCGGCAAAGGAACTAAGTGTAGTATGGCTGAATTAACCGCAGACTCTACGATCTACGATCTTCTCCAGGCAAAACCCGATGCAACCGAGGCTCTTTTCAAGTTCGGCATGGGCTGTGTCGGCTGTGCAATCGCCCGTGGCGAGACCATCCGCGAGGCCGCCGAGGCCCACGGCATTCCCCTGCCCGAACTCTTAAAGGCGCTTGGGATCAAGGAATAAACCGATCAATCCCTTTTTTGTTTTTGGTAAAACAGTTTCAGCTCTTTGAGCGGTGCGTCCGGGTTTTCTCTCACGTAGTCCGCGACCGCCGGCACGTGGAGCAGCGTGCAGCCCGAGCAGTTCCAGACTTTCCCCCCAGAGCCGCTCTCCGACCATTCGCCGAGCGTCTCGTCTTTGCACGGGTAGAACGGGCAGTAGCAGAAATCACATCGCTGGCCCTCGAAAGTGGCAGGGGTAATACGGGCAGTTGTGCGGCGACCAGGCAACCCAGTGCTCTCCTTTAAACCGGCTGTAGATGAAAAAGGCCGGTTCCGTTACCGTCCCGCTCTCGTACCTCCGCAGGGCCTCGGGCACGCCCTTTAGCACCGCATCCCGCACCCGCCGGCCCGGCTCTGCGATCCGGCCGGCGTACTGGTGCCGGACTTCTCCTTCGCAGGCAGCGACCACGGCATCGGTGGGTGTCCCGGCGTCCCGCCCGAGACCGATCATCGCCTCGGCCTTTGCCTCGCTTGCGACCATGATCGTTTCTAAGAGCGCCGAGTCGGTCATCCCCTCGCTGCTGCACACGATGATGTTGATGGTCCCGGCTGCGTGCGGCGGGTGCTCCCGCATCCCGGCTGTTATGAAAACCGTGATAAAATCGTACTGGAGCACGCAGAGGGTGGGCATCGGGACCGCGGTGAGCAGGCCGACGGTATCCGTCCCATAGCCGGCGAGGGCAGCAATCCGGGCAATCTCTTTTTTCGGCTCGTCATGCGACCAGTCAACCGGTACCGTATGGTTGAAAATGGTGGCAGTATCGCGGATGCCGCCCGAGATCCCGGTGCTTGCGGCCCGGAACGTTCCGCGGACAAAAAGAGTATCCGGGGTATGGTAATATCTCATGCAACGGAGTATCTGACCCGGTCTTTGAGCTCCTGCTGCTTGCCGGCGTTCCAGCCGGAGACGTCCTGGAGGTAACCGGTCACCCGGCTGATCTGGACAACGTCATGCGATCCGCATTCGGGGCAGACCGGCTTGCCGCAGAGGGGGCAGTACTCGATCCCCGAGACCATGTCGTGGCTGCAGTGGCAGTTGTCGAGCGGGCACATGATCTCGAGTTTTGTCTCGCCGCAGTTCGGGCACGGGTTCTGGTCCACAATCATGTGGCAGGTGTGGCACTTGTATTTCCGCTCCATTTCGGGAATATCTTCGAGTTTCTGGTATTTTTCCGCTATTTTTGCTGCTCTGCACTCCAATCCATACTACTACATCTCACAGCCTGTTAATAAATTTTCAGGCCGTGCACTGAAGGTAATATCAGATTTCCGGTACGCTATTGCGGGCACCGGGCAATCGGCGCACAAAAAAAGGGCTGGATTACTGTTTTTATCCCGGCGGAGGTGCGCATAGGACTGCGCGGCAGGCTGCCGGGATCTTTAGGCCTCGTAGATCGAGCGGCCCACGATGATGCCGTCAACGAGGCTTGCGACCGCATCCGCGTCCCCGCCCTGTGTCCCGATACCGGGCGAGAGGATCTTCTTCTTGCCCCACAAAGCCCCGCAGGACCCGGACCCGGTCCGGCCGGGTTGCCGGGGCAATGATCCCGTCCGCTCCTGCGATCACGGCGTTTGCCGCGATCTGCTCCGGGAGCCCGCCGGCTGAAAAATTCCTTTCCGCCCGGGTGGCTCATCTCCGCGACAACAAAACATTCGCCCTTATGGGCCCGGGCCGAGGCAACGCAGGCCTTGACCGAGTCCATCCCGCAAAAGCCGTGGCAGATAACGCCGGAAAATCCTGCGTTAAAGACCTGGTCGCAGATGAGCGTGTTCGTGTTGGGGATGTCGGCGACCTTGAAGTCGGCGATCAGCGGCAGCCCCTCTTTTTTTAATTCCCCGGCAATCGAAAGGCCGGCCGAAAGGGCGAGCGGGTAGCCGATCTTGATCGCGTCAAGGTATGGGGCACAGGCATGCGCAATCTCAAGTGCCTTTTTCTTTTCCGTTACGTCCAGCGCAAGGATCAGTTCAGGCATGGGATAACCGCTCCCGGACTGCCGCGACAAGGACCGGCAGCGTGATGGTTGCGTCGCCATACACGGTCACGGCCTGCGCTTCTTCGGTGATCTTGCCCCACGAGCGGGCTTCGTCGAGCGTTGCGCCCGAAAGACCGCCAAGGTCCGGCCGGTCGCCAGTCAGCTGGATGGCGTAGGAAAAACCGTTCGGGGTCATGAGCATACTCTGGAGGATGAAGTTCTTCGGCACGCCGCCGCCGACAAGGAGCGCCCCGGCCTTCTTTGTTGCAAAGCAGATGTCAAGGAGCGCCGGCATATCGGCGAATGCGTCCACCGTCACCTTGTGGGTCTGCGAAAAGAGCCAGTACTGGAGGCCGACCATCGAGTCCTGCACGGCCGGGCAGTACACCGGGATCCCTTTCTCTGCTGCGGTGGCGAGGAATGCCGGTCTTTAAGTGCGAGCCGATGTGGCCGAGGAGCCCGGAGATCGAGATCTTGCTGCCCGGTTCGAGTTCGCCGTACACGCTCTGCATGAACTCCTCGAAGTGCTCGAACGCCTCGTTTGGCAGGTACACATCGTAGATCCGGTTGATCTCGTCGTGCCGGAGTTCGATATCGTTGCAGAACGCGGTGCCGTGGAAGTGGTGGCAGCCGATTCGCCTCGATGATATCGTGGGTGAGGTTCGCGCCGGTCGAGACAAGGATATCGATGTGGCCGTCCCGGATCAGGTCGGAGACGATCCCGCCCATGCCGGCCGGGACCATCGCGCCCGCGAGCCCGAAGAATTTTGTCGTTTCCTTGTCCTTGAGCATCTGCTCGTAGATATTTGCCGCATGGTAGAGCGAGCCGCCGTTATATGCCCCGGCTTTTCCCATTGCATCGACAAGTTCGGCCACGGTCATACCGGGCCGGACATGCATCTGGGAGACCGGTTCCCCGCACTGGTGTTTCATAACAATCAGAAAGTCCGTTTGTTTCCGGATCCGTATTGGCTCCCAAGGCACATTAAACAGTCTTTTATTTTAAATTCAGCGCCTCTTTCCCGGTTCAGGCGTCAGAAAGATATTTACTCTTTTAAGGTTGTTAATCGTCTATGCAGGACGTTATTCTGATCGCAAAGAAGCGGGCGTTCCCGAGCCTCGGGCGGGTGCGGCTCAACGTTGCGCACCTTGACGGGCTTCGGCATCCGGGATGGCGAACGGGCCGACCTGGAGAACAGTGCCGCAAAAAAGATCGTAACGGTCACCGTCATTGCCGATAAGCAGGTCCCGGAAGGGCAGGTGCGCGTGAGCACCGAAGATCTTGCATCGCTCGGTCTTGGCGACGGCGACAAGGTTGCCGTACGGAGATCGGTCCCCTTAAACGAGAAGATCTCGAAGGCCGCCACGGATGCCGGGACTTCGGTTTCAAAAGCGCGAAAAAAGATCGGGACGGAAGTGCAGAAGCAGACAAAACAGGCTTCAGAAGAGATAAGCAAAGCCGCCTCGAAGACCACAAAAAAGTAAAAAAGACGATTAAAGACGCAGCCGGCAAAGGAGACGAGCTCTGAAAATGGCCGCAGATACCGCAGCGGCGACCGCCCCGGTTGTCTCCGGCATCTCCGATACGGTCTTTATCGGGATCTTTATCATCCTCGGGATGATTCGTGATCTACCTTGATGATCCGCGAGATCCGGCTCATGAAGACCGGCCAACCGCACGATCGAAGCTCGCCTCGAAAAAGGACAAGCTCAAGCTGCTCCAGCAGCACGAGGCACAAAAGCTCTTCCCGTTTACCCGGTTTCTCACCGGAGCAGATCGCTGATATCAAAAAGGTGGAAGACGAGATACAGACCATCGAGACCGACAACTTTGCAAAACAAAACCTTCTCGAAAAGCGCCTGAGCCGGCTGGAGAATATCGTGAAGGCAAAGAAGCTCGACGGGATGCTCGACAATGTCTCGAACCAGGAAAAGAAGGTGAAATGAGATGTACGTGAACGGCAATGCAGAAACAAACGAAACCGGTGGTTCGTTCTGGGATCGCTTTGCGGAGATCCCGGGGCCAATCGAATCCCGCGTCCCCACGTTCGACAAGTCGCTCGATGCCTATTTCGACCGCCGCTTCTCTGCGATCATCGAGGAGTGGGACCTTGTCACCGAGTCCGATCTCGTGCGTCTCGACCGGCGCCTCGAACGCATAACAAGCGAGATCTCCGGGCTCTACGCGGAGAGGGCGGCCTCTCGAAGCCCGGGCGGAAAAGCTCGACGAACTCGTTGCATCCATGGAGAAATCGTCATGATCGGCATGGACAGGTACCTGGACGCCTACGTGGACCGGCGGATGGCCGCGATCGTGGAAGAGTGGGACCTTGCAACGCAATCCGATCTTGGGAATATACCCGCCGGCTTGCTGCGATCGAAGAGGAGATCCCAAGCAGCGGGCGTTTGACAAGTCCGCGGCAGAGAAACTTTCCGAACTCGAACGCCGTGCAGCGGTTCTCAAGGGGAGGCGGTGAGCATGGAATCTCTTTACGTTCATTCTTCTTCGTGACTCATCCTCTGCGCGTCATCTTCCTCGTGTATTATTATTTCGGGGCCAGAAGGGAACGTCTCGTTAGTCAAGCCCCGGTGGAGAGCCGTGTGACGAGTACCTGGACCGGCGTTTCGAGAGCATGGTGCAGGAATGGGAACTCGTCTTCCCACACCCGGCTCGGCAAATACGCTGAAGAGAAGAGCCGGTACTCGGGCAGGAAGAAGGCCCGCCTTGCGGACTTAAAAAAATCGCAGGCCGGCATGCAGACAACGCTTTCATCCCTGGAGGCACGCCTTGACCTCTGGAAAAAGAACTGGCCGGCAAAAGCGCCAAAAAGTAAGGAAGCCTTCGATCCTCGGCGAGCTAAAGTCCGAGATCGCGGTGATGCGAAAGCAGGGCGATGCCGCCGGTAAAAGGACCCGGGCAGCTTCGCGCAGTACATGTGCGACCTCTGCAACACGCCCCACCCGATCTCGGAGCTCCGCCAGTGCGTGCTCTGCGGCCGCTGGGCCTGCGAGTCGTGCTGGAAGGACGAGTATTATACCTGTAAGGTCCTGCGCAGGGCTCATCAAAATTCACTCGATAAAAAAAGAGTAAATCCCTTTTTTTTTCCGATCCGATCTTCTGGCGTATCCGCATTTAACCGGAAACTACTCCCATTTTCCCTTTCTGGATCTCTTTTGCCAGTTTTGCCTATGGGTTTCCAGCGTTTCCGCTCTGACCGGACAAGACCGATCTCTGCCTTTTTCCTGCTCGAAAGCCAGCTCTTTTACCAGTTTGTGATAATTTTTCCAGCCGCGAAGATGAGAGTTTTCCACGTGCCACGGCATCCCGCACGGCACACCCCGGCTCCTGCTGGTGACGGCAGTCGGAAAATTTACAGCCTTTGGCCAGTTCAAGAATATCCGGAAAGGTGTCGGCAATCCCTGCGGATGCCGTACCGACCCCCACCTCGCGGAGTCCCCGGGTTATCGATCAGGATCGCACCGCTTTTTAAAACAAAGAGCTGGCGGACAGTGGTCGTGTGCCGGCCTTTCCCGTCGGATTCGCGTATGCGTCTGTCTCCTGCACGGGCATGTCCAGCAGCCGGTTCATCAGCGTGGATTTTCCCACACCGGAAGACCCGATAAGGGCAATGGTTGTTCCTGAGGTGAGATAGGGATCGATCTGCCGTTCCGTGCCGGTCTTCGCACTCACGGTGAGAGAACGGGGACCC
>Ga0268356_11105_pt1 | contig 49316 bp, 46 predicted proteins | sample BioMet10_FD_194415 | JGI IMG/M metagenome (GOLD analysis project Ga0268356, IMG submission 194415) | Sewage microbial communities from Oakland, California, United States - Biofuel 10 (PacBio Assembly) | ecosystem: Engineered > Wastewater > Sewage > Unclassified | place: USA: California | collected...
AAGTTGCTGCAGTTAGTTCCGGCAATTTTTACGCTATATTCAAGATCGATACGCCGCGTCTGCGACTGGACAAAATAATCCTGCGCCTGGTGTACTTCCAGCGAAGTGGTTTGTCCCTGGCGAAGCCGGGCAAGACAAATGTCCAGGTTTTCGCGTGCAAGTTGTTCGTTGTCCCTTTCTATCTGAAGCATGGATTGCTGATGTTCAAAATCGCTGAGCGCATTCAACAGTTGGGTATTAATCTGGAGCTTTACATTTTCCAATTCATCATTGGCCGATTGAAGCTGGGTTTTAGCGATGGAAATCTGACGCAGCTTATTGCCCGATTGATAGAGGGGAATGGAAATATTGCCAGCAAATTGTGGCCCCACATTGCGGTTTTTCACTACCGAACCCGATGAATAATCGTTTTGCGAAAAATAATATCCGGCATCCACACTGAGCGAAGGCAAACGAAGACGGTTGTATTCCTTAAGGCTGAGTTTGGCAATATCCACCTGTTTCTGGTACCAAAGCACACTGGTATTGGACGAAAATATTTTCGCGTTAAGCTCTTTGATGTCGGGCTGATAATCCAGCGGTATGCTGTCGGATACTTCCAGTCCGGCGGCGGCCGTCATCCCCAGCAACTGGTACAAACTCCGTTTGGCGGCTTCGATGGCCGACAGCTGAAGAATGGCGTTTTCACGATAAACATTCAGGTCAATCTTTGCCTGAAGCATATCGGTTTTGGGAGCAAGTCCTGCATCAAAAGAAGTGGAAGAGATTTTAAACCCTTTCTTCATTCAGGCGCATGGCTTCGTTGATGGAAACAAGCTGTTGCTTTTGTTTTACCACATCATAATACGAAGCTACCACATCGTACACCGTTTGCAGGACATTTTCCCTGAACAGGATTTCGCCCTGAGCTTCTATTTCATTCAGTTTATTTTTGGTAATAAACATCTTTCCGCCATCGAACAACGTCCACGAAAGGGCAACTCCCGCATTGATGGCATTGGACGAAAGGGAAGGATTTGTGGCATCATTCCCTGCCGAAAATTTCTGATAATTATCGTTCAGGGCATATTTGTCGGAACCCGTAAGCGAAACTTCAGGCAACATGCCGGCATTACCGGCGGTATTGTTTAATTTATTGATGTCGGCCTGGCTGCGTGCAATACGAATGCCGTAATTGTTGTTCAAAAGCCGTGGCAATAGCTTCATCCACGGTAATTATCTTTTGAGCCGGAAGCATCGGACTGAAAAAGAGAAAAAGAAAAAGGAATATTGCTGGCGTTTTCATTGGTTATTAATTTTATTTTTATTTGTCAGATAGCCTGCCCCGATTTTTCGGGAGAATTCGTCCCGAAAACCGGGACTTGTTTCATTTTTATTCGGCGATTTCAGTTTTAGTTGAATCAGAAGGTATGAATTTTATTTCGTCATGTTTTCGTCCCGACATCAGGATATACATGCTTGGAATTACAAACAGCGTGAGCAATAAAGAGAAAAGCAATCCGAAGACCACCACTATCCCTAAGGAAACACGGCTTTCGGCGCCTGCGCCCATATTAAGGGCTATAGGCAAAGCTCCAAACATGGTAGCAAGGGAAGTCATCAAAATGGGACGAAGACGTGCGGAAGCGGCTTCAAAAGCGGCTTCTGCCTTTTTAAGTCCGGCCTTGCGTTTCTGATTGGCAAATTCAACAATAAGAATACCGTTTTTGGTTACCATACCGATAAGCAACAGCATGCCTATTTCGGAAAAAATATTCAGGGTTTGCCCGAAAATCCATAATGCTAGCATAGCGCCGGAAACGGCAAAGGGCACGGTAAGCATAATGATGAAAGGATCGCGGAAACTTTCGAACTGAGCAGCTAAAATAAGATAGATAAGCAACAAAGCCAGTATCAGGGCGAATGAAATGTTAGAGTTGCTTTCGGCAAAATCGCGCGAGGAACCTGAAAGGGAGGTGTTAAATGAACTGTCGAGTAGCTTGGAAGCGATGTTCTGCATTTCGGCAATGCCTTCGCCAAGGGTTTTTTTATTGGCAAGGTTAGCCGAAATGGTTGCCGATTTGTAACGGTTAAAATGATACAAGGTGGGCGGATTGCTGTTTTCTTCAATCTTAACCAGGTTATCCAGTTGAATCATGGCTCCGGCATTGTTCCGGATATAAAGCGAACTAATGTCGGCGGGCTTGTTCCGGTCTTCGCGGTCAACCTGACCTATGACATAATATTGTTTATTGTTTCGCAGAAAATAGCCTGTGCGGTTTCCGCTCAAAGCCCAGTTTAAGGCATCGGATACATCTTTTTCATTTACACCAAGGCTGGTAGCTTTCAGGCGGTCGACGGTGATGTTCAGTTCGGGTTTATTGAATTTTAAATCCACATCCACATTGCTGAACACGGGGCTTTTTTGTGCCGCATCCAGGAATTTAGGCAACACCTGCTCTATTTTATTAAAATCTAAGTTTTGAATGACAAACTGAACCGGTAAACCACGCGAACCTGAAGTAGAAATGGTAGCTTCCTGGCTTGCAATGATGCGCGCTTCCGGGATTTTTTTGTACATTTTCGACAGCTTTTCATAGATTTTCTGTTGCGAAACCTTGCGTTCATCAGGCTGGGTAAGCATTGTCATCACATTTCCATTGTTAACTCCCGATGACATGCCTCCGCCATACCTTGCCATCACAAATTGGGTCTGAGGTATCGAATCCATCTGAAGCTTTATAACTTTATCTATTAAATTCTGCATTGTGCTGTATTCTGTTCCTTCGGGTGCAGTGATGGAAGTTCGCACATAGCTGTGGTCTTCCAAAGGCGCTAATTCCGATTTCAACACCTTGGATAAAGAAATAATGAGCAAGATACAAGCTCCGATGATGGCGAACGACATCCATTTATGCTGTATAAAATTGCGTAGTATTCGCCGGTAACCATTTTCGAGACCAACAAAAAAAGGTTCGGTTTTGATATAAAAACGTGAATGGTGCCCAGCTTTTCCGCCAAGTTTTACGTTCAATACCGGAGTAAGAGTTAAAGATACAAAGGCTGAAATAAGTACGGCACTGGCAACCACAATTCCAAATTCACGGAACAACCTGCCAGTGAACCCCTGCAGAAAAATTACCGGAATAAAAACAATGGCAAGCGTGAGGGAAGTTGAAATGACGGCAAAAAATATTTCACGCGAGCCTTCAAAAGCGGCCTGCCATTTATCCATGCCTTTTTCAATACGTTTATAGATATTTTCGGTAACCACAATTCCATCGTCGACCACCAGTCCGGTGGCAAGCACAATGCCAAGAAGCGTAAGTACATTGATGGAAAAACCAGAAATATACATCACAAACAAGGTGCCGATCAACGAGACCGGAATGTCTATCAATGGCCGTAAAGCAATAATCCAGCTTCTGAAAAACAAAAAGATAATGGTTACCACCAACGCAATGGCGATGGCAAGGGTTTCAATCACATCCGTTACCGACTGGCGTACAAAAATGGATTTATCGCGGATAACATTCAGATTTACTCCTGCCGGAAGATTTTTCTGAACCTGATCCAGCCGTTTGTAAAATTCGTCGGCAATCTGGATGTCGTTGGCTCCGGGCATAGGTATCAGCACCAGCGAAAGAGACTGAACCCCGTTGCAACTGGCAGCCGATTCTTCACTCTGCGGACCCAACACCGCCTCGCCTATATCGCTGAAACGGACAATTTGGTTATTCTTTTGTTTGATGATAAGATTATTAAAGTCATCTTCCGTAACCAGTCGTCCATATGTTTTGATGGTAAGCTCGGTAGCATTGCCACGGATTTTGCCTGCGGGGATTTCAATATTTTCTTTAGCAAGTGCATCATTCACATCAGCGGGAGTTAATCCATAAGCCGCCAATTTTTCAGGATTCAACCAAAGACGCATGGCTGGTTTCTGTTGTCCATAAATGCCAACAGAACTTACACCGGGTATGGTCTGGAATTTTTGCTGAAGTATATTTTCGGCATAATCGCTCAGTTCGAGTGCATTCATGGATGTGCTTTGGGCTGTGAGCATGATAATAGGATCGCCATTGGCATCCGATTTGGTTACGGTAGGCTGTGCATCTATATCCTGTGGCAAACTGCGCATGGCTTGCGATACTTTGTCGCGAACATCGTTAGCCGCCTTTTCCATATCGGCGTCTAAGTTAAACTCCACCGTAATATTACTCGTTCCTATGGCAGAGGTAGACGAAATGGATTTTACACCTTCTATTCCATTGATGGATTTTTCGAGATTTTCGGTGATCTGCGATTCGATGATTTCGGCATTTGCACCGGTATAGGAAGTCTGAACGGTGATGATAGGCGGATCGATAGCCGGAAAAAGACGTATTCCCAGAAATGAAAATCCGACCAATCCCATCAGCACTATGGCAAGGCTTAATACCGTAGCTCCAATAGGCCGTTTTAACGCATAGTCTGAAAGTATCATAGAGAGTCGGTTTTTAACGTCGGAAAATTTCAGTTTCATGCCATCCTTGATAAAGAGTATGCCGGTAGTAACCACCGTATCGCCACTTTGTATTCCTTCGGTAACTTCAATAGTCGATTCCTTGCGGATGCCTGTTTTTATGGTAACAAAACTGGCTTTTCCGTTTTTGGATAAAATGACTTGCTTGTTACGTTCCGAAGGAATGATTGCCTGGGTAGGAATCATCAGTGCCTGGGTATTCCGTCCAAGAATAAGTTCGATGGTTGCAAAAGAACCCGGTGTCAGTTCATCTGATTTACTGTTGACCAGGGCACGTATTTTCAGATTACGGGTATCCTGTTCTATTTCACGTTCGGTAGCCATTACCGTAGCATTATAAATATGATCGTTGCCATGAACCTTGAATTCAATTTTCATTCCGTCTTTCAATTCGCTACTATATTGTTCGGGTACACTGAAATCTAGTTTTAATTTATTGACTGTGCGTATGGTAGCAAGCGAAGTTGCTGAATTTACGATAGCTCCTACGCTGATATTCCGTAGCCCAATCACGCCGTCGAAAGGCGCAAGAATTTCGGTTTTGCGTATCTGCGTTTGCAGAATATCGATATCCGCTTTCATGGAATGTATCTGCAGGACCGTCTGATCATAATCCTGCTGGCTGAGTCCGCTTACTTTCATCAATTCGCTTTGACGCTTGTTGGTTTGTTCGAGTATGGCAAGTTGTGCCTGAAGTTTTTTAAGGTTAGCCTGCAAATCACCATCAAACAGTTTGACCAGCAGGCTACCCGCTTTCACAAACTTTCCTTCGGGTAAATTTATTTTTACCACTCTTCCGGCAACTTCGGGCATAAGCACCGTTTCATCAAAAGGTTTCAATGTACCCGAAACAGAAATGGTTTTATCCAGGCGGGTGGGTTTTACGACATAAGCGGTTAAAAAAGCCTGGGTTTTGTCTTTTCCATCGTTTTTGCTGGTCTTCGAAGATTTGGAATGACACGAAAACAGCAACACGGCGAGTGTTGCTGCATAAATCAGAATATTATTCTTTTGCATAATTTAAACAACGGTGTGATGTAGTATAGTTTATCGAAATTTTACGATTAATTTTTTATTATAAATAGGAGATTTAGGATAATATATGCTTGACGCCAAATGAAAAGAAGCCTCTTTTTCCGACTTACCATAAAAAGAGTCGCAGCAAACGGATTTTTTCATTTTATTTGTTTATAATTTGTTTTTTATTTGTCAGATAGCCCGCCTCGATTTTTCGGAGGAACTTGTCCCGAGAATCGGGGCTCGTTTCATTCCATCGTTTATGACACTCGTTTTAAAAAAAACCTTCGAAACCATCGAAAAAAAATCTATCATTTCATTCTGTTCAATGCTCGTTTATTTTCATTAAAATTTTTGCAAAAATAAACTTACGGGATAAAAAATTGTTTGTTTCCATGTTACAAAACAGTTAAATTATCTGCCGGTTGCTATTCAAAAACAAGCCATTCAGGCTTTGGTTCATTCCCATCATACTTTCTTTATTTTCAGAATTTAAGCACCCATATATTTTTATAAATTAATTTTAATTTTTCTTTAGCTTTTTTAGCCGCTTCCAGGGAGGCATAATTGCACAGCGAAATCCGAAATGTTTTATCCTTTTTGATAATGCGTACATCATTGAAACCCTTAAGTTTCGCTTCTTCAATTGATTTTTGGGCTTGTTTCAGGGTTGGATAACTTCCGGAAATAAGATGAAAACGACCTGTTGGAATTGCATCAATAGCAATTGTTGATTTTTGGGATTGGCGAAGCTAAGACTGTCGGGAGAAATTTTGTTATCGCAAACTGCCGGAACACCTTCGATATCTGCTCCTGCACCAACCCACACGGAAACATATCCTTTGTAAATACTGATTCCCAAGGACAACCATTTGTATTTCGCCCAACTGCCCGTATTGAGAAAGAAATCACTGGTAGGGGTATTTTTTCGCCAGAAATCCATCACATTTTGCAAATCCAGAGAATCACTTTCATAATAAATCAATTCATAACCTGGAAACGAATACTGGGTCAGTTCCTTTGGCTTTTCGTTCATACAGCTTTGGCTTGCAGGATCTTTAGTATAGCAGCACGATTTCCACCTGTCGGATTGCGACCAACTGTGAAGGTTACAAAAATCCTCATCGGGATGATGGTTGTAAAGATCGCGCGTGTGATTATAAGCCACATAGGATAACGATTTGGAAAGTCGTATGGCAGGCAGGCGATTTTTAATCCGGAAATCGTTTATCAGTTTTTGCATCTGAAATTCCTGACTGCTGATGCAAAAATCGGATGGAATATCATTTGATCCCCTTGCAGCAAAATCCAATGGCTGTATCAAGATAATAAAAATAATGATAAATAAAAATGATATTCTGTTAATTCTCTGCATATTGTTAAGAAATTCTTGTCTGCGGTTTATTTTTCAAAAATAGGGATTTGGTTTCAGTAACAAATAAATGAAAATCTTTTTCAGTAATTAAAAATTCACCCATTTTTACTTTGGCCATTTTAATAAAAACAATCAGTTGATAGATCATAGCAACAGTATAAGCTACAGAAGCTGTGATTCCGGCGCCGGCTAATCCGAATTGGGGAATAAGCCAAAGCCCGAGGCCAAGCGTGAAAACAAAACCTATACCCGAACTTATTGTATTATGATAAGGTTTGCCTCTTCCGGCAAAATAATGGCTAAACATCATAGAAACAGCTATGGATACTATGCCAATGCTCATGGTTGAAATGACAATGCCAAGTTGTGAAAATTCCTTATGGAATACAAACACATAAATCTCCTTGGGGATCAACATCAGGACTGCAACGGCTATTACGGTGATAACTGTGGTAAATTTCAAAAAAGCCAGTGTAATCCTTTTGGCATACGCTTCATCCTCGGAATTGGATATCCGGAAATACTGAACCTGGGCTACACTTTTGCCCACCAGCCAGACACTTTCCGATACCTGAACCCCAACCGAATAAATACCCAACGACGCCCGTCCTAATACATTTTCAATAATATAGTAGCTCAGCCGGTAATTAAACAACTGGAAAATACTGGCGACCTGTACATACGACCCGAATTTAAGCATTTCTTTGATCACCGTTTTGAGCTTGCTTAAATCCGAAAATTTCAGATAAGGGATTACAAACAACAAACTCAACAGGAATAACAGTCCAAATGAAAAATACAGCGCATATACAAAAGCTAACGGACTTATCGTATGAAACCAAAAGATGAAACATAGCAAACCGCTAATTCTTACTACACTTTCGATTACCGACAAAGTATTGTATAATTTTATCTTCTCTTTTCCAAGCAAAATGCTAAGATTAATAGCCGATAATGCCTGCAACAAAGAAAGAAACATCACATGAAACGTGTATTCCTGAGGAATGAGTTTGAAAGCACTCAATACCAAAGAACCAGCTACTGAAATAATCAACGACCAAAGATAAGCCGGAAAAAGCAACAAAAAAACATCCTGCCGTGGTACCAGATATACCAAGGCGCCTCCACCTACGAAGTTGCTTATTAATAAATTAATGGATATTCCTAAAATAATTAGCCCGATGGTCCCTACACCTGCCGCTCCAATATATTTTGAGTTTACTATTACCACAAAAAAACTGAGCAGCGTGATAAGTATTCGCGAACCAGCGGTTCCTATAATATTTTTAAACATCCTTTAGTGGCTGATTTTTTCAAAAGTAACAATATTTTAAACGTAAAAGATTATGATATCGTATCATTCCTAAACCAATCATTTAAAATTCTTTGAGCTTTAACTTGATAAATTCCTGCTTAAAATTATTTTAACGGATTTTTCTCTGTTTTGGGATTTTTCAAGTGTTAAAAATATTTAAAAATTATTTCTGCAGTTTCATTTTATCGTATGTTTTGATTATCTTTACGCCGTATTTACACAATTAAAAAACAGTAAGATGAAAAATGTAATCAAAATCAGCATGGTAATACTTTTTGTATGCGCCATCGCACAATTCGGTAAAGCGGCAAAGGTAACCGGTATTCCTGATTCGGTACAAAAAATTGTAGAACGGGCTTGCTACGACTGTCATTCCAACAGTGCAAAAGGCTTTGCAAAATCGGCATTGAATTTTGATGGCTTTGCCAAATACAAAGATTCTAAGCAAATGAGTAAAAAAAAGGCCATTTGTGAAAAAATATCCAATAAAACAATGCCTCCCAGCGGCTATGTCTCCCGCAACGAAAAAGGAAAGTTAACAGAAAAGGAAATCAGGATAATATGTAATTGGACGAAAGCTCCAATGACCAGCGAACCTAAAAAATAGCTTTACCCTGTTTATTTTTGTTGCCTTTTAGATTTTTTTGACTATTTTTGACCTCCGAATGCTTACATCATTCATGGGAGCATCTGTTTTATTATGATTTCACAACCCAACGATATAAAAGTATTAATTACCGGCCTAAATATCATATCTTCGCTCGGCCTGAATATCAATGAAAACTGGACTAACCTGATCCAGGGTAGAAGCGGCGTTAAGCCCATTCGCCTTTTTGATTCATCAACATTACAAACACGTATTGCCGCCCAACTTCCGGAAAGTTTTGAAGAATATGCTTCCGGACGGATAAAGAAACATACAGCCAAACAGATGACCCGGGTTACCAAAATGTGCTTCGTCTGTGCTAAAGATGCTGTAGAAGAAAGCAAAATAGATTTTGAACTTCTCGATAAAAGCCGCTGCGGTGTAATATTGGGTGTGGTAAGTACGGGTAACACCAGCGTGGAAAACGACACAACAGTAAAAAATACAATCATTAAAAGCATGAACAATGCCATGTCGGCATGGATTTCGTTGGAATACAAACTGATGGGCCCCAACTTCACTGTTGCTTCTGCCTGTGCCTCTTCTGCTTATGCCATGGGATTGGGCTACGATATGATTAAAAATGGCATGGCCGACATTGTAATTGTTGGCGGAGCCGATTCCATCATCAATCCGGAAGAAATAGCCGGTTTTAATGAATTGTATGCCTTATCGGTTGAAAATGAATATCCCGAAAAAGCAAGCAAGCCTTTTTCGAACGATCGCGACGGTTTTGTAATCGGCGAAGGTGCCGGAATACTCATCCTCGAATCAGAAAAATCGGCTAAAACCCGTGGCGCAAAAGTTTTTGCGGAAATGGCGGGATATGGTATCAGTAGCGAAGCATACAATATTATGGCTCCCATGCAAGATGGCGAAGGCATTGTTCATACCATGAAATTAGCTCTCAGAAATTCGGGAATATCTCCCGAAGATATTGATTATATTAATGCTCATGGAACTTCTACTATTTTAAATGATAAGTATGAAACCATGGCTATTAAAAAAGTCTTTGGACAACGGGCTAAAGAAATCCCTGTCTCATCATCAAAATCGATGATCGGACATACCATAGGCGCTGCAGGAGCCATTGAAGCGGCCATTACGGTGATGAGTATAGTCAACAATACGGTTACTCCCACCATCAATCTCGAAAATCCCGATCCGGAACTGGACCTCGATTTCGTGCCAAAATGTTCAAGAAAACACCAAATAAACTATGCCATGTCCAATTCCTTTGCCTTTGGAGGACACAACGCAAGCATTGTTTTGAAAAAATATAAATAAAAAATACAATAAACCAATTACTTAATATGGGAAAAATAAACGAAAACACAAGAGCCGAAGTAAAAAAGATAGTTCTCGATTTTTTAGCGAAGAATGCGAAGTTGAACTTACAGAATTATCGGAAAACACCAATGTTATTAAGGATATTGAAGGCGACTCTTTGATGTTTCTGGAATTACTCGAAATTTTTAAGAAAAAATATCAACTTGATATTGAACTGAAAACCATCGGAAAATATGTAATGAAACACCCAGCAGAAACCCTTGGCGACATCATCAATATGACCTTGCTCATTATTGAACACGAAAATAAAATTCTTGAATTGGCATAGTTTTAAATATCTTTCAGATTGGAAAATCGTCGTATAGCATTCCTTTTCCCGGCATTTATTAATGAATATTCCAACGACGAAAAGCAACAATTATCGGAATATTCCAATAATTTACAAAGTCATCTGGACGAAGCTTCCAAAATTACCGGAAGTGATTTGTCGTTGGTGGAAATTCATGGTTGCCAAATAACTAACGAATTACTTTCGCAATACATTGCTTACAGTTATAGTTGCGCCTTATCCGATATTTTAAAACAGCGCTCTGTTGTACCCGATTTTCTTTCCGGATATAGCATGGGCATTTATGCCGCTCTTTATCATGGAAATGCCATTTCTTTTGCCCAGGGAATAAAACTAATCCGGCAAGCCTACGAGGAAATAAAAAAATGCTGCAACGGAACGCCTTTCGGCATGGCCACCATCGTGGGGTTGAACAATGTTGATTTGCAACAAATAATTACACAAAATGCTGACAATGTTGAAATAATAAATAAAAATGGAAAATATTCCTTTGTCATTTCGGGCATTTATGCCGAAATAAACCGGATAGCCAACATTTGTTGTCAGGAAGGAGCACTCCACATCCGGTTGCTTCCGGTGGGTAGTCCTTACCATTCGCATTTTATGAACCAAGCCGCTCAGGAATTTGGAAAATTTGTCAATCAATCCGTTATCAATGATTCTGAAGTTGAAATAGTTTCAATTATTAATCAAAGAATTATTAAAGATGCTGCAGAACTCCGAAAAGAGCTGGTGATGAATATTTGTTCGGGAATAAACTGGTTTCTGACGATGGAATTCATGATAAAACAGGGAATAGACACCTTTATCGAATGCGGAGCTGGCGACAGCCTGACTAAAATTGCCAGATTTATTGATGGCGATTTCAAAATGTATCGGATGAATAAACTGAACCATTTGCTGATTAACACTAAAGACATTTAAAAATCAATAAATTATTAATAACTTACTAATATTCAACAATATGACAAAAGAAGAAATTTTACAGTGGCTCGATGCCCACAAAGTTTTTTACCTGGCAACCACCGAAGGAAACAAACCACATGTCCGCGGATTGATGTTGCACAAAGCCAACGAAAATGGGATTTATTTCACAACTACCAAAGTCCGTGATTTATATAAGCAATTAGTGGCTAATCCGGAAGTTGAACTTTGCTTTCACGAGGACAAGATGCAAATCAGGGTAAGCGGCCGGATTGAAGAGCGCGACGACGATATTGAATTGAAAAAGAAATTGCTGCCGCCCGTCCGTTTATGAAACCCTGGCTCGACCGTACCGGTTTTGGCCCGATGGCTGTTTTTAGAGTAGTGGATTGCGTGGCAACAGTTTGGACGATGGAAACTACCCTTGCCCCAAAAACCTACGTGCCGCTGACCTAATTTATCGGGTACATTTTATATCTCAACCGAAGAAGCGTTCTGAATAGTGGCTCACGGAACTTCATCCGCGATTGTATTTCTATCGCTTCTTTCAGCATTTCAGGTGTAGGAGTTGATTCCCATGCCGGAACGCCATTTGGATTTTTGGAAGCAAACTGATTGATCCGAAAATATAATTCGTCCTCGCCTATAGTGCCGGAAATGTAAAATACCGGTTTTAACAATGAATCGGTGGATTTAATTATTTTTTCAGCTAAAGCGATCTCACAAAGTCTGGTTTGCGGATATATGCGTAAGCCGGCCGAGAGATGTGCCATGTCGTATTTATACACCCATTTTTCGATGAAGCTGAATGTTTCGTCGAGGGTTTGTGCATTTTCACCCGGACCGCCAAACAGGAAAAACCACATAGTTGGCATACCAGATTGTTGAATAAGCCGTGCCGTATTTCTAATTCCTTCTGGTTAAAATTTTTGTCCAGGTTAGCAATCATGCGTGGTGAAGCCGAATCGGGAGTGCAGTCTATTTGTGCAAAACCAGCTTTTCTCATCAAATCAAACAATTCAGCGCTAGTATGCCTGGGATTTATTCCCATGGTACGCAGACGAATTTTTAGTTTCCTTCGGATGATTTCGCGGCAGATGGCTTCGGCATGGCCTGGCGGGTCATTAAACGTAGAATCAATAAATTCAAAAATTATATCGCCCAATTGCTCATTGGCTTTTTCTATCTCATCGACTATAGCTTTGGGGGTTCGCAGGCGGTACTGACCGCCTTCAATCACCGGATAAGTGCAGTAAATGCAACGATGATAGCAGCCCCGTTTGGTTTGTATTGAATAGCTTCCTCTCCGGCGGTAAGGTTCAAAATCAATCTTGCGATACATTTCAGAAAAAGGCAGTTTGCCCAAATCATATGGCGCAGATGCAGAAATAGTATTATTAGACGAATCTTTAGTTATTATTTCCGGAAGCCCATCGGTAGTTTTACCCGATTCCAGACATTTCAACAAGTTTAGCAATGCCTGTTCACCTTCGCCAATAATTCCATAATCTGCACCCGTTAGCTTCATCCATTCGTTGGGAAAAATGCTAAAACCGCTTCCGCCTAAAATCACCGGAACGGTCGCTATTTTTTGTACCGGTTTAATGAAGGTATTGATAAGCTGATCCGTATATTCTTTGGGATTGGTTTTAACCATATTATCAACATTCCGTATGCTGAAGCCAATATAATCGGGGCGGAATTGATGAACTGCCGTTTTCAGGTTTTCAATTTTTTCAAAAACCCCATCGAAAAGTTTCACTTCAAATGTTGCTTCCAGGGAAGAAGCAAGCAGGCATAAACCCAACGGAGCTACCGGATACGGAGCCTGTTCGGTATTGGTATTTACAAGGAGCACTCGCTTCATCAAATCAATAATTAGAAAAGCCCAAAGCTAAATAACATCGGTTCCTTTTTTGATTAGCCAAAGTTTTCCCACACTTTCATAAAATTCTTCCAGGGGCATTTTCGTTTCCATTACCGCATTGAAGAAATTGTATTTAGCCAAATCAAAATCAATGATTTTAGATTTAACTTCCTCATAATAAACCGTTCCAGGCATCGGAGAAAGTATCGTGTATCCGGCATAAACTACTTTATGTTTGCCGGAATAATCGGATAACGCCTTGAAATCGTCCGTGGTATAATCGCAAGGAATGACGTAATTTCCGCGGAGTTGAACATCGTTTTGATGAAAAATGTTGATCGCTTCTTCTATCAGATGCGCCGATGCATGTTTATTATAGCGCTTTAATTCACTTTGCCGGAATGATTCAAAACCACAGATAACCACTTTTAAACCACCTTTTGCCAATTTTTCAATCAGTTTGGGATATCTTACGGCTGTGTCGAAACGGATATCCATAATAAACGTTTTCTGTATGCCTTCTTCGGCTATACGGTCGAAAAGTTTATCAATAAAATTGACATTTACAATGGTATTGGCGTCGGCAAAACGCACCACTTCATAATCGTCAACCGCTTTAAGTTCATCAATTACACTTTCTATTTTCCGCTGAAGGAATTTCCCGTCGTGTTGTTTCCAGATGGAACAGAACGAGCATTGGTAGGGACAGCCCAACGACGTAAACAAATAAGTGCTGGCATGAGGACTTCCTCCGACTCTATATGTTGAAATCCAACGTTTCAAAAGGTTGCGGTCGGGCATGATAAAATTACGCCCCGCAGGATACCAGGGTTTTACCGGAGCTAAAGTCTTACGGAAAGTTGTTGCCGTATTGATAAAAATACCTCCGATAGTGTCAAAAGGCAAATGTTTCGATTTAGCTATAACAATTTGGCGGAAAATACCCGCCGATTGTCCCGGACAAACAATATCCACTTCCGGCCGGGCAAAATCACCCGGACAGAGAGAAGTATGTAAACCTCCGGCAATGGTTAATATTTCAGGATTAAACCGTTTGGCTACCCTGAAAATTTCCATCCCTGCCCAATATTCTGAAGCGATAAAGGTAACGCCTACAATATCGGGTTAACTAGGAAAAGTATATTATCAATGAGTTGAGGAAGCGGAGGCGAATCGGGAAAAAGATCGTATTCCCCTTTCAGGTCAATTAAAAGTTACATCAAAATCTTTGACCGCTGCCGCAAACCGTTAGCAATCCCAGTGGCGGACCGATTAATTTTTTATGAATAAAACGCTTGGCTTCGTCCGGAGCATAGCGTAAAATACTATTTATGGGCGAGCGTGGCGGGTTGATTAAAAGAATTTTCATCCGTAAGTTTTATGATAACGACAATTTCACTCCGTAATACGGGAAATGCACTGTCATGATTTTTATGGATGTCAAAAATGCGAAAAAATCCTCAAACCTGGTTTAAAAAAGAAAATATTACTTGACTTTTATTTTTCCACCGGGTTTCAATACCGCATTTTTCTTCATTTTGTTTAGTGTATACAACTTTTTCAGCGGCACTCCCGATTTCCGTGCAATTTCCGACAGGGAATCTCCTTTTCGTACAGTATAATATTTGCGTCCGCGATAGGATTTTCCCACCGATTTTACATCGTGTTTCGAAATCTTGGAACGGATAAAGGAATTGCGTGTAATCATCAGAGTATCCGACAACAGATCGTGATCGGTAAGGCTTATAATATTCATCGGATTAAATGGCTCGCCAAGGTAACGGGTTTCAAAATGAAGATGAACGCAGGTGGCATGCCCGGTACGCCCGCCTAATCCGATGGGATCGCCGGCTTTTATAGGTCGATCTACACGGGCAATAATTTTGTTCATATGCCCGTAAAGGGTTTCAATACCATTGTTATGGCGAACGACTACCATGTTGCCATAACCTCCGTAACGACGGGCGATGCGTACCGTGCCGTCGAAAGCACAGCGAATGGTATCGTTTAGATTGCACCGGATATCAACTCCCGCATGGAAATGACGCCCGCGATAGCCAAAAGGAGAAAGCAACTGTCCTTCGTAAGGAAAGATAAAAGGACTATCTCCTTCGTTGTACAAAGGAATGACAGTGGTATCATTTTTGGCTGGTATGTTGCTTACATCGAACCGTCGCACATGGAGGGTATCCCAATTATGTTCGTTAACAAAATCTCCGGGAACAAAAATAAGATCGGGAGGAATAAATTTCTGGGTTGTTGTGTCGGGACTTTCGTCGGGTTGAACATTCAATGGCCTGCCAATAAACCGTGAATTATCAAAGACATCTTCTTTTTTTTGTGGCGTTCTTTCGATGACCGCAGCTGTTATCAAACTGTCGGTTGTTGTATCTGCTGTACGGCCAACAGATAAAGGAAGAACCGTCCCAAGAGACATTACGGGTACAAGTGTATCGGAGGGATTAGAATGTAATAAAGTTTTGTTTTCAATAAAAAATGCAGATGTGTCGATAATTACACTCTGCGCCGTTGCCATGTCTGTTATAAACAATAGACAAAGAACAACAAATAAGCTTTTTAAAAAATCGGGTTCATTATAAATCATAGGCTGCCAAATGGTTCGGAAAAAATAAAATTTCCATTTACTTAATTGAACGCCAAAATTAATGATTAATTGCCAAAAAAAAGGACTTATCTCTGTTAATAATACTTAAAAGGCATTAAAATATTGCCTAAAAGGGGCCTTGCAAATTTTTCATTATCATCAAAAATAGTATAATTTTGCTTACCAAAATAAAATGATCTTTTATTAAGTTAAAATAAATAAAAATATTAGTATGAAGCGATTATATTTTACATTCCTGGTTATCGTCTTTTTTTCTGCTTCTACTTTCGGGCAGGAAAATAATGGCAAAACAGGCCTCATTACAAAGAAAAACATGAAATTAAGCAGCAACATTCTGACTCCGGAGGTTCTTTGGTCGTTCGGCAGGATAGGCGAATCGGTGGTGTCGCCCGACAAAACCACGGTATTATTCGGAGTAACGTATTACGATATTCAGCAAAATAAAGGTAACTGCGACCTTTATACCGTAGGTATTGATGGAAAAAATCTCAAACAAATTACGTCGACTCCCGGAAGCGAATATAATGCTACCTGGCGACCCGATGGTAAAAAAATAGGATTCCTGTCGGCACAAAGCGGCGAGATGCAACTTTATGAAATCAATCCCGATGGAACGGATGTTAAACAAATTTCCTATATCAACGGAGGAATTGACGGGTTTAAATATTCGCCCGATATGAGCAAAATCCTGTACATTCAGGAAGTAAAAGTTGATAAAAACACACAGGACATTTATCCCGACCTGCCCAAAGCTTCCGGACGAATTATGGATGATTTGATGTATCGCCACTGGGATCAGTTTGTTGATACCTATACTCACATATTTGTGGCCGATTATAACGAAAATAAAATTACTGACGGAACCGATATTATGCCCGGCGAACCCTGGGAATCGCCACTGAAACCTTTCGGTGGACTGGAACAGGTTAACTTTAGCCCCGACAGCAAAACCATCGCTTATACCTGCCGCAAACTCAAAGGTAAAGAATATGCTCTTTCCACCAATTCCGACATTTATCTTTATGCTATAGCTACTAAAAAAACTACCAACCTTACCGAAGGAATGATGGGTTATGATATTAGCCCGGTATATTCGCCCGATGGCAGCAAAATAGCATGGGAAAGTATGGAACACAACGGTTACGAATCAGACAAATCGCGATTGTTTGTTCATGATTTTACTACCGGCACCAAAACCGATTATTCCAGGGATTTTGATCAGAATAGCAATGGACTCACCTGGTCGGATGACGGCAAATCAATCTATTTTATCAGCGATATTCACGCAACGGATGAAATCTACCGTTTAGATCTGAAAAATGGAAAAATTACCCGCATCACCGATGGTATTCATAATTATTTAAACGTTATCGTTGCCGGCAAAATGCTTATTGCCCAGCGCCAATCTATGTCGTCGCCTACCGAAATTTATGCCGTGAATCCCAAAGATGGAAAAGAAACCCAGATTACATTTGTGAACAAGGATTTACTCGATCAGTTGAAGTTCGGGAATGTGGAAAAACGCTGGATTAAAACTTCCGACAATAAGGAAATGCTCACCTGGATTATCTATCCGCCCAACTTCAATCCAAACAAAAAATATCCGACCCTGCTTTATTGCGAAGGTGGACCTCAGAGCACCGTCAGCCAGTTTTGGTCGTACCGATGGAATTTTCAGATGATGGCTGCCAACGATTATATTATCGTAGCGCCAAATCGTAGAGGATTACCTGGTTTCGGAACGGCATGGAACGAACAAATAAGCGGCGATTATGGCGGGCAAAATATGCAGGATTATCTTTCGGCCATTGATTCCATGAAAAAAGAGCCTTTTGTGAATGCCGATAAATTAGGTTGCGTAGGCGCAAGTTATGGCGGATTTTCGGTATACTGGCTTGCCGGAAATCACAATAAACGTTTCAAAGCATTATTGCTCACGATGGCATGTTTAACCTCGAAAGCCAATATACTGAAACCGAAGAAATGTGGTTTGTAAATTGGGATTTGGGCGGTCCGTTCTGGGATAAAAACAATGCAACAGCTCAACGCAGTTATGCCAATTCACCTCACAAATTTGTTCAAAACTGGGATACTCCCATTTTAGTTATTCATGGCGAAAAGGATTACCGCATTCCTGCAACCCAGGGCATGAGCGCTTTTGATGCTGCCGTGTTGCGTGGTGTCCCGGCCAAGATGCTTTATTTCCCCGACGAAAATCACTGGGTACTTAAACCACAGAACGGAATTTTGTGGCAACGTACTTTTTTCGGATGGCTTGATAAATGGCTGAAGTAATAGTTGTTAGTTGATTGTTGTTGGTTGATAGTTGATTAACCTGACAGCATACGCAGTACCTGTCAGTGTTTAAAAGACAATTACGAATTAAAAATTACGAATTACGAAAACAATCCAAAACCTGACAGCATACGCAGTACCTGTCAGCGATACTAATAGTTGATTATTGATTGACCTGACGTCGTTAAATCAGCTGCCGGCAATAATCAATTGTTTGATCTGATCAATAGTATCGGGATGAAACCAATGAATTTCCTTGTCGCGCATAAACCATGTCATTTGGCGCTTGGCATAGCGACGGGTATGGGTTTTGATGTCGGCGATGGCTTGTTCGAGTGTAATTTTCCCATCGAAATATTCAAATAATTCCTTATAGCCAACGGTATTTAACGCATTATAATGCCGTAGCGGATAAAGATTGCGGGCTTCTTCAAGCAAGCCCTGCTCAATCATTTGGTCGACACGTAGTCCGATAATTTGGTTTAACTCTGCCCGTTCGCGGGAAAGGCCTATTTTTAGTATGTTAAATTTTCTCGGTCTGGCCGTGCCATTCCGTAGTGAAGAATATGGCTTACCCGTTTGCAGGCAGACTTCAATGGCACGGATTAGGCGCGTAGGATTTGCCAGGTCAACAATGGCATAATACTCAGGATCCAATAGTTTTAACTTATTGCGTAGCTCTTCTAATTCATTGTTTTGAAGTTCTTTTCGTAAATCGGGATCAGGATCGGGAAGTTCATCTATTCCATGACAAACGGCATTGATATATAAACCCGAGCCGCCAACCATAAGTAATTGTTTTTTGGTTAAAAAGAGACGGTCGAGCAAAGCCAAAACATCCGTTTCGTAACGCGAAACATTATAATAATCATGAATGGAAAGATTGCCTATAAAATGATGGGGTACGGCATTTAATTCTGCTTCGGAAGGAGCGGCAACTCCTATTTTAATTCCCTGTAAAACTGTCGCGAGTCGGCCGAAAGAATTTCGGTATTCAGATATTGAGCAAGCCGTATACTTATAGCTGTCTTGCCAACGGCGGTAGGCCCGACGATGACAATAAGCCTTGCGTGTTCTGGGTCAGAATTTGACTTCTTCAAATCCATCATTGAGTTCGCCGAAGTCGGGATCAACCTCGGTATTGCCAAACAGATCGTCTTCCTCTTCTGTTTCAATATCGTTTATCTCATCCGACTCATCATCCATTCCGGGATAAGCCGCCGGAACTAAACCTGGTTTGTTGGGTAAATCGCCTATGCTTTTGGTGCATCTTGGAAAATGGATACCGTGAGTGGTGTAAGATACTATTTTGGATAATTCAATATAAAAAGTCTTAAGATCAATAAAATCATAAACATAAAGCATACGCTGATGCGGGTCGTCAATGAATTTGTTAAGGATGGACGTATTCATGGTAAAAGTCGGAATCTTTTTCCGCATCTTTTCTTCGTCCTCTTCCGCTTCTTCTTCCTCCGTTTCTTCGCTCATATCGAGCAGGGTAATTTCCTTTAGTTTGCGCCAACCGCTGTTGCATATATAAAATGAGGCTAATTCCTCTCCGTTTAAGCCGGTGGATTCAAGTAATATGTCGTGAAAATCTTCAAATGTCTGATTTGGCAAGATTTCTATTTCCCTTACAAAATCTTCCTGATTTTCAAACAGGACTTTGAATTTATAAACGTTCATTCAATTAAAATTTTAAAGTTCAAAAGTACAAAAAATTTGAATAGATGGCGATCTTTTGGGTAAAAAACTCGCAAAATATTATAGCAAATTACAATTTAGGTCCTGAAATACCTGATTTGATAAACTTTTGCAATACGACCAATTTCTTCTTGCCTACAGGTAACAATAATTGCCCCCAATTGTCGGTAAAATCTCCTTTTCCGTCGGTTATCTTTTTTCAGGCCTAAAACCCACCATACTTTTGTATCGTGAAATTACAGGAAGATGGGAACCAACCCGGAATCGAAACCAAAAACGTATAACATTAAAAATCAAAGATAAATGACGATTAAAACAAAATTTCTGTTTATTGCTGCCGGTTTTTACCTGCTGATCGCCTGTTCAGCGAAGGGATTTAGCCAGACCACCGACAAAACCTGGAGCTTGAACGATTGTATCCGGTATGCATTGGAAAAGAATATCCAAATACAACAAACGCAGCTGACATCCCAAAGAAGGAAATTGTCGGCGAACAGGCAAAAACCGACCGCTATCCTTCGGTAAACGCTTCCGTAAGCCAGAACTTCGGATGGGACAAAACGCTGGATGTGGAAAAAAATAAATATGGCGATTATTCCAGATCCAACAGCACCGGTTATTCGGTAAATTCCAGTGTAACCCTTTTTAACGGCTATAAACTGAAAAACATCATTAAACAATCGGAACTGGAAGTAAACGCAAGCCGGTACGATACCCAGACTACCCAGGAAAATGTAAGTCTTAACATTTTGAATGCTTATTTACAAGTACTTTATTCCGAAGAACTGGTAAAGAACAGTCAAAAGCAGATTGATTTATCGGAAGAGCAACTTCGTCTTGCCGGAGAACGCCTACATCTGGGAGCCATTTCGCAAGCCGATTATCTACAGGTGAAATCGCAATTAGCAAGTGAAAAGCTTACACTTGCCAATGCCCAAAGCCAACTTTCCATCAATAAAGTTACGCTTATGCAATTGATGGAACTTCCGGTAGCTTCCGGTTTTCAAATTGTTCATCCCGATTTTGGCGATAGCATTAATCAGCATCGGATGCCGGATGCCGAAAGTATATTCCGCACAGCCCTTGCCATAAAGCCGCAGATAAAAAGTGCCGAACTCGGACTACAAAGTGCTCAGGAAAATGTAAATATTACCAAAGCGGGTTTCCTGCCTCAGCTATCGCTTAACGGAAGTTTAAGCACAGGCTATTCGAGTGGTTTGGATGGGCTGGGATATGGCTATCAGGTGGAAAACAAGATAAATCCGAGTGTTGGACTCAGCCTTTCCATCCCTATTTATCAGAACAAACAAATCCGGAACCAGGTGCAAACGGCAAACCTTGAAGTACAGTCGGCAACATTGAACATGAGCGATACCAAAAACGAATTGCGCAAATCCATCGAACAGGCTTGTGTCGACGTTACCTCCGCCGAAAACGAATACGAAGCAAGCCGCGAACAATATAAGGCAACGTTCGAATCGTACCAGGTTTCTTCAGAAAAATTTGACCAGGGACTGTTGAGTTCTGTTGATTTTCTGATTCAGAAAACAAACCTGATCGAGTCGGAAAGCAGCCTTTTACAATCAAAATATAAATTAATTTTCAGTTATAAAACACTCGATTTTTATTCAGGAATACCATTAGGATTATAAAACAACGAAGAAAACAATTAAAATGAAAACAAATAAAAAAATATTAATTACTGTTTTGGCCGGAGTGGCCGTGCTTGCTACCATACTGTTAATAACCCGATCCTGTCGTAAGGAAGCTCAGCGTATTACGTTTGAAACGGCAAAAGTAACCCCAAGCACCATTACCAATACGGTAACGGCAACCGGAACATTGCAAGCCATAAAAACGGTAGATGTCGGTACACAGGTTTCGGGTGTTATCAGTAAACTTTATGCCGATTACAATTCTCATGTAAAGAAAGGGCAACTGTTAGCCGAACTGGACAAGCGGTCGCTAACAATGAATCTGCAAAATGCCCAGGGAAATTATGAAAATGCAAAAGCCGAAGTTACATACCAGGCTTCCAATTATGAACGCATTAAAGCCCTTTGGACAAAAAAATTAGTAGCCGAAAGCGATTATGACCTGGCTTTGTATAATTATACCAAAGCAAAAGCAAGTCTTAAAACGGCAACTTCTGATTACGAAAAAGCAAAAGTGAATCTGGAATATGCTTACATTTATTCACCTATTGATGGAGTTGTCCTGAAAAGAGCAGTAGACGAAGGACAAACTGTGGCAGCCAGTTTCAGTACTCCTACCTTGTTTTCTATTGCCAACGATCTTACCCAGATGCAGGTGGAAGCAAGCATTGACGAAGCTGACATCGGACAAGTAAAAGATGGCCAAAAAGTAAGTTTTACCGTGGATGCCTTTCCCGACATGAAGTTTAGCGGTGAAGTTATTGAAATCAGGATGCAACCGGTAACTACCAACAATGTGGTTACGTATACGGTAATTATCAAAGCGCCCAATCCCGATTTGAAACTGATGCCGGGAATGACGGCGAGCATTGTCGTTACCGTGGAAGAAGCAACGAATGTTTTATGTGTCCCAAGCAAAGCCTTACGGTTTAAACCCGACAGTGCTTTAATGGCAACTTATCTTAAAAATTCGCCGAACGATGAGAACAATAGCAGTATAAAAAAAGCAATGGCCGCTACCGATAAAAATAACGGTCAGGAATATTCCGAATTATGGGTAAAAGTTGGAAACAGCATACATCCTGTACGCGTTCAGGTAGGAATAAATGATGATATCCATGCCCAGATTATTTCGGGATTGCAGGAAGGCGAAGAAGTGGTTATTTCCATGACTTCGTCGGGTAATTCAGATAATAACAGTAAAACCACAACCGGCACAACCTCCAAAAGCCCGTTTATGCCAACGCCACCCAAGAGAAAATAATGATAAATTCCATGGACAAAAGAATCATAGAAATAAAAAATCTGCGGAAAGATTTTCATGTGGGTGAAGTTACCGTACATGCTTTGCGCGGAATCAATCTTCAGATAAACGCAGGAGAGTTTGTAGCCATCATGGGTGCAAGCGGTTCGGGAAAATCAACCATGCTGAATATTCTGGGATGTTTGGATAAACCAACTTCCGGAGAATATCTGCTGGATGGGGTGCCAGTATCCGGATTGAACAAAAACGAACTGGCAAACCTGCGGAATCAGAAGCTCGGATTCGTATTCCAGTCGTACAACCTGCTGGCGCGAACTTCTTCGCTCGAAAACGTTGAACTACCCTTGTTTTATAATTCCAAAATCAAAGCCAAGGAACGTCGTGAGCTTGCATTGCATGCCTTAGAATCGGTAGGCTTAGCCGATCGCATGCATCACATGCCCAACCAGCTTTCGGGCGGACAACAGCAACGCGTTGCCATCGCCCGTTCGCTGGTGAACGACCCGGTGGTGATATTAGCCGATGAAGCAACGGGAAACTTAGATACCCGTACTTCTTACGAAATCATGGCTTTGTTCCAGGAATTGAATGAAAAAGGAAAAACCATCGTATTTGTAACCCACGAACCGGATATTGCCCGGTTTACTACAAGGAATCTCGTGTTCCGTGATGGTATCATCCTGCAGGAAAAACAGGTTACCGAAAAATATAATGCAAAGGAAATGCTGGAAAACATGCCAGTAAATGCAAATCTTGAATAAATACAGCCATGAATTATTCTAATCTGATAAAAATAGCATTAAAGGCGCTGCGCCGGAATAAGCTCAGGGCTTTTTTAACCATGTTGGGAATCATCATTGGCGTAGCATCGGTAATTACTATGCTTGCCATCGGACAGGGTTCCAAGAAAAGTATACAGGATCAGGTTTCTGGCATGGGAGCCAACCTGATCATGGTTATGCCAGGTATGCAGTTCCGGGGCGGCGTTCAGATGGGGAACACCAGTAGCCAGAAGCTTACATTGGAAGATATGGAAGCTATTGGAAAACTATGTCCCTCGGTAAGTATGGTTTCGCCGGAAGTGAGAAATAGCGGTCAGGCGATCTATGCTGATGAAAATACGCCTACCACTATGTACGGAGTAAATAACAGATATCTTGATATTAAAAAATTAAGCTTAAAATCAGGACGTATGTTTACCGATAAAGAAATAAAATCGGCAGCCAAAGTTTGCCTGATTGGCAAAACGGTACTCGAAAATCTTTTTGGTAAAAATGTGGACCCGGTAGGACTTACTGTCCGGTTCAACACCATTCCCATGAAGATAATCGGTGTACTGCAATCTAAAGGGTCGAATACCTTCGGGCAGGATCAGGACGATCTTTTGCTGGCACCCTATACCACCATACAAAAACGTATGTTGGCAGTTACCCACGTACAAACCATCTATGCATCTGCGCTAAGCGAAACAAAATCGAAACAGGCGGTAACCGAAATAGAATCTTTGTTAAGGGAAAGGCATAAACTGAAAGCTACCGACGAAGATGATTTTGATGTCCGTTCGCAGGAAGAATTGGTAAGCACGTTAAGTTCCATCAGCAATGTACTTACCGTATTGCTTGGCGCCATTGCCGGCATTTCGCTGCTGGTTGGAGGCATAGGTATTATGAATATTATGTATGTTTCGGTAACCGAACGAACACGCGAAATCGGGTTGCGAATGTCGGTGGGCGGACGTGGTAATGATATCATGATGCAGTTTCTTACCGAATCCATGTTATTAAGCATCATCGGCGGATTAATTGGCATTTGCCTGGGAATAGGCGCTTCGCGCATCGTTGCTTTGGTGATGAACTGGCCCGTAGTGGTGATGCCGCAGGCTGTAATATTATCCTTTGTAGTTTGTACGGTTATCGGGATCTTTTTTGGATGGTATCCTGCACGCAAAGCTGCTAACCTCGATCCCATTGATGCTTTGCGTTATGAATAATTCTTTGTATTTTTGAAATTCCTATTTAAGCCGATTATGCATACACCTTTTCTAACCGGAAAAAAGCTTTACCTCTTTCTTCATATTGCAGCCTGGGCTATTTTGTTCATTCTCCCAAGCTATTTTCTTTATATGGATTCAAGCCATGATGTTATTTTTCTCGTCAGAACCTACCTCCATACGGTTTTTCTTGCTTTTATTTTTTATATAAATTATCTGTGGCTTGCACCAAAGTTTTTCTTCGGGAAATGTAAAGTATATTATCCTGCTTTGGTAATCGGTTTAATCGCTTTTACTACTATTTTGTTTGTATATGCCAACAATTATTATTCACGAGAAACTGAGCATCCCTTTGAAATGGATTCGCAATTGCAAATACTGCAAAATGAAATGCAAAATCAGTATCAATACATGCCTCACCCGGAACCCGAAAGACCTAAGCCGCCCAAAGGCTGGCCTGTTTATAATTTTGTATTGAATTCATTACTCATTACCGGATTTGGACTGGGATTGCGTTTTTCGGAAAAAATAATACAAACCGATAAAAGACGTAAAGAAGCCGAAAAAGAAAAACTGAATTCGGAATTGGCTTTGCTCAAAAATCAGATAAGCCCGCACTTTTTCTTTAATACGTTAAACAACATCTATTCATTGGTACAAACCAATACCGATGATGCTCAGAAAGCCATTCTTCAGCTTTCCAAACTAATGCGATACCTCATCTACGAATCGGAAGAGGGAACTACTTCTTTGGGGAAAGAAATTGAATTTATGAATCATTATATCGACCTGATGCAACTCCGCATCAATAACAAGGTGGAACTGAAAGTGGATTTTCCGGAAGTCGCAGAACCGATTCCCGTTCATCCTTTATTGTTTATTCCTTTTATCGAAAATGCCTTTAAACACGGGATCAGCTATCGCGAACCTTCTTTTATTCATATAAAAATGCAAGTCAACAACGGTATTCTTTGGTTCACCTGCAACAATAGTATCAATATCCAAAACGAAAGCATGGTACGTTCCGGTTCGGGTATTGGTCTCGAAAACATAAAAAAACGTCTTGCCTTGTTATATCCCGGTAAATATACCCTCGACATCAGCAATACCGACCGGCAATACAATGTCTCCCTCAAAATAATAACCACTTAGAGATAAAAACGATGATAAGCACTATTGCCATTGACGACGAACCGCTGGCGCTGAAACTCCTCAGCGGATATATTGCAAAGACGCCTTTTCTTTCCCTTCAGGGAGAGTTTGATAATCCATTGGCGGCAATAGAATTTCTGGAACATACTGCCGTAGACCTGATTTTCCTCGATATACACATGCCCGATCTCAATGGGATAGAATTTGTACGTGCATTGGCAAGTAATCCCAAAATTATATTTACTACCGCCTACGAAAAATATGCCATCGAAGGATTTAAACTCGAGGCGATGGATTATTTGCTGAAACCCTTCAGCTATGAAGAGTTCCTGGTGGCGGCACAAAAGGCAAAGAAACAGATAGAACTGGAACAAAAAGCCACTATAACCATAGAAGCCAACAATGAATTCCTGTTTCTGAAATCGGACTATAAGATTCGCCGGATTAATTTCGACGATATTTTGTATATTGAAGGATTAAAGGATTATGTAAAGGTATACCTGAGAAACGAAGACAAACCGCTGCTTACCATAAGCTCGATGAAACAGATTGAAGCCAAACTGCCCGTTGCCCGGTTTATGCGTGTGCACCGTTCATTCATCGTTAACCTTAGCCGGATTGAGACTATCGAACGCTTCCGCATTGTGTTTGGCAAGGTATATATCCCTGTCAGCGACCAGTACAAGGATAAGTTTCAGGAATACCTTAATCAGAACTTTTTGTAGAATTAATTCTCGGATACATTTAAAAATAAAAGACTTTCTGAATAAATATTGGAATTTATATGGCTAAAACTCTGAAAAGGTAAAAGATACTATTGCAAAAAAATCATATAATCACATAAAAATCATTACATAATCTCTAACATGGAGGAAAGCAAACATGAGTACACATCAACTCTTTACTTTAGCAAAAATCATAATATTGTTCTTTGCTATTATTTTTGTTTTACCCGTTCAGGCACAAACCGGAGTATATACTTTGAACGGCGGAACCGCAAGCCAAGCAAATCAGACGTATGCGGCAACTCTTACCGATCAATCGGCCGTCTATGTTTTTAATTCAGGTCATCTGACACTGACAAATTGTACAATGACCAAAACCGGCGACGCTTCCAACGTAAATAACAGTAGTCAATATGGCACCAATGCCGGCGTATTGGCAAAATCAGCCGGAATCGTCGTCATTTCAGGTGGATCGGTAACAACAAATGCATTAGGCGCTAATGGACTTTTTGCGACCGGAACAGGATCTTCCGTTTCGATGTCTGATGGAACCATTAATGCGTCGGGCAGCAGCGCCCATGGCGTGGATGCAACTTATGGCGGATCTATAAGTCTCACTAACGTAAATGTTACATCGACGGGAGCCAATTCTTCAGTTCTTGCAACGGATTTCGGAGGGGGGACGGTAACTGTTTCCGGAGGTACAATCATTGCATCTGCAACAGAGGCAAACAGTCATTCCGCCGGCATTTATTCAACAGGCAATATCACGGTTACCGGAGCTACCGTTATATCTTCCGGAGATTGTGGAGGAGTAATTGATGGAGCTAATACCATCAATCTGATCAATACATCGCTCGCTGGTAAACTTGAAGGAATAAAACTTTGGAATACTACGCCTGCCAGTGGATCGGCTACGGTAACTATAAACGGTGGTTCACTTACAGCAACCACCGGTAATGCTTTTTATGTTACCGGTGAAGCTGGAAATACCGCCAACGGAATAATAACATTGAGCGGAGGAGCAGTCATCAATGCAGGTACCGGTAACATCATTAAGGCGGTCAGTCCAAGCACGGTAAACTTTACAGCGGATAACGAATCATTAACCGGAAACATGATCACTTCAGGAAACAGCACCATTACAGCCATGCTAAAGAACAACACCACTTTAACGGGACGCATCAACGTTGCCGCTTTGAGCATCGATTCAACAAGTTCGTGGACACTTACTGGTAATTCCATTCTAACAACCCTAATTGATCCCAGTGGAATTTCCGGACTTTTGGTTACTAATATCACCGGAAACGGATACAGTGTTCATTATGATTCAAGTCTTACAGGTAACGAATATCTTGGCGGGCTAACTTATTCTTTAGTTAATGGTGGCGTTCTTACTCCGGAAGCCATTAATAGTATTGAAGAACATCAATCGGTAGCATCAACAGACTGGATTCTCTATCAAAATTACCCCAATCCTTTCAGATCAACTACCACTATTTCGTTTGAGCTTTTTAAACCGGCATACGTAACCTTAAAAATATACGATATTCTGGGTAATCAAATAAAAGTATTGTTTAATAAAATGGGAAATATTGGGAAGTATGCAATACCATTTGCCGTTAATGGCCTCGGAAATGGAATTTATTATTACCAATTAAATGTAGATGGTGCTATTCAAACGCAGAAGATGATAATCCAAAAATAAGAGAAATAGCATTTAGCCATTAGCCGTTAGCTTTTGGCCGTTAGCCAATAGCCAACCGCCATACACAGCGTTTAAACGAAAGGGAAACGATTAGCTATTAACCATTCCTGCTCTGATTTTCACTTTTTATATATCGGTCAAAATGGCTCTCCGTCCCTGAAGCCGGTTAACGAAGCCCTATCTGCTTTTAGCCGTTAGCTTTTAGCCATTAGCTGTTGGCCAATTGCTAAAAGCTAATAGCCAACAGCCAGACACAGCGTTTAAACGAAAGAAAAACGATTGGCTATTAACCATTCCTGCCCTGATTTTCACTTTTTATATATTGGTCAATAGGTTTACCTGCCCTAATTTTCACTTTTTGTATACCAGTCAATAGGTTTACCTGCTCTGATTTAAAATATTCCCGACAGGTTTTGCAAACCCGTCAGGAATAATGATTACCAAAACTTATTTTCTGATCACAATCTTCTTAATATAGTTAGCATCCTTGCCGGTAACGGTTAGCGTATAAATCCCTTCCGGTAAATCGCCTGAACCGATTTCTGTGGAATATTTACCGTTAGCTGCAACGTTCAGTTGCTGATAAACAGCCACACCTAACGAATTATAAACCGTTACATCAAAATTCTGCGATTTTACCGGGATTAATTCAAGGGTGAATGTTTCGTTGCTGGGATTGGGATAAACACTTATGTCAGTTCGGTTTTGTTCGCTAATTCCGGTGGCAGACCCAACGACTCCATTTGTGTATTTGGGTTCAAACAGGTTGCCCTCATAATCGCTGAATTCTTTGAGCGTCGGATTGTTTTCAAAGGATAATGTCGATTGTCCCGAGGCTTTAGTGGTAAACCGGAGATTGCATAATGTTCCGTCAGCAATGTTTATGCCCCGATCATCGGCTGCCCAGACAAAAGTAAGTTGTCCCGGAGCTGTATTACCAACGGTAACATCATTTATTCCATCATACCAATGATCAATACCGGTAAATTGAATTTTGTCGGGGTCGTAGGCAATGGTAAACTGGAACGATCCCAGGTCAGGCATATCCGAAATGTGAACAGGAACGATTATTTCGCCATTGGAATCATTAACCGTTTCCATACTGATTATCCCCTGTTCCTTTACGGTTGATAAATCAGTTTCTGTTGGGATATACGAACCATTGGCATCCCCATAAACCAAACCATTAAAATTGTAGGTTACATTAGAGCCGTTGATACTAAGAGTGTCGTTATTGAAAAGCCAGTCGCCAACTGCAAATGAATTAATGATGGTTGCAATACGTTTTTTGATCAGCAAAACATCGGCGGCAGTCAAACTGCCGGAAGCATTAACATCACCCGAAACATAATAAATCCCCGTTAACGGGCTTATGTTTGCAATGTGCTTTTTATATAATAATACATCCGAAGCGCTAACTCCATTCCACGGTTTGGTTGCCGTTACCTGGAGGGTGTAATTACCGTTGGCAACATTGCTAAAACTATAACCACCTGTAGCGTTAGTGACAGTGGATGCTACGGTACCATTGCTGTTTTTTAAATCTACCGTTATATCGTTTAATGGAGTGTTTGATGTGTTTGCATAACTAATGATTCCATTAATTGAAGAATCAGCCAATAAATCGTTTTGTATAATTAACATACCAGCAGCATAATCCGCCACATAGGCATAGTTTCCGATGACGGCTACTCCCCAGGCAAAACCGGGTGTATCATAAAACCCAACTTCCTGAGGGTTGGCAGGGTTGCTGATATCAATAATCCGTAAGCCATCAGCATAATCCGCTACATAGGCATAGTTCCCGCTGACGACTACTTCCAAGGCAATACCGGGTGTATCATAAAACCCAACTTCCTGGGGGCTGACAGGATTGCTGACATCAATAATCCGTAAACCAAAATCACCATCCGCTACATAGGCATAGTTTCCACTAACGACTACTCCTTGAGCAGCCCCGGGCGTATCATAAAATCCTGTTTCCTGAGGACTGACAGGATTGCTGATATCAATAATCCGTAAGCCGGCACCTACATCAGCCATATAGGCATAGTTTCCGATGACAGATACTCCCCGGACAAAACCAGATGTATCATAAAACCCAACTTCCTGAGGGTTGGCAGGATTGCTAATATCAACAATTCGTAAGCCGGCTTCATAATCGGATATATAGGCATAGTTTCCGATGACGACTACCCCCCAGGCAGTACCGGGTGTATCATAAAACCCCACTTCCTGAGGGTTGGCAGGATTGCTGATATCAATAATTCGTAAGCCGGCATCCCAATCCGCAACATAAGCATAGTTTCCGCTGACGGATACTCCATAAACACATCCAGGTGTATCATAAAACCCTTCTTCCTGAGGGTTGGCAGGATTGCTGATATCAATAATACGTAAGCCGGCTTCTCCATCCGCAACATAGGCATAATTTCCGCTTACGGATACTCCATAAGCCCACCCCGGTGTATCATAAAACCCAACTTCCTGAGAACTCGCAGGATTGCTAATATTAATAATTCGTAAACCAGCAGCATAATCCGCAACATAGGCATAGTTTCCGCTTACGGATACTCCACGGGCAAAACCGGGTGTATCATAAAACCCCACTTCCTGAGGGTTGGCAGGATTGCTGATATCAATAATCCGTAAGCCGGCATTACCATCAGCCATATAGGCATAGTTTCCGCTTACGGATACTCCCCGGGCAGAACCAGGCGTATCACAAAACCCCACTTCCTGAGGGCTCGCAGGATTGCTTATATCAATAATTCGTAAGCCGGCATCCCAATCCGCAACATAAGCATAGTTTCCGCTGACGGATACTCCCCAGGCAAAACAGGGTGTATCATAAAACCCCACTTCCTGAGGAATGGCAGGATTGCTAATATCAACAATTCGTAAACCATCAAAATCATCGGCTACATAGGCATAGTTTCCGCTTACGGATACTCCCCGGGCATACCCGGGCGTATCATAAAACCCCACTTCATGAGGACTCGCAGGATTGTTTATATCAATAATCCCTAAGCCGGCATTACCATCAGCCATATAGGCATAGTTTCCGCTTACGGATACTCCCCGGGCAGAACCAGGCGTATCACAAACCCCACTTCCTGAGGGCTCGCAGGATTGCTTATATCAATAATTCGTAAGCCGGCTTCATTATCGGCTATATAGGCATAGTTTCCCATAATTTCCATATAATTGATTAAATCCGGTAATAAGAGTTCACCAACTTTTTGTAGATTTGCTGATATAGTTTTATCTATCACCAATAGCATACACCCACTACCGATAAAGACATAATTACCACTTTCGGCTACGGCTTCACAGGGTCCATACCCCCAATGTCCGATAAACGTCGTGTTTAAAGAATTTGTGCCACCAGCGAAAAACTAATGCCTATCGCCAGTATAAAAATAGTAAAGATTTTTTTCATAATTTGTAATTTAAGTTGTTAATTATTTAGCATATACTTTATCATAATCCGAATATTCTTTTGAACCACATTCAGGGCATACGGTACCATTACCGCTACCGCATTCGTTGCAATATTTCTTACCACATTTGCGGCAGGTATGTACCGGAAAATAGTTGGATGAAAATGTTTTTGAAGCTTTTCGCCCGCAATTGGGGCAGGATGTATAGTCACTCATTTTTTAATGTTTTTTTGTGTTTATTTTTTTAACCATAAAGTGCACTAAGGAGGCACAAAGGGAGAATTGTATTTTAACGTTCTTTAGTCCCGCTCATCGGCCAACTCACCCAGTCGGTTGGCGGTGAGTTTTGTTAATATTTCTCCTTCTGAAATCCCCATTCCCTTAGCACATTTTTATAGGTATCGGGGTAGTTTGCCTTGATGATAAATATAAGGGCGTTAAGCGCTCTTTTTAATTCGGCTTTCATTTGTTGTTTGTTGCCTACCATGGAGGAGACGCTACTGTCGGTTTCTAAGGCCTGCTTCATCAGGTTGTCGTATTGTTCGCAGATAGGGTTCCAGAAAGCGGAGCCATATTTGTTACCGCCCAGTCCATGGGTAATCAGCGCTGCTTTAAGCATACCAAGAGCTTCGTTGCGCTGGTTATGATCCTGTGGAATAATGTATATTTTGCCATGACGTACAATACCAAACTGAGGATAATAGACTGGGGCTTCCGTCCTGCCATATTTTTCCATCAGGTCGTGTTTTACAAAGCCGATATGTTCCTCAATTTGCTTATCAAGCAAAGCAAGATCCTGGGTAAGCGACTTACGTCCCGATCCGGTGGTTTTGCGTTGGTAAACCAGGTCGGAAAAATTTTGTGCCTTGATTTTAAATTCGGATTGTAAAAGCCAGATCAGGATAAACAAGGGATTCTTCTCCCAGGCTACAGATACGTTAATAGCTAAATCGGCGAAATCCCGATCGGAATTAGGAATGTTACCGGTAGTTGTCTTGCCGGTTGCATCCGGTTGGGTTATCTGCCCTTCCGGAGGAGTGATGTTTTCATTTGGTGCCATAATAGATTATTTTTAAAATATTATTAAATAAGTGAATAAAAGTTGTCCCGCTCAAAATTTATCTTCCTCACTCACCCTGCCGGTATTTCCACTCTGATTATTCCCACCTGCAACGGTATCGGCAGTAAGTTCATCTTGTTTTTCCCCATAAAGGGCATTCCACTTAGAATGCCTGTTTTATCAATTTTATCGACAGGTGCATTAACCTGCCTTGGTTTTTTTCTTTTAATGTATCAGTAGGTATATTAACCTATCCTTATTTTCACTTTTTATATACCGGTCAATAGGTTTACCTGCTCTGATTTTCACTTTTTGTGTACCGGTCAATATGTCTACCTGCCCTGATTTTCACTTTTTGTGTATCGGTCAATAGGTTTACCTGCTCTGATTTTCACTTTTTGTGTACCGGTCAATATGTCTACCTGCCCTGATTTTCACTTTTTGTATACCGGTCAATAGGTTTACCTGCCCTGATTTTTACTTTTTGTATATCGGTCAATATACTTACCTGTTCTGTTTTACGCTTTAGTTGTATCGGTACGCATTTATCCCAACGTTTCTTCATTTTTTATGTATTTCCATACTATAGTGGCGTAATCGTTTTAACACCACATATGATTCTTCTTTACAGCATGTTGCATCATATTCTTGATATAAAACATGCATAAAAAACACGCGGGAAATGTAATGATTTTTTTAATAACAAAAAAAATATTTTTATTCGTAAGGGTTTCTCGAGTATTCGTAGTAGTTTTTCGAGTATTCGTAAAAAAGGGAGGAGGGGGAGTAGTCCATTTTTACTCATTTGGGGCAAAATCAGTACAAAATCATTTGGCAATTAGCCGTTAGCTTTTAGCCATTAGCTGTTGGCCAATTGCTAAAAGCTAATAGCCAACAGCCAACCGTCATTTTTATAGAAGAGCTTTTTATCTTAGTAAAACTTCCGGTTTTTCTGACCCCACCATCCAAAAGTAATTACGAATTGAGTGATGAAGTGATGAAGTGATGAAGTGATGAAAGTGATGAAGTGATTGGGAAAGAGGAAGCGATTTATGAATTACGAATTACGAAAATTTTCCTAAACCTGTCAGCGTACGCAGTACCTGGCCATTAGCCATTAGCTATTGGCTTTTAGCCAACCGCTAACGGCCAACCGCTAACAGCCAGTAGCCATATAACGTTTCATCACGGAGTTTTGGTCCATTGTATCTGCAAAGTTGCAGATACAGCATTCCGTTTGTATCATTGCATCTGCGAAGTTGCAGAGGCGTATCTAAGCTTTTATTATTGTATCTGCAATATTGCAGGGGCATGTAGAAAAAGGATGATTCGCTTTTAGCCGTTAGTTAATTGCTAATAGCTAATGGCTAATTGCCAACCGCTAATGGCCACCTTCCCGTTCGTAGGCTTCGATGATGCGGGTAACTAATTTGTGACGTATCACATCGCGGTGGTCGAGGAAAATAAACTCAAGCCCATTGACGTCCTGCAATATTTTCATGGCATGAATCAAACCCGAGCTTTGGTTGCGGGGCAGGTCTATCTGGGTGATGTCGCCGGTTATCACAAATTTGGACATCCTGCCCATACGGGTAAGAAACATCTTCAACTGGCTTTCGGTTGTATTCTGGGCTTCATCCAGAATCACAAAGGCATTGTCGAGCGTACGTCCACGCATGAAAGCTAAGGGAGCAATTTCGATGGTACCATCTTCAAGGAATGTAAGCAGCTTTTGGGTAGGGAGCATATCGCGTAGCGCATCGTAGAGAGGTTGCAGATAGGGATCGAGTTTTTCCTTAAGGTCGCCGGGAAGGAACCCGAGGTTTTCGCCGGCTTCTACCGCCGGACGGGTAAGGATAATGCGCCGTACTTCTTTGTTTTTAAGTGCCTGAACGGCTAATGCCACAGCGGTATAGGTTTTGCCGGTACCTGCCGGTCCGATGGCAAACACCAAATCCTTCCGATGACTGCTTTCGACTAAGCGTATCTGGTTAACCGTACGTGCTTTGATAAGCATACCGTTTTTGCCGTGTACCAATATTCCGCTTTCTATTTCTGTTGTATTATAGGCATCGTCGCCATTGGATTGCATGATCTGTTCCAGGTCGGTATCGGTTATTTTCCCGAATTTATCGTAACTGAGCAGCAACAGCCCAAATTTCTTTTCAAACAGGTTTATCTCTTCCTCGTCGCCGATAACTTTAAGATCTTCGCCACGGGCTATGATTTTAAGCTTGGGAAAAAAGGCTTTGATGCTGTTGATATTTTTATCGTTTACTCCGAAGATATCCAACGGGCTGTATGAAGCAATACTGATTATTTTTTCTGTCATTACGTTCTATTTAATATGTCCAGACTGCGAAAATAATGCCAATTCTTTTATCAGAAATTAATTTGCAATTATTCGGAAAAGGTTTTTTATTATAAAAATTAACGGGATATATTTGCACTTTAGAATTTATATTTAGTATTGTCCGATAAAAAAATTTCTTTGAAGGGCTAAAGCCCAATGTTTACTGTATTCTACTAACTCCAGGCTTAAGCCTGGAGTTACAAAACGCAATTACTTGAAGGACTTTAGTCCAGATACTTTTACCGGACAATAGTGAATTTATATAGATTTAAAATACAAAATTAGCGAAATTTCATTGGTATATAAATTTTTTAAAGGTCTGATGAAACCCTCGTATTGCAAATTATTTTACTTTCGTGTTTGCATTTAGCAAAGAATGAAGGTTTGATTGTATTTTTGCAAAATGGAATTCCTTGCAGCAGGTGTATGTCTGCTACGGGCAACGGCGAAAGTACTCAATGAAAAATACTGTTGAATAAATTATGGCAATTATCACATTAACCAGCGACTGGGGAACAAAGGATCATTATATCGGTTCGGTAAAAGGTTCCATTTTCAGGCAGATGCCCGAAGCTGTGATTGTGGATATTTCCCATCAGGTAGCCAGCTACGATCTTAATCAGGCGGCATTTATCATCCGGAGTTCGTTCAGGGATTTCCCGGATGGAACGGTTCATATTATCGGCATCAATTCCGATGCTTCTAAAACCACCCGCATACTGCCGTATTTGCCGAAAAGCAATATTTTATCTCTGCCGATAACGGCATTTTCACCCTTCTTTTCGACCACCAGCCCGATGCTATCGTGGAAATTGTTATTCCGGCCGATTCGAGCTATTTCACGTTTTCCGCCCGCGATGTTTTTGCCAAAGCGGCTGTTCATCTTGCCAAAGGAAAGCCCATCGAAGGACTGGGACCTGCCAAATCGTCCTTTTCGACCAGCCGTATTCCTTTCCGCCCGATCACCGAAAACAACAATACGATTAAAGGACAGATCATTTATGTTGATGCCTACGAAAACCTGATTACCAATATTACTTCTTCCCTGTTTAAGGAAACCGGCAAAAACAGGAGGTTCACCATTTATCTGCGCAACTCGCATTACCGCCTGAATGAATTAAAACTTGCCTATAGCGATGTGAAAATCGAAGGCGAAATTGTTGCTCTTTTCGGCTCAAGCGGTTTTCTCGAAATTGCCCTTAACCGTGCTCCGGCTTCCAGCCTCCTGGGATTGGAAGTGAGCGATCCGGTAAGAATAGAATTTGAAGATTAATCGCAGCGTTTTTATACCATTACTGTAGGCATCTTTTACAAATATATGCTGAACAGTTTAAGTAGTCTTTAACATTAATTAATCATTTTATCCGTTTACCGCTTATATAAAAAAGCGTAACTTTGCCAGCCAAATCAAGTAAAGCATCCAATTATGCTCACATTGTTGTTAAAGAAGTCCGCGGCTTTTTAAGTTCGCTGATTGGTTATATAGTTATTGTTGTATTCCTGCTGATTAACGGTTTGTTTTTATGGGTTTTTCCAGCCGATTTTAATATTCTGGATAATGGCTATGCCAATATGGACGGACTGTTTATGCTGGCACCCTTCGTTTTTTTATTTCTCATTCCCGCCATCACCATGCGTTCGTTTGCCGATGAAAAAAGAGCGGAACCATCGAAATGCTGCTTACCAAACCACTGACAGACCTGCAGATTATCCTGGCCAAATATTTTGCCGGGCTTGTACTTGTCGTATTTTCGCTGCTCCCGTCGCTGATTTATTTTTTCAGCGTTTATCAGTTAGGTTATCCTAAAGGCAACCTTGATATGGGAGGAATATGGGGCTCGTATATCGGGTTGTTGTTCCTCGGATCGGGATTTGTTGCCATTGGTTTATTTGTCTCTTCCATCACCGACAATCAAATTGTTTCCTTTATCATTGCTGTGTTTCTGTGCGGATTTGTTTATCTGGGCTTCGAATTATATATTCCCTTTCTTTTTTCGGTTCGATTGACTTGTTTATCAAATCGCTCGGAATAAGTGCCCATTATGCCTCCATGAGCCGTGGTGTAATTGATACCCGCGACATTCTCTATTTTTTAAGCCTTATTTCCATCTTCATTTTGCTGACTAAAATTTCATTAGAAAGCCGGAAATGGTAATATTTAGTTACAACCAGCAATCGCTTAAAACAAATTATTCGAAAAAATGATCAATAAAAAAAGAACAATCAAACAAAATAATGTCATTCAGTTATTACTCTGCCTTGTTATTATTATTTATTGAATATTATCGGGTCCTATGTTTTTACCCGTTTCGACCTTACTTCCGAAAAGCGTTATTCCCTTTCGCCCGCTACCAAAAAGGCACCTCCGCAACCTGGATGATGTGGTTTATTTTAAAGTTTATCTTCAAGGCGACTTCCCGGCAGGATTTAAGCGATTGAGAAATGAAACCATGGAAATGCTTGATGAATTCAGGGCTTACAGCGATAATATCCAATACGAATTCATCAATCCTTCGTCGGGTAGCGATAAAAAAGAACGTAATTCGGTTTACCAGCTTCTGATACAACGTGGTTTAATCCAACCGATCTTCAGGTTAAAACCAAGGACGGGTCGAACCGCCAGATCATTTTTCCGGGTGCGCTGGTTACCTATAAAACCCGCGAAATACCTCTGCAACTCCTCAACAATCAAATCGGAGAAGCGCCTGAAGCTGTTCTGAATAATTCCATCAAAAATCTTGAATACAATCTGATTAGTACCATCCGCAAACTTTCGGTAGTCGATAAACCCAAGATTGCATTTATTGAAGGGCAGGGCGAACTTAATTCCGGTCAGGTTTATGATATCATGACTGCTTTAAGCGAATATTATGTCGTCGACAGAGTTAAAATAAATCAGAAAATCTACAGTCTTACCCGCCGCGACAGTTTGAAAGACGGAAAAATAGCTGTCGTTAATAAATATAAAGCCATTGTAATTGCCAAACCCGATTCGGCTTTCGATGAAAAAGATAAATTCATCATCGACCAGTTTATTATGCGTGGAGGCAAAGTACTCTGGTTGGTTGATCCGGTACTTGCAAGTATGGACAGCCTTCAGAAAAATAATGAAAGTATGGGCGTTGCCAACGACCTGAAGCTCGATGATCAGCTTTTTAATTATGGTGCTCGGCTTAATTATAATCTGGTACTCGATTTAAATTCGGCTCCCATTCCCCATCGTTACCGGACGCATGGGGAACCAGCCTCAGATTGAATTTTTTCCATGGTATTATTTTCCCGTCGTCATGTCGTCGGGCGTTCATCCCATTGTGAATAATCTGAATGCCGTTAAATTTGAATTTGCGAGCAGCCTCGATACGGTGGAAGCTTCCGGCATTAAAAAAACCATTTTACTGAAAACGTCTAAATATTCACGTATTATTAATGCTCCGGCAAACATCAATCTCGAAATCTGCCGTAATAAACCCGATGAACGGATGTTTAACAATCCCAACCAGCCGGTGGCTGTGCTGCTCGAAGGAGAGTTCCAATCTCTTTTTACCAATCGGGTACCGCCCGAAATCATGAATAACAAACTAATAGGATTTAAAGGAAAGAGTGTCCCTACCGCTATGGTGGTTGTTTCCGATGGCGACGTAATTAAAAATCAATTCAATCGTTCGCAGGGCTATCCTCTTCCTTTGGGATACGATCAGGATACACGTCAGACATTTGGAAATAAAGATTTTATTCTGAATATTCTTAATTACTTTTGCGATGATTCGGGGTTGCTTTATACCCGTACGAGGGAAGTTCAGCTTCGGCTACTCGATAAAACAAAGGTTGAAAAACAAAAAATTTACTGGCAGCTTACCAATATTTTTCTCCCTATCATATTGGTTGTTGGTTTTGGAATTGTTCAGGGCATCATCAGAAAACGAAAATTTACCCGGATTTAGCATAGCATTAATTTCTTAAATAGTACGAAATGAAACGAAATAAACTGACTTACTTATCACTCTCGTATTGGCAATAATAGCCGTTGTTCTTGTTTTGAACAATAAGAATTTTACCATTCGCAAGGAATTACACAATTTTGCGCTGAACGATACGGCTAACGTTTCCAAAATTTTTCTTGCCGATAAACAAATCTGAAAGTTACCCTTATCCGTAAAAGTCCGGGATTGTGGGTGGTAAACAACAAGTATTCTGTTCGCAAAGATGCTATTGACCTTCTGCTGAAAACGATGGTAAATATTGCGGTAAAGGAACCTGTTGCTACGGCTGCTCATAATAATATTGTAAAGCTTTTGGCTGCCCGCTCGGTAAAATGTGAGATTTATCAAAACGTTTACCGGATTAATTTCCTGGGAATAAAACTTTTTAAACACGAAAAGTTAACCAAAGTATATTATGTGGGCGATGCTACGATGGATAATCTGGGTACCTTTATGCTTATGGAAAATTCAACGGTACCTTTTGTTACCTATTTGCCGGGATTCAGAGGATTTGTTTCCACACGCTACACTACCCGCGAAGACGATTGGCGTAGCCACAATATTTTTAATTGCAGCGCGCGGGAAATAAGATCGGTAAAATGGAATTCTTTAATAAGCCCACAGAATCGTTTATGGTAAGTGTTGACAACTCACGACAGTTTAAACTTGTCTCTCTGATAAATAATCAGGAAATACCCAATTTTGAGGCTATTAAAATAATGGATTTTTTTACAGCCGTGAGCAATGCTAAATTTGAAACGCTACTCAATACCATTATTGATAAAAAACAGATCGATTCTATTTCTTCGTCCCGACCAATGAGTATCATTACGATAACCGATAAAATGGGGAAAGTGTATGTGGCAAAAGCATTTATTAAAATTATTGAGAATGAGGAAACCCCAAGCGAGGGAGCGCCAATAGATACGTATCGTTTTTACATGTCGCTCAATGATGGAAAAGATTTTGTGCTGACGCAGTATACGCCGCTTGATAAAGTAATGAAACCTTTGAGTTTTTATATCAAAACCACAAAATAGCTAACCATCAGCTATCAAATTCGTATAAAAAAGAAATCCGCTTCCCTTTCGGTTAGCGGATTCTTTTTTTTCCAAACAAGGTGGATGTTATACGAGTCCCTGAGCTAACATAGCTTCGGCAACTTTTACAAAACCACCAATATTGGCACCTTTCACATAATTAATAAACCCATCGGGCTCTTTTCCATATTTTTCACAATTCTTGTGAATATTACACATAATAGTATGTAGTTCTTCGTCAACTTTTTCGCTTGTCCAGCTTAAACGCATGGAATTCTGGCTCATTTCCAAGCCTGAAGTAGCAACGCCGCCAGCATTGGAAGCTTTTCCTGGAGCGAAAAGGATTTTGTTAGCAAGAAATACTTCAACAGCATCAGGATTCGAAGGCATATTAGCTCCTTCCGAAACGCAGACACAACCATTCTTTACAAGAATTTTTGCTTCTTCACCGTTGACTTCGTTCTGGGTGGCGCAAGGTAAAGCTACATCGCATTTGATAACCCATGGACGTTGTCCATCGTGATATTCGCAACCGAATTTATCTGCATAGTCTTTAATTCTGCCTCTTTTAACATTTTTAAGTTCCATCAGGTAAGCTAATTTTTCGGCATTAATACCTGCTGCATCATAAATGAAGCCATTGGAATCGGAAGCAGTAACAACTTTTCCACCTAATTGGGTTACTTTTTGAATAGCATATTGAGCTACGTTGCCCGAACCGGAAACAACAACAGTTTTACCATTAAAAGTTTCGTTACGTGTTTTCAACATTTCTTTTGCAAAATAAACGCAACCATATCCGGTAGCTTCTGGGCGAATCAAACTGCCGCCCCATTCCAGACCTTTACCTGTTAAAACACCGGTAAATTCATTGCGTAAACGTTTGTATTGTCCAAACATGAACCCAATTTCACGTCCACCAACACCAATATCACCTGCAGGAACATCGGTATCAGGGCCGATATGGCGTTGAAGTTCGGTCATAAAACTTTGGCAGAAACGCATTACTTCATTGTCGGATTTGCCTTTGGGATCGAAATCAGAACCCCCTTTTCCACCGCCCATAGGCAAAGTGGTCAAACTGTTTTTTAAAACCTGTTCAAAAGCCAAAAACTTCAAAATGCCAAGATTTACCGTTGGATGGAAACGCAAGCCGCCTTTGTAAGGTCCGATAGCGCTGTTCATTTCAATACGATAGCCTTTGTTAATTTGGATTTCGCCTTTGTCGTCAATCCAAGGTACACGGAACATAATGACTCTTTCTGGTTCGGTCATTCTTTCCAAAATCTTTGCATCCTTGTATTTAGGATGTTCTTCTATAAATGGAAGTACTGATTCAGCTACTTCTTTTACTGCCTGGTGAAATTCTACTTCACCTGGATTCTTGGCTATGACTTTAGCCATGAATTTGTCAACCATCTGGTCTAATACTGGATTTGCCATAATTTTTTATATTTATGTTTTATAAAATATTTTCGCTGGCAATATTACTCACAAAAAATGACCTGAAAATTAAAAAACCCTATTTTTTTTCATTCCTCAAAACTATATAAACAACTGATATTTAATTTTTTACAGATAGACGATCAATAATTGAGGAAAACGCTGAAACTATGATAAGTATTATGCTTATTTAATATTGTTTCTATTACGTAATACACTTAATTGTGGCTATCGGTTTTGCTTATTCCCCGAAAATTTGTTTTGAAATGGAAGATTGTTGTATTTTTATAAAAAAATTTATTTCAATAGTAATCGTACTGGTATTCAATATAATTAATCAATTATGGACGAGCTTTTACAAAATCAAACCGATATCAAGCAATTAGTCTTTGAGCGACAGGAACGTTTAAAAGAACTGGCAACGATTAATAAAACAACACAAATACTGAAAGAAGGGAAACCCATTGAAGAAACCCTTCAGCAGATTTGTATGTTGTTGCCTGCCGGTTGGCAATATCCCGAATTTACAGTTGCCCATATTCAGTTCGATGGAAAAGAATACAAATCTCCTGGTTTTCAGAAAACTCAGTGGCTACAACGGCAAACCTTCGATATCATTGACAACCGGAATGGATTTATTGAAATTTTTTATCTGAAAAAATTCATTGATTTTGATGAAGGCCCTTTTTTGAAGGAAGAGCGTTCTCTTTTGAATAATATTGCCGGTATGCTCACCGGCTATCTCAACAGTCAGGTGGCTTGCAATATTATGACGCATGCTCAGATCAACGAACGGCTGCTTGAAGTCAAAACCAAACCCAAGGAAGCCATTGCGACCAGCAGGCAACTTTTGCAGAAATTTTTAAACAAAAACAATTACGACCGCGATATTTATCACGACCTGATGCCGTTTAAAGTCAAGGAAATTATGTTGATTTCCAATCTTTACGACGCTTACAGCATCGAAAAGGAAGGACGTTTTTCGGAACATGTTTTAGGTGAATATCATCAGTTGAATCTGACTTCCGTTCCTCGCATTACCGGTGTGTCGTCGGAGGAAGAAATATTTTTTGAACTCGAAAATAAACATTACGACCTGATAATCTTTATGGTGGGAACCGATAAGAAAACTCCGGTTGTTTTTAGCCAAAAAATAAAGCAAGCTTATCCCTATATCCCAATATTTTTGCTGCTTAACAACAATACTGATATTCCGTATTTCAAAATTGAAGGCAAACGACTTTCGGGCATTGACCAGATTTTCGTCTGGAATGGCGAATCCACGGTATTTTTTGCCATGATAAAACTGATTGAAGACAAAATAAATACGGGAAATGACACTCAGATCGGTTTGGTGAGGGTGATACTGCTGGTGGAAGATTCGCCCAAATATTATTCAAGATACCTGCCATTGCTTTATAGTATTGTATTAGAACAAACCAAACGCATCATTGCCGATGTGAGTACCGACGAACTGTATAAAGTGTTGCGTATGCGCGCCCGTCCCAAAATTTTATTGGCTTCGAGCTATGAAGAAGCTGTACAAATCATTCGTAAGTATAAAGAGTTTCTCCTTTGTCTGATTACAGACGTTAAATTTGAGCATAACAATAAATTGGAAGAAAATGCGGGCTTTATCCTTGCCGATTACGCCCGCAACGAAATTAAAGACCTGCCTATTGTAATTCAGTCGTCCGACATTGAAAATGCCAACAAAGCGTATGAAATGAAAACTACTTTTATTGATAAAAATTCCGAAACCTTGCTTCAGGATTTTCAAAGTTTTATCATGCACTATCTGGGATTTGGCAATTTTATCTACCGCGATACCGAAGGAACACAGATAGCTATGGCAAAAACGCTTAAGGAATTTGAACAGCATCTCCGGACTATTCCCGACGAATCGCTGTTATATCATGCCAAAAAGGATCATTTTTCGCTCTGGCTGATGGCCCGCGGTGAAATACAGGTAGCTAAAATTCTTAATCCCAAAAAAATCAGTGATTTTAAAGCACCCGGAGAAATCCGGGAATATATGCTTGATGTTATTCAGAAATTTCGTAATGAACAAAATAAAGGGAAAATTATTCCTTTTGAGGAATCGGCTATTCTGGACGAAACCAATATTGTAAGCCTTGCCGAAGGTTCCCTTGGCGGAAAGGGACGCGGACTGGCTTTTGTAAATTCGTTGATTTATAATTTCGATTTTTCCCAATTGGTTCCGGAAATTAATATCAGAACACCCAAAACTTCGGTGATAGGAACCGAAGAGTTTGAATATTTTATGGATCGCAATCATTTGCGCGAGATTGTCTATTCGGAAAGGGATTATCAAAAGATTTGCAAACTATTTATGGAGTGCAAACTTACGGATACGCTTATCCGCCGCCTTAAAATTATTCTGAAATTGATTAAAAAACCATTGGCTGTCCGTTCGTCGGGTCTGTTTGAAGATTCTCTGATGCAGCCTTTTGCCGGAATTTTTGAAACCTATCTTCTGCCAAACGATCATCCGGATATCAACGTGCGCCTCGAACAGTTGATGGATGCCATTAAACTGGTGTATGCTTCCGTTTTTTCACCTGTAGCCCGGGGCTATATCGAAGCCATCAACTATAAGATTGAAGAAGAAAAAATGGCAATAGTTATCCAGGAAGTGGTGGGAAATCAATATGGCAATTATTATTATCCACACATCAGCGGGGTAGCACAATCGTATAATTATTATCCTTTTGGTCACATGAAGCCCGAAGAGGGTTTTGCCGTGGCAGCTGTCGGATTGGGAAAATATGTGGTAGAAGGTGAAAAAGCATACCGGTTTTCGCCGAAATATCCGGCTACCGAAATTAATACACCCAAGGATCAGTTAAAAAACTCGCAACTGAAATTTTTTGCCGTTAACCTTGGGAAAAAAGACATCAACCTGTTGGAAGGCGATACGGCAGGGCTATCGTATCTCGATATTGATGTGGCTGAAACCCAAGGCACTCTCCGCCATATGGCTTCCGTTTACGACATCGACAACCAGCGTATCGTTCCGGGACTGACCATGCCCGGACCACGAATCATCAACTTTGCCAATATTTTAAATATAATTATATTCCTTTGGCCAAAACGATAGAGGTGGTGCTGGATGTGGTTAAGGAAGCGTTAGGCTCGCCGGTGGAAATTGAATTTGCCGTTGATCTGAATAAAGATGAAAACATGAAAGCCTCTTTTTACCTGCTTCAGATAAAACCGCTTATTGGCAATGCCCAGGACTATACCATCGATATGGAAAATATTGAACGAAGCGAAATGGTTTTGTTCTCGGAAAAGGGGATGGGCAACGGGGTAATTAACGACATCACCGACGTTATTTTCGTTGATAAAGACGCTTTCGATAAGACAAGAACTATGGAAATGGCTGCCGAAATTGAACGTCTGAATAAAGAAATGATAGCCTGCGGACGGAAATATATTTTAATTGGTCCGGGCCGTTGGGGAACGCGTGATCGCTGGATAGGTATTCCGGTAAACTGGCCCCAGATTTCCAATGCCAAAGTTATAGTGGAAACCAGTTACGAAGATTATCCCCTCGATTCATCGTCGGGTTCTCATTTTTTCCATAATGTTACTTCCATGAACGTAGGCTATTTTTCTATTCAGCCCGAACAGTCGGAAAGTTTTATTGCTTATGATGTGCTGAAAAATCAGGCTTTGATCAACGGAACGCAATATTTCAAACACGTTCGTTTCGAAAAGCCATTGACGGTACGTATGGATGGCCGTAAACGTATTTCGGTAATTACCTGGGAAAAATAACAGGCAAAACCTGAAAACCATAAAACAGGCTTTCCGGATTTTAATTTCCGGAAAGCCAGCCTGGCGGAATGTTAGTTTTGTTTGATTGCAATTTTTATTTTGGCAGCGTTGCCCAGATTTGCACTTAATTTTATTTCGCTGCTAAATTTTAGGATTTCTCTTTTTTTAAGCCCGTTAGTCCTGTCCATATAGTTGCCCATATATACGAGCTATCGAGCGCCAGCCCTTTATCATCCAACAAAACAATTCTGTAAAGAGGACGGGATTCAAGTTAAACTATTCGGTGACGAAGTTAAACTGTCCGGCACTTAAGTTAAAGATGCTTGTATTCAAGTTAAAGTTGCTTGTATTCAAGTTAAAGTTGCATGTATTCAAGTTAAAGCTACTTGTATTCAAGTTAAAGATGCTTGTATTCAAGTTAAAGATGCTTGTATTCAAGTTAAAACAGCTTGTATTCAAGTTAAAACAGCCTGTATTAAAGTTAAACTGTCTGGTGATTAAGTTAAAAGAGGAGGAAGAGCGAAGGGGGGAAAGGAAGAGTGGGAGAGTGGGAGAGTGGGTGATAGGGCGACTTAGCGAGCAGGCGACTGGGCGACTTAGCGATGGGGCGAGTGGGCGATGGGGCGACTGGGTGCGAAGCGGAGTCCTGTTATGCACACGCTGAGACTACGTTTGCTATACACAGTTTAGGGAATGGTGCTGATTTGCGTTATACACAGGGTATGCCGGGACATGAGCATAGCAAAACAACTGGAAATACCCATCTACCAAAGGTTTCGATAAAATAAAAAGTTCATTAGATAATTTAGATATTTAAATTTTATTACATTTGTGTTTTAAAATAAAAAAAGGAATAACCAATTGCGAAATAACCGCCATTTGGTGGTTATACAAACGTTATCGGCAACTCTAAAAAGACGACAATGCAACAGACAATCTTAACAAACGACAAGGACAAGAACCTTAAAAATATACTTGCAGACTTTGCAGACAATGCAGACAGAGTTAAGGTAGCGACTGCATTTTTCTCGGACACCGAATTTATTAACTCTTGGCTTGACAATTCCAAGCAAGTTGACCTGTTGGTTTCGTTGCGACCGCCGACAAATTATTACTCTTTAAAAAATGTTCATTCAAAACTTGGCATTAACATTCAGTTTTTAGGCGACAATTTCCATTCTAAATTTTTCATCTTTTACGCCAATGGAAAACCTTTCGCTTGTATAGTTGGTTCGTCAAATTTTACAGCTGGAGGTCTTCATAAAAACATAGAAACTAACGCCATACTGACAGAATCTAAATATTTGTTAGAAATTGATAAACAGTTTTCAATCCTCTGGGAGCAATCATTTTCATTACAACCGACTGACCTTGATAATTTTAAAATAGTGTTTGACAATTTCCAGAAAAGAGCACAAGAAACGGAAAAGGAACAGGCAGAACTTGAAAAGAAGATATTAACCAAGCGGACAACGAAGAAGGGAAAATCTAAAGTTGGGAAAGAAGCTAAATCGTATTTTACCTTTTGGCTAAAAATAAATGAAGTGAAAGGAATGGTAAATGAAATTTCAAAACAAGAATATCCTAATGTTCCTGTTTACCTTTCCATCGACCATTTTTGGCATTGGATAAAGGTAGTTTGGGCTAAAGAAAACAGACCTAAACCGACAGCCGCAAATAGAAATATTATTATTCCAAAGTTGTTTAAAGAGTATTGTGATTGGGACAAGGCAACCGTAAGTCACACACAAGAAATGGCTGTAGCTTCAAAGACAATCTTTGCTAAATTGCTATCCGAAAGCAACATTGACAAATTGACAGAACACGAAGCGAAAAAGATTTATGCAAACCTACATTCAGGAGGCATGCGAACAAGGCGTTTCGGCGCAGATGAGAAATTTGTAACGGAAAACACTATTCAAAAAATAAGAACATCATTAAAATATCTGCTTTATTCAAATGACGAGCTTGACTTAAAAATACACAACCTTTGCAATAATCCAGATTATAAGTTAAGTCAATTTAAATCCTCTGGGACACAAGAATTAATCGGTTTGGGTAACGCCAGACAAATATCCGATGCGAAACGACAAAGCAGACGATGCGCTAAAATTATTAGGCTTTGAACTTGAATGACAAATGAAGAGATACCGATAACTTCAGCTACCCGGCAAGTGCGGCAGCAGTGGTTTTCGGGGTGCATCTTTCCGCTCGGGCCGTCTTTCGACTTGACAGGGAATCGCCCGCAATCCGCCCCTGCGTGTAGCTTTTTACGTTAGTCAGAATAATATACAAACATGAAAACAAAATTCCTCCGGCTGAATGGAAAATGTTTTTCTGCCCGGAACAAAACAAAATTTGCAATTCCACACAATGAAAAACAATAGTCGAATACAAGTTAGTGCCAATTAAATTTAAATTACAATGAAAAAATTTATTTTATTATTTCTATTAATCAATCTCCATTTAATTACTTATACCCAAGTTATTAAAGGAACAATTTTAGATAAGCAGACTAAAAAGGCAATTGAATATGCCTCTGTTTATTTTAGCGGAACATTTGTAGGAACTACCTCCGATCAGAACGGTAAATTTGAGCTGGACGTTTCAAAAAATCCTTCCATGCCTTTAACAATAAGCTTTGTTGGATATTATTCCTATGTCCTTACTGATTTTTCGGCGGATAAACCCCTTTTTATTTATCTGACACCCAAGATTAATGAATTAAATGAAGTGGTAATTAGCGCGGAATCTCTTGCCAAGATAAGAAAAGAAAAATTAAAATTGTTTAAGAATGAATTCCTTGGATTGACTACTAATGCAAAGAATTGTGAAATTACAAATGAGGATGATATTAAATTTAACTATGGCGACGATGGTGATACCATGAAAGCATTCGCTTCAAAACCAATCCTGATTAACAACAAGGCGTTAGGGTACAAAATAACATATTACCTGGATAAATTTGAGTATGATAAAAAAAGTAAAACCGTGATTTTTGTTGGGAATATTATCTTTACTGAGGATTTAACAGTTGATAAAACTCAAAAAAAGTTATACGAAAAGAAAAGAATAAACACCTTTCTTGGATCAAGGATGCATTTTTTCAGATCGCTTTGGTCAAATGAATTACAATCGAATAAATTCATTGTCAAAAATTCAAACGGCCAGATACTAAGCTATAAAAACATTGTAAATAAAGATTCGAGCAATAAAGCATTTCTTAATTTTGCCGAAAATTTAATTATAGACTACTATTCAAATCTTAGCGCTTTAGATTTCCTTAAAAATGGGGTTTTCTTTGATAAAAATGGATATTTCGATCCGACAGGTATAAATTGGATTGGTGAAATGGCAAAACAACGTGTGGCGGACTTGCTGCCCTATGAATATACCTACGAATATTAGCAATCTCCGGCAGAGCGGTTCCGGAAAGAGCTTCTCACACCATCCCTGCCATTTTCAAATCGCCATTATGAAACATCTGCCGTTTATATTTTCACTGCTGATTCTCTTCTCTTTCGGACACCGGACTGAACGGAAGTAACAGGTAATTTTTGACCGGATAGAATATATCTACAACTTAAAATCATCGATTGATGAAACAGTTTGGAATGATTAAACCCTCAAGGTTTTTAAAACCTTGAGGGTTTTACAGGGTATTAGAGATTTCGCACAATGGGAAAACGGTAACAGTAATAATTTGAAATAGAACTTTAAAACACCTGGAATAATAAAAATTAGTGGATCATGGTTTAGAAATATACTTTTAACATTACGCATGCCA